>Ga0224523_1000035_pt1 | contig 101312 bp, 83 predicted proteins | sample CFST50metaG_FD_182732 | JGI IMG/M metagenome (GOLD analysis project Ga0224523, IMG submission 182732) | Peat soil microbial communities from Stordalen Mire, Sweden - C.F.S.T50 | ecosystem: Environmental > Terrestrial > Soil > Wetlands > Peat | place: Sweden: Norrbotten County, Stordalen Mire... | reverse complement strand
GGGGGCGCCTCGGCCAAGGAGGGTGGGGAAACATATCCTCTGGCCTTCTGCAATCAGTCGGGCGGTCCTCGTACCATCGTTTTTCAGGTTGAGGGCCTTGAATCGCTGCCGAAGTCCATGCGGGCCGTGATAGCGAACTTTGCCACCGAGTCCTTTGAGGATGCCCGGACGCCGCTGATTGTGGCAATGAACGATGGGGAAAATGCCTATCGGCGCCTGGTCGTAGGGACCGACGAATATTTGGCGAAAGTCAAAATCGGACTACGGGTTTTCCGGTTGGATTTGACGGGCGCGTATCCGAATCCCTTTGCCCGGCGGCTGATAATCAGGTTCAATCTTCCCGAGTCCGGCCTGGATCAGGTGCGATTTTCCATCGTCAACATGAGCGGCCGGAAAGTGTGGGAAAGGGCCGTCGTGTGCGGCGCTCTGGCGCCGGGAGCGCAGGAGCTGGCCTGGGACGGTAATTCCGTGAGCGGACGGCCCGTCGCGGCGGGCATGTATGTGCTGCGGATGACGGCATTGGATGGACGGGGAAAACGGGTTGGGAGCTTTGAGAAGAAAATTACGTATTTACCGTAGCGGCAACCTCACCCTGAAAATCCGAATCAACCGGCAATTCCAGGGCTTTTTCGCTCGTAAACGCGTATTCGTCGTTGCCGTGACGAACGACGATTTTTTTTCCGTCCCCCTTCAAGACGAGCGAATCATCGGGCCGCCGGTTCTTAATGATGTTCATAAGGCACAGGGCCTTCTCAAGGCCGTCGCCCCGGCCATAGTTCCATACCTCGTCGGGCTGCGCCATGCGTTTCCCATCGTAAATAGACTCCGATTCAATCGCCGAGAGCCATCGCGCCGTATCGGCGACGTCGCGGCCGGCGGCCCCGCTTATGCTTACGGGATTGCGCTCCATGGCCGCCTTGACAAAAGGTTTCCAGGGGGAACGCGACATGTCGCGATAGGCCGCAAAGGCCAGGTCCGCCACCGGATTGACGGCCCGGATGGATTCGAGCCGGTCGATCAGATCTTCCCTCGAAGTCAACCCGTCGAGGGAGAGGGGGCGGGGAGGAAGCCAGTTTTTGGTCGCGGCGGGAAGCCTCGGCTGAATCCGGCAAAACTCGATCAGTTCCTCGATGACCTTCTCGACGCTGAAACAGCAGTGGTCGAGCTGTTGCTTGAGCCGGCCGATCGTGGCCGACGAATCGAGCGACAGGGGAGAGCGGCCGATTGACTTTTCAACTTCGTCAAGAACGAGCCGGTCCGGGATGGGCTCGGGATAAAATTCGTCCTCGTCTATTTCATGCAACAGTTTGGCGCGCGTCGGGTCGCTTACCTTGAAGGCGCTGGTATGTTCGTAGGAATAGACTTTTTCCGCTTCGATATACCGGGGCTTCCCGCAGCAGGCATGGGTGATCTGAAAGCATTTTTGGTATGCGCTTTTCTGGCGGATGAAATTGGCCAGTATTTCGAAGGTAATGTCGATGGTGAGGAATTTTTCCAGTTTTTCGCGGAAGAGGGCGTAGGCGGCCGGGTCGATGGTGGCGTCGGGATAGAGCGTATGGATATGGCCCGTGTGGTGCGCGACCACGGTGATGCGTTCATGTTCGATGGCTCTGCGAGCCTTTTCCGAAAGTTCGGTACCGTTGAACCACATGGTTTTGGTCACGATACGCCGGTTGTTGGTGACGATGCCGTCGTTGACGTCGATGAAGTTTTGCGAATGCAGCGGCGTAGCCATTAAATAAATGTGATCCAGCGGGATACGGCCCACGATGAAAAGCGCACTCGCGTATAACGTGGACAGCGACACGCATTCCCCCGCGCCCGACGTGTAACCGGGCTTATGCCGAAAGCCCTCCATCGCGTCGATGGTTTCGGTTTTCCAGTATGGAATGACGTCGGAGTCGTATTTGTCGAGCCCGAAGTGCCTGCGGATGTCGATATCGAAGTAGTATTTGTCGCCTTCATAGCCGAACAGCGCGTTGCTTTGCGCCAGGGCTTCCTCCCCGATAAAGGCCTGAAACCTCGCGAGTTCCCGTTGCTTGGTGGTCAATCCCCATGTGTCCAGATCAAGATTGAAGTTGAAATGGTCGATGATGTATTGCTTCAGCCTGAGGATGCGGCGGTACGGGGTAAGGGTTGAAAAGTCCTTGAACCAGGCGGCGTCCCGCCAGGCCCAGAGCTTGCCCGACATGCTGTTGGCCAGAACGAGCGAATAGAGCAACTCCGGGAAAATGAAGATTTCCATGTCGGAGAGTGTTACCGCGGACGAATATTTTTCAAGGGACTGCGGATCGTGGGCATTATACATGGTGGTAAGAATATACTATATTCACGAAACCATGCTTACGACTCTCATCAAACGACGCATCGAACGAGCCATGGCGGAAAAGGCGTTTCCCGGTTGTGTTATCGGGATCGTTCGCACCAATGGGGAACGAACGGTCATTCCTTTCGGCGCGTTTACCTATGATCCGGGGGCCACGCGCATGAAGGAGGAATCCCTTTTCGACGTAGCCTCGATTACCAAGGCGATTCCCACCTCTTGCCTCGCCCTTGCTCTTATCGATAAAGGCGAACTGGCGCTCGACGACAGACTTATCGAATACGTTCCGGAATTTTCCATCCCGAACAGAGAGGAGGCGCTTATCCGTCACCTGCTCACCCAAACGCTCAATTTCGGGTTTCGGCTGTCGGAGTATAAGGACCGCTCGCCCGAAGGGCTCCTGGAAGTCATTTATTCCACGGAATTATCGGATCCGCCCGGAACAACGTTTTATTACTCCAATGCCACAAGCATTCTCCTCGGATTGGCAATCGAACGTTGCACCGGGAAATGCCTTGCTTCCCTTGCCGATGATTTTTATTTCGGGCCTCTTGCCATGACCCGGACCACGTTTTTCCCCGAATCGTTACCCATGGAGGAAATCGTTCCCACGGAATTCGACGCATGGCGCGGAAGGCTTATCCGGGGAGAAGTGCACGACGAAAGCGCGTTTACACTTCGTAAAAAAATGATCGCCGGTTCCGCCGGTCTGTTTTCCACGGTTCCCGATATTTTGAATTTTTTAGAGATGCTGCTGAGAGGCGGGGAAATGAAGGGACGGCGGTTCTTTTCGTCCCCAATCATGGAAGCGATTCAAACGAACCAGGTAACGCTGCCGGGCGTATGCGCCGGACTTGGTTGGGAGCTGTGCCAGAGCCGTTATATGGGAAATCACCGCACCCCGCGCACTTTCGGTAAAACGGGTTTTACGGGGTGCGTATGCATGGCGGACCTGGAAAAGCGCGTCGGCTTCACGCTGTTGTCGAATTATACATTCCCCAAAAGGAAACCGGACACGGCCTCGATCAATGCCGTACGGTCGGATTGCGCCGACATCATATTTTCCTCTTCTCCTTCATCCTAAAATGCCGCGAATCACCCCAGGCGTCCTTGCCGATGTTCCTGCCGATCGATCGGATGCGCGCTTCAATGCAACCGCGGCATTGCTCGGCATTTTCATCCAGACAAGGTTTCCCTTCGTAGAGCAGGTAATTTTTACGGACGTCCACGGGCGTGACCTGGGGCATGATGATGTTCGCGCCGAACTCAAGTCCTCGTTCCCGGCCCGCGGGTTCCATGGCCTGAAGGGCCGTGGTGGAGGCGATGTTTACGTCGCGGCATACGATTCTGACGACCGCTATCATCCTGAGGGCCAGGCCGAAGGCCTTTTTTCGTTGTGTTATATTCTCTTCATGGATTGCCATGGGCGTTTGCCGGTGAACGATATACGGGCCCATGCCGATCATATCGATGTCCCTATCACGGAAGAATAAAACGTCGTCGGCCAGGTCGGCAATCGACTGGCCGGGCAAACCGATCATGACCCCCGTTCCCACCTGAAACCCAAGGCGCTTGAGCGCGCGCAGGCATTCCATTCGCTTGGCAAGCGATTGTTGCGGCGGATGGATTTTCGCAAAAAGGCCGGGCGACGTGGTTTCGATTCGTAAAAGGTAGCGGTGCGCGCCCGCCCTGAAAAACCGGCGATAGGCCGCTTCGGTCTGCTCGCCGACGCACACGGTGACGCCGAGGCCTTCGGGGAGCGTTTTGGAGATAGAGACGCGCTTAATTTCAAAAATAATTTCCTCGACAAAGGAAATAAACGCCTCGTCACGGCGCTCGCCGGATTGCAATACCATGGAACCATAGCCCGCCTGAACGCAGAATCGCGCGGCATCCAGAATATCTTGTTTGGTCAATAAATACCGTTCGAATGCCGTATTGCTTTTGCGAATGCCGCAGTAAAAGCAATCGTTGATGCAATGATTCGAAAATTCAACAAGTCCCCGGCAGTAAACCTCAGGGCCGCATTCATCAAGAAGAATTTCGTGCGCGCGCTTACGGATGCGCTCAACATCTTCCGGAGCGTCGGCCGACAAAAGCGCGATAACGGCGCTTTTGTCGAAGGAAGTTTTGTTGAGGATGTTATTGATGACGTTCATAGAGTCTATCGTTGACCTCTCCCCCTGTTTGAAGGCATTTTGTTGGGGCGAACCTGTTTGTTCGCCCGTATTTTGGGGATTGAGCCTCACCTCCCGCCCCCTCTCCGTGGGAGAGGGGTGGCCGAAGGCCGGGGTGAGGTCACCTAAAAATACAAATCCCGTTCTCCTTTTTTCGTCAATTCATATTGCTTGAAAAACTCCTCGAACGCCTGCGGCGGCAATTTGGTTTTTATTTCCGATAGTTCCTTTTCAATGACCTTTTCACCGGCGCTTTTCGTTTGTGGAGTCGCGAAATCGTCAAGCCATTCCCTGTACGTAATCACCGCGTTGAGCTTGCAGAACTTGCCTTCTTTCCCGGCGCGCAAGAGATCCATGATGCATTTGCCCGTACGGCCGCACCGGTATCCCGCGGTGCAAAACGAGGTAATGCGCCCCATGGCGGCAAGGTCGCGCACCAGCTCGTCGAGAGAGCGCGTGTCGCCCAGTATGAACTGCTGGCGGCCCGCCTGCTGGCCCGTGGAAGCGTCGCTGTAGCTGCCCAGGCCGATGCGCGTTGAAGCGTCGGTTTGGGTCACGCCAAGACCTATGAGACTATTGCGCATGGCGGCGGTTTCCCGCGCGGTAAGGATCATTCCCGTATAAGGCACGGCAAGCCTAAGCGCGACCACGGCCCTGCGGAAGTCCGTATCGCCGACTTTACATGTTGGATTATCCGACAGCGTTGAGTTTTCCGCCGGTTCCATACGCGGGAAGGAAATGGTGTGCGGGCCGATGCCGAATTTCGATTCCAACTCGATAGCGTGCGCCACAAGGCCCATGACCTCGAATTTCCAGTCGTACAACCCGAACAGCGCGCCGATGCCCACGTCGTCAATGCCGGCTTCCATGGCGCGGTGCATGCAGTACAGCCGCCACTGGTAATCGCCCTTCAGGGTGTCCGCCGGATGCACGGCGCGATAAGCGTCATGGTTGTAGGTTTCCTGAAACACCTGATAGGTGCCGAGGCCTGTTTCGTGAAGCAGGCGAAGATCCTCGACGGACATGGGCGCGGCATTGACGTTGATGCGCCTGATTGATCCAACGCCCCTGCCGCGGGTCTCGGTTTTTACATTGTAAATGGTACGCATGGTTTGGGCGATATAGTCCGCGTCCGACGCGGGGTGTTCGCCGTACACGGCTATGATGCGTTTGTGGCCGATATCGCCCGCGAGAACCTCGGTTTCGCGCCGTACTTCGTCCTGGCTTAAAACGCCGCGTTTCATGGAGTCGTTGTCTTTTCGGAATCCGCAATAGGCGCAATTATTCACGCAGAGGGTGCTCATATAGAGGGGAGCGAAGGTCACGATGCGATTGTCGTACACTTTTGTTTTTATGGAAAGCGCGGCGGCCTCCATTTCGGCGATCAGAGCCGGATCGGATACGTGCAGCAATGCCGAAACTTCGTCGAACGAAAGCGTTTGAATGGCGCACGACTTGGCGATGATATCGCGCACAAGCGACGCCTCGGGCGCGCGATTGCGCGAAAGCGCCTCTTGTATCGCCGCCTCGTCGATGAAGTCCTTGCCCGCGTCCAGATAGCGGGCATTCTGGTCTTCCTTGATGCGCGTGCGCATCCAGGTTTTCATGTCAATGACGGGCATAGTTGATTTCCTTTCCGAACGGGATTCTTATGATAAGAAAGATTTCCATGATTTTATCTTTAAAGAAGATTTCATGGAGTACATCCATAGGCGTCCAGGGCCGCCGGAAAAGGCGATAACACTCTGTGCAGCACGCCCTGAATTGCGGCGATGCAGAGGCCGTAATTGGTGATCGGGATTCCCATGGTTCGGGCGCGGTCGATCCTGGCGAGGGTTTCGTTCCGTGTCAACATGCAGGACCCGCAGTGGATGACGAGCGAATAGTCCTTGAGGTTGTCCGGATAATCCCTTCCCCCGGATACATCGATGGTAAGCCGCGCGCCCGTATATTGCCTGAGCCAGCGGGGAATTTTAACCCGGCCGATATCGTCGGCGAGCGCGTGATGGCTGCACGCTTCGGCTATGAGAACCTTGTCGTCGTCTTTAAGCCGGTCGACGGCCGCGAGGCCCTTTACCTGTTCCAAAAGGTCGCCTTTATAGCGCGAGAACAAAATGGAAAAAGTCGTGCAGGGAACGCTTTCGGGCGTATCGGCGACCATTTTCATCACTACCTGCGAATCGCAAACAACCAGGTCGGGAGGCGCGGTCAGCTTTTTAAGCAGGTGCGCGTACTCGCGTTCCTTGACCACGATCGCGCATGCGTCATTGTCAAGCGCGTCGCGGATGGTTTGCACCTGCGGCAGAATGAGCCTGCCGCGCGGCGCCTGCAAGTCGATGGGCACGACTAATACGGCCAGGCCGCCCGGAGTAACAAGATCGCCGATGAGCGGCAACGACGGGGCGCTCTTGTCGGCCGTTGCCTTCAGCAGCAGCGCTTTAAAGGCCCCTACGGCGTGGTCGCGTTGCGCCGCGATCGTACTCGAACAGGTCATGACCAGTTCCGTATGCCGGCGGCATCGGCTTAAAAACGCCTCCGAAGGCGCCGTGAGATCGGCCTTGTTGACGACGATGATGAGCGGCATGCGCCGCCGTACAGACGCCGCCGCAATGTTTTCCTCGATGTCCGTCCATGCGTCGGGTTCCACGATACATACGAACACATCGGCGCGGTCGATGGTTTTCGTTGTTTTTTCCAGACGTTTGCCCGCGAGCGCCGAGTCGTCGTTGAGGCCCGCGGTGTCAAGAAACAACACCGGCCCCACCGGAAGCAGCTCTACGGCTTTTTCCACGACGTCGGTCGTGGTGCCGGGCAGCTCCGAGGTCACGGCAACGTCCTGGCCGCAGAGGAGGTTTAAAAAACTCGACTTACCTACATTGGTCCGTCCGAAAAGGCCAATCTGAAGCCGAAGCGATTTTGGCGTTTGTTCCATGTTTACTTATATCCTAACGACATGATATTCTGCGGCGATAAAACCTCATCCACCATGTTTTTACCCAGCTTATTTTCTAAAAACAGCCGGACGTTACTTTCTTTGGCGTCAATAAATTCCCTCACGAGCGCCTGGGCTTTTTCATACCCGATGCGCGGTAAAAACGCCGTGATGTGCGTAATGCTTTTTCCGGATTTTTCAGCGCAGGTTATGAGGTCCGCTTCAATGCCCGCCGCATGATCGGCAAGCATGCGCGCTATCGAAGAGGCGATGGAGATGGCTTCCAACAGCGACGAAGCCAGAAGCGGCATGAATTCGCATAACTGCAACGTGCCCATGGAGGCGGCGTCGGCTACAAGCCCGGTAAGCGATTTGATTTTGAGGCCCGCGCTGATGCCCGCTTCGCATATCACCGGGTTGATTTTTCCGGGCATGATCGTGGAGCCTGCCTGAACGGCGGGCAAACGCAGCTCGCCGGAAAAATGCAATAACCGCAGATCATTGCATACCTTGATGCAATTAACACCGAACGCCGCAAGCATGCCCGCGGTCTCAACAAACGCGTCGGCGTTCGCGGTTTGGTCCATGGGATTTTCCGCGCGCGCGAGCCCCAAGCCGGAAAATTGGCGTAATTTTTCGATGACCAGGAAAATGTAGTTTCTCGGCGCGGTCAATCCGGTGCCCACGGCGGTGCCGCCGATATTGACCGTGCGCAGCCGCTCCTCGCATTTAAATGTGCGCCATCGGTCGCGCGCGAAAGCCTCCGCGAAGGAGGCAAACTGGGCGCCCAAGGTGATGGGCACCGCGTCCTGCAACTCCGTGCGACCGATGATGAGGATATCGGCGAATTGACGTTCCTTTTTTTGCAGGGATTGTTGCAGCCCCTCGATATCGGCGCTGAGACGCCGAAGGCCTTCAATTGACGCGATTTTAACCGCGGTGGGGTACACGTCGTTTGTTGATTGATGCATATTGACGTGTTCGATGGGGTGAACCGCGCCGTAGTCGCCCTTTGCTTTGCCGAGCAGTTCCAGGCTTCGGTTGGCGATGACCTCGTTGACGTTCATGTTGAGTGAGGTGCCGGCCCCGCCCTGCAGCGCGTCGAGCGGAAATTGGTCCGAAAGCCCGCCGCTGATGATTTCATCGCAGGCAATGACCATCGCGTCGGCGATTCGCACGTCGAGGTAGCCGAGTTCCCGGTTCGCCAGGCAGCAGGCTTTTTTTACCAGGGCAAGCCCGCGAATAAGCGACAAGGGCGATGGGCCCGTGCGCGTTATGAAATTCTCGCGCGCCCTCAGCGTATGAATACCCCAATAGACATCGCAGGGTACGTCGCGCTTGCCGAGGAGATCGTGTTCTTTGCGATAGTTCATCGTCAACTCCGTCGTGGTTACTTGGACAGCATGGATTTGACTGAAATTCCTTCAACCGCGCCGAGTCTTCCGGTCAGCGCCCCTAATTCGTCCGTGGTTGCGTTAATGACGAGAGTGATGACCGAACATTGGTTTCCAACCTTGGGTACCCCGGTTCGTACAACAATACACTCACCGAAATCCGACAGGATTTTATTGACCGAATCCGCGGACTCTTTACGGTTATTGATGATAATTCCGATAAACCCCACTCTTTTTTCCATAATGCTCCTTACCCGCCATTCGGCAGGTTTGTGAAGGTAAAAAAAAATCCTCTCTTCAGCCTTCCAGTATGTTAAAGGGCCGAAAAGGGGATTTTGTTTGGATAAATACCCTGTTTTTGCTTTCGGCCCTCGGATGCAGTATAACGATCCCTTATCCTCAGGATGACGAATTCAATTATAATGAATATACCACGCTTGAAAAGAAAAGTCAATAGTTAATGTGAAATAAAGTAACAATATAGTCGAGCAATATGATATATTCGGCTTACCGGCTTTATGGTCTATTTCATGAATAAAATTGTTCCGAGATTTCACATTATTTGAATTATGATTACATGAGTATAATCACAATAATGTTGACATGTTAAAATAATGGCATTATATTATATACTGTTTCAACCTTAGTAACGGCGGTATCATATGATCGGCAATAAAAGGGTCATTCTCCGGCTTTCGCGCTACCGCAACGCATTAACGCGCTTCAAGGCTCTGGGGTTCGTAAAAATTTTTTCCGAATACCTCGCCGACGCGGTCGCGGTCACCTCGGCGCAAGTACGGAAGGACTTTTCCCTTTTCGGCATTTCGGGCAACAAGCGCGGCGGGTATCAGATCGACGCGTTAATCGCAAAACTCAATGAAATTTTAGGGAAAAACGAGATTCAAAAAGTGGTTCTCGTGGGCGCCGGACAACTGGGGTCGGCGCTTTTAAAATACCGGACCTTTGAACAAGAGGGCATTAAAATCACGGCCGCCTTCGATATCGACCCGGCCAAACAGCTTCAAAAAACCCCGATACCTGTTTTACCGATTGAGAACTTAGCGACGTACATCGAAACTAACGACATCAAAATCGCCATCCTCAGCGTGCCCGATATCGCGGCGCAGCAGACCCTCGACACGCTGCTGAAGGCCGGGATAAAAGGCGTGCTCAATTTCGCGCCCATCGAACTCAAGGCGCCCCTCGATTGCATCATCAGCAACGTCAATCTGGCGGTGGAGCTGGAGAACCTTATTTACTTTGTCAATGTTACCGTGTCCAACCGCCTGCCTAAATAATGCGAAACGTTTTTCATTGCCATCCCCTAATCCCGCTTTTCCCAGAAAATTTCGGGCACCTTTTTAATGTTGACCTTGAAGTAATAGCCCGCGTTATATGAGCCCGACGGCTCCCAGTCGAACACCATGTCCCAGCACTCCAGGTCGCAGCGGAAGTGAAAGTTGTTCCCCACCATCTGATTGGTGACGAAATTATAATAGCTGCTCCACGAAACCGACCATTTTCTTGTAAAGTTAAGCGATGCCGAGGCGTTGAGCGAGTAATTCTTTGTGGTCACGAACGGGTCGGCCGGCGTGGCGCGGGCCTGCGAAAACGAGTACGACGGTCCGAGCGTAAACTGCCAGTTTTGAGGCCCTGCGCCTTTGTAAAGAGGGTCGTCCTTGGGAAACAATCCGTTGGCCACGATCTTGTCGCCTTCCCAAAGGGTGCCGTGGGCGCTCAGGGCGTTGGGCGACACATTGACATTGTATGAGTGCAACAGCGGGGGCGATAGCTGGTTATTTTGATTGTAGAGCCAGAAATCGGAGGTATAGGAGAGCCGGAAAACGCTGTATCCCGTAGACGCGGTAACGCCGAGGTTTTGCCATTTTTGGGCTTTCGCTTCAAAGTTATACCCTGTTGAAAGGGACGCGGACAGTATTTGGAACTTGGTCTCAACCGGTTTTTCACCGGCGGTTTTCGGGGGAACCGAGGTCTTGCCCTGGAAATCGTTTTGGATGGAAAGGCCCACGGTCTTGCTTTTATCATGCGCGGATTCGCCGCCGATGATCCCATTGTATCTTTTATCAAGATCATGCTTGGGCGTATAGCGATAGCCGATAGAGGGCCGCAGGATGTGGCGGATGCCCACGAAGTTGAATAATGGAATGGGATAAATGCCGTAGAGGGTGGTCGAAAGGTCGACGCCCGCGTTCCAGCCGGCATCCCACGTCCACTTATTATGCGGACGGTATTGTGGAACGTTGTGGGAGTCGATCGCGGTTACGTGTTTGTAGGTGTAGACGGTATCGCCGTTTGACGGGTTAAAAACGGTTAAGGTTTGAACGATGCGTGAAGTGTCCGCGGGTTTTTGCCGGAGGGTGTCGAACGTGGAGTCCTTGACCATCACTGAATCGTACGCGTTGGCGTCGGAATATTTGTCAAAGGCATAGACGTTGGCTGAAAAATTCGGGTTCACCGTGAACCACTTTAAAAGCGTCAGGGGCGCGGAAAGATTGAGCGATTGCGCCACTTCCTTTTGTTTCGTGGTTGTTGTATCGCCCGAATGTATTCTCTGCATGGCCTGGGCATTGTATGAATAGGTGATTTTATTATACCAGGCGGGTTCGTCGCTTTTTCCCGATCCGCCGGAAATATCGCCTCCGGCAACGGGAAAAAGCGACCGGCTGGGAAGACTAAAGGACAATGAAGGCAGATTGTCGACAATATCGTTGGTGCTGAGGTTCTGCTGCCGGGTCCAGGTGAGGTTGCCGCTTGCGTTGATTTTTTCGAACCGTTTGGCGAGCGACAAATTGGCGTTGATTGATTGATTGAGAAGATCCTCGTTGTTTTCGGAGAAATTGCGGTAAAAGTTTTGGTTACTGACGAGATTTCCCGAACCCGCGAGCGTCAGGCTTCCGTCGGGAACCAGAATCTGATTGTGCGCGTAATTGAGGGACCATTGCTGGTTACGTTGGGCGAAATCGCCGTTATACGTATAGTGCCCCGAAATGTTTCCATTGAGTTCGTACTTCTTGCAGTAGTTCGATGCGCCGTTAAGCACGAATTCCTGAAATTCCTGAATCTTGGCCGACAAGCTCAGGTCCACGTAGTCGCTAAAGGCCCAATAATATCCTAAATTGTCAAGATAGCCGCCCGTTTCCGGATGACCTCCCCAGATGGGGGTTAAAAGGCCGCTTTTGCGGTTTTTTTGAATGGGAAACCAAATGAAGGGCAAGGCGGCCACGGGCGCGTCGCCGATGGAAAAAACCACGGGCCGGCATATGATTTTATCGTCCGGGACGAGCTTGATGTTTTTCCCGTAAAAGAAATAATGGGGATGGTCGGGATAGGCGCAGGTTGTATAGTCTCCCTGATCGATATAGAGTTCGTTTTGGGGCGACTTGACTATCTGCTTGCCGTTGAAATACGCGTCGTTCATGTGGCTGCTGGCGTAGCGCACCCGGCCGCGCCGTGTTTTTATATTGTAAATCATGGATTCGCCGATGGTCGTATCGCCGCCCTCGATAAGCTGCGGTTTGCCGTTCGCCTCGAACAACGCGTCGTCGATCCGGTAAACGATGGTATCGGCGTACAAGGTAAGATTTTGATATCGTACCATGGCATTATGGATAAGACGCATCTCTTTTTTTTCAACGTCGTAATCAATATAACCGCCGTCAGTGCCGTAATATACGGTGTCGGTGAGCGCGTTTGATTTTTTCTTATCAATGCTCGTATCGGAAGGGCTTTTTTCCGCGATTCCGATCGTATCCCGCAAAGTTGCGGGCGATTGTTTTCCAACGGAATCAACCATGCTTGTTTTTTTCAATTCTTTTAGAGGCGCGGGGAGGACGCCGGGCGTGTCGTTTTTCAAGGCTAACGCGAAACCGGGTAAGAATACTATGGCGGCGCAGAATGCCGTAAGCGGGGTTGTTGTAAGGACCGATTGAAAAAATTTCATATATTTCGTATTAAAATACTTAATAGGTTATCGGTTTCGACAGTAGTATAAATAACAGCCTGCGCGGTTTGCACCATAGTATATTTTCTTCAAATAAAAAGACTTTAATCAACGAAAAGGATTCGTCGATGAACAACACAATAGGCGTTATGACGGCAATGATTTTTTGGTGCGCGGTTTCCAATGACGCGGCCCGGCAAATGGTCCTTCCGGAAAAAAATGCGTCGGCGAAGAGTCAAACGCAGTTCGCGGTCAAGCCCGTTGATACGGCGAAGACCGTTTCCCCGGCTCCCGTAACATCCGACTCCCTCCGTCCGGACAGCCTCGCCGCGCGATGGGGGAAATTGCGCATTGTTTCAACGCCCGACAGCGCGACCGTGGTGCTCGACAGCAGCGAAAAAGGCCGCACGCCCACGGTGTTGGACGGCATAGCGATCGGGCAGCATACCATCCTTGTAAAGAAAAAAGGCTATTTCGTAAAAAAAATCACGGTGATGGTCAACGCGGATACGGCGCAGGACATCAGCGTGGTTCTCGTGAGGCCGGGATGCGTGGCGGTGCGTAGCAATCCTCCGGGAGCCCGTCTTTTCGTGGACGGCAAGGAAACCGGCTTTACGCCATGGGAAAATGCGAAGCTCAAACCCGGCGACCTCGCCATTCGGCTCGAATACCCGCAGCGCACCGCCGTGGAACAGCGCGTCAGCGTTAAGGAAGGCGGATGCGACACGCTGACATTCGACCTGCCATATTCCAAGACGTATCTCGATTCCCTGGTCCGGGTGCAAAAGCAACAGGATGTTAAAAAGCGAAAAGCGAAAAGAACCGCGAATATCGCGGTGTTCGGCGCGTTTTTGATTTTTGGAATCGTCATTCTTTTCATTGAAGCCTCAAACAACAAGTAAGAGCGGAGTAGACGTGGCCCGACATTTGAGGCGATCGGCATTCCTCGCCCTATTGGCGGTAGTTCCATCGATCGCCCAAATGCGGCAAATTCCAGCGGGATCTTTTGTTATGGGGTCAAGTACGGGAAAGGGCAACGAAGCTCCGCCGCATACCGTAAGCCTCTCCGGCTATTCAATTGACATAAACGAGGTCTCCAAGGCCCAATTCGATTCCTGCGTCGCCGCGGGGGCATGTTCCCCGGCGCATTACGAAGACGGGAAATGCGTCGCGTGGGACGGTCAAGGGTTCAAGGAGGTTCGCGTGCCGTCGCGGATGCGGGACCCGGGGTATCCGGCGGTATGCGTGACCTGGGCTCAGGCGCGACAGTACTGCGCCTTCAAGGGTAAAAATCTCCCTTCCGAAGCCCAGTGGGAATACGCGGCCTTGGCGGGCCGTGAGGTCGACTACGCGTGGGGAAACGAGCCTCCGGATGCCTCGCGTTGCGCGCAGCCGCGGGAGACGCATCCGAAAAAAACCGGATCGTTTCCGCCGAATCCCTGGGGCCTGTACGATATGACCGGCAATGTATGGGAATGGACCGGCGACCACTATCAGCCGGATTACTATGAGTCAAGCGAACCGGATGATCCTCGTGGCCCGGAGGTGGGCCAGTACCGCGTCATTCGCGGCGGCGGCTGGTACAGCACGGGGCTGCAACTCCGCATTAAAAACCGTCTTTGGTTCGACCCGAATTATGGTGAAATCAGCATCGGGTTCAGATGCGCGAAATGAGAAAAATGAAAACGCTCAAATATTTGCTTCTAACCATTTCCTTGCTCTATTCCGCCGCGCCGGCCGTTGAAATTTATTCCGTCGCCAAGTCGGGCCGAATGGTCCAGCTCGACGGTTTTCTTTTGGAGTGGAACAAGGACGGCGCCAAGGCGTTGAGCGGATCTCCGTGGGTTTGGGATGCGATCAATACCAAGGAAGGATTGACCGGATATTTTAAAGCGATAAAGCCGCTTTCATGTCATGATTGGACGTTTACGTTGTTACCCCGCCGGCTTTCGCCGTACGCGAGTATGAAAATGTCAACGTCTCCGGCGGCCCCTCAAACCTTTTACCGGCTTACGCTGCCTTACGGCGGTCCCGATTCATCCGTGGTCATGGAATGGGTAATACCTTGGGACAGCATCGCGCTCGATTCCTCGGGTTCCTACCAGATCGGCCTCATGGCCGTTGATTCCTGCGGCGACACCTTGACGCCGGTCATCTTTAACGGCCATGCCTATGCCTCCGCCGCGGCCGCGCCATGGAGCAAGGTATATTCAAAGGGGATTTTTCTCGCCGTTCTTCTTGTGCTTCTGTATCTTCTGCAAAAAACCACCAAGAGAAAATTCACCGTAAAAAGAAAACGGTGAAATATCGGTTGTAAAAGCCTCGGATGACAGCGTTACTCAATGGCTTCAATACGTGATTTAATCTCTTTGCTGTCTTTTTCTTTATTCCACCAAAACTGGAAACTTTCGATTGAATTTTCATTGAAGTTATAATTGAAATCAGGCTTTACCTTGTTCAACCATTTGCAGGCTTCCTTTCGCACCCATATATCAACCTTGGAATCATTGAGCAGTTCTAACAGACGAGCAACCGATTCCGGAGAAAATTCTATGGAAAATTTGAACTGGGCCGAACAATTTTCGCCATACGATAAGGAAATTGAAAAATCACCTTCAGCAAAGCATTTGTCTAAGACGTGTGAATATAAATGAACGATCACGGATGTCTTTTCGTGCGGCTTCAACTCAATCTCTTTCCGTGGCGGGATTGTTACCTCACCCATCGAATCAACAATCGAGGGGTTGAGAAGAAAGGTGGTTTCTTGCTTGTCTTTATTGGAAACAAGATGGATTAAGATATTTTGCGAAACATGAGGATCCTCAATTTTTATCGCATTGTCATTGTTGTTTTCGATAATTCCATTGATAACTATGTCATACCCCAAGGGAATAACCGTGTTATGATTTTGGGATTTTATTGTCATTGTTGATTCGTTTAATTCGATAGCAGTTATCATACCGACCTTCCTTTTTGCGAAAGAGTTTTCAGAGCACAGGGAAAGTATCATCACCATCATTACACAGAAAGTAATTATTGAAGGCCGCATAAAAGACATCCTACAGTTCCCCTCGTAATTTTGCGGAGTCCGCATTACTGAAAGTGTTTGAAGCTCCATTAAAAGTCATTAACCCGCTGCCGGAATGATCTCCAACTCCAAAATCTGCACGTCCTGCAGGTTGAAAGGCGCTTTTCGTTCCATGACCGATTTCATGTCTGCATGCAATTTGAAGACGAGCCGCAGATCCATAATTTTTAAAAATCACGGAAATGGCGTCTCTATTAAATCCTTGAACTTCCCGCCAAGTGCTTTGATCGGGATGCCCTGGGTTATTAATCCCGGACCCGGGATTAGCTAGATTTATACTTATTCCTGTGGGCCAGAAATTGGTTTGCCCATCGGCGCCATATCCGCGATCTTGGAGTTTTTTGCCTCAGCGCTTTTAGGTATAAAACCGCCGGGATCATTGATATCATGCCACAACTGGGACATCAGCTATAATCCTTTGAACAAATCCGGTTCATTCGATTACAAGGTGCGTTGGATGAAACTAAGCGGACTTCAAAAATATAGGTATTATTGCGCGGAATTGTCAAATTTGCGAACAGCCTAATTGTACAAATGCAAAATCAGCCGACCGAGCGGCTAAAATGCATACACAGATTGTTGATTGTAGACTAATCTATGTTGAACCATCAATAAAGTCTGCAGGTTTTGAGATACGGCACAAAAAGCGGCTCAGTATTTTTGGATTATCAGGAGATATCGCTATTGGCGAAAAGCCAATCTCCCTAATTTAAACTATAGCCTTTAATTGTTTGAATTGATAAAAAACCCTTCCAAAATGTATTATTAGGTAGGCCTACGATCTTCAAGATTGGCCCATATAGATTCTTTTTTTGGGCAAACGATCGGTCTGAAGCTCAACATGTTCATATTGAACGTGAGACGGTCGAACTATTGCCGTTCCATTAACCTGGTTTCCTCGATTGCTTCATGGGAATAGTTCCGAAAGAAATAGTTGGAAATTAATTGGTAATGGCAAGGGAATACATTGGGAAGAACTGGACGAGGACATTAGCGTCGAGGGCTTATTAGCAGGCAAACCTTCCGAGGAAAGCCAAAAATCGTTTAAAAATTGGCTGCAATATCGCTCTAAGGCCGCAGCGTAATTCATTCATCAAAAAGTGGCTCGGTCACGTATCGGTAAGACTCCTTGATATTTGCACATAGTATGCTCCTTAGGTGAAGTCTTGTCGGTGATTCTTTACCGTTTGCGAGCCGATGATCTTATCGTGCGTCCTCAATCTGCATACATATGTACCATGGAGAAGGCGTTTTTGGCGGCTATCCATTAGTCAAGCACGAATTGATTTTAAATGGAAGCCGATCATTATTTGGGCGATAAAGAGTGGGCGGGAATCGCTATCGGAATTAGAACGTTCAATACAACGAACCAAGAAAGGGTAAAAATGAAGAACTTTATTAAAACCGCAGAGGTGCTTATCGACAATGCAACCGTCGCGATTATCAGCTCTGTTGATGAAGCAGGTTTTCCAAATACAAAAGCAATGCTGCCTCCTCGCAAAAGAAATGGAATCAAGCAAATCTATTTCACAACCAATACATCTTCAATGCGAGTTTCTCAATTCACAGCGAACCCCAAAGCCTGTGTATACTTCTATGATAATCAGCTGTTTAAAGGGGTAATGCTCAAGGGAACAATGCAGGTGCTTCAAGATTCCAAGTCGAAGGAGATGATTTGGAGAGCTGGAGACGAACTGTACTATCCCGCAGGTGTAACCGACCCCGATTATAGTGTGCTTAAATTCACTGCCCAAAACGCTCGTTTCTACGGCAATTTCAAATCAGAAAATGCTGAGCTATAGTTTTGTGGTTGGGATTTTTTAATTGTCGTTCCAAAACGATTTTCCATTTTTTCGGGTAGGTTCGGCGAAACAAAACGGAAAGCCTGGCTTCATTGGTATCGGATGATACCCATCGGCGCCGACATTCGATAATTTGGGATGGTAGTTGTTCCAGCCGGCCTGCTTTGAGGCTGGCGTAATTGAGCTGTTGAACAAAGCCGCTACACGACGGTAAAATCCTTCAGTATCGACGTTATCCCAACCTCTTTTATTTAGTATACCCAAGTTCTTCAACAAGAAGGCGGTTGATCTTAAGTCAATGCTTCAAAAAGCCTCTAAAAGCTTCTTTAAATCGCTTTTAATCGCCATGTAGCAAATATTTTACCGGTATTTCTCATTTTGAACAATTGCCTGAGCGTTAAACTTCTTTTAAAATATTTAAATGAACTCATTTTAGAGTATTTGACTGTAGCTACTTTATTAATCACAAATCCCATGTTTTTGAAAAATATCTCCGCTTCTTCAAAGCTTTCAAAGCTATTACCTTCAGTATCATGCCGCTCATTAAACTTTTTTATTTCATCATTGTATGAAAGTCCAAGTTTGGTTTCTTTGTTTTTTAGTCCAATATCGGCGGTGATCCAATAACCTCCTCGTTCCATCAAAATATCATGAATGATTGAGCAAAGTATTTCCTTTTCCTGTTTAGTCAAATAGGTTAGGAGCCCTTCATTTACAATTGCAATCTCACCCTTAGGAAAACGGCCGATTATTTCATGAAAATTAAATTTATCAAGAGCATTTAACGGTAATAATTCCAATTTGCCGTTAGTCTTTATATTGTCATATTGTAACTTTTTAATAAATTCCATTTTAGCTGTTATTATATCCGGCAAATCAGTATCTATGTAATGTACTCCTTTTTGTTGAGCATATACCAGACTTCGAAAAGAGTATCCGGAAGACAGCTCTAAAATGTTTTTATTTATCAAATCATTTAAAAGCTGATCAATGCTCCAGTACCTTCTTTCCAAGCCAAGAGTACTAGCCCAGAAAGTAAAATCTCTCTTTTTAAAATCCGGAATATATTTATTGGGATATTCCAATAGTTCTGCCACCTCCCTTGCATAGGGAATATTTGTATGGCCTTTTAATAATATCATCCATTTAGCCGAAGGGCTAATCGAAGAAAAATCTTTATTTATAATCTTTTGTTCCATAGCGTCATGACCCCATAGATATCCTGTTTTCGTACAAGTTGAGAGCGTTTATTACCATTATCCTATTATCCAAACCAAATTAACGGCTTCCCTCTGCGCCATTTATTAAAACGACTATCGTTATTAACAAACGAGCCCATGACCAGCGAAGGTGAAGATTACAAAATGCAATATCGGCTATTGATATTTTCCATAAGGGCCTTTCCAGCATTTCGCGATATCAATAAAAGCTGGATATCCATTTTCCTTGATATATTCAATCGCTTGTTTATACTTCCCATATTTGTATCCATTCTTTCCATGCCAATCTTGGATAATTGAACAAGACGCTAACGAACCACAATCTGCGCAAGTTGCGAAGCCTTTTTTAATGCAACAAACTTTAACCTTGCATTTTGCCTTATTCAAATCTCTTTCACCCGTTAGGTATCCGACTTTGCAACCACGACAGATTTTATTCGTGAACGGCTGACATGTAGCGCAAACCGCGCCACAACAACCAATTTCCAATTCAGTCATTGTTATCCGGAACCTTTTGAATCCTTTTTTATTCCGGTTATTTTCTTGCCGGAATTTTGCCTCATACTAGAAATAGTCGTCGTTTTTCAGAAAAATGCTTTATATATAGCGGCTCGTTTGACCGGCCTTTTTATCTTTTCTGGGCGGTGGCTTTATTGCTATCTTAATCTTTACATATTGCGTCGCTTCTACCTGAGCCAAGGACGGACTCAGGTAGAGTGTTTTATGCGACCAAAGAAGAATATTCATATTCTACCTTGTTGTAAAAATCAATCAGTTCGCCGTTAATTTTCTTTTTAGTGGGATTTAAGCGAAGGAAGGAAGATGTCTTGAAAAGAGAATTATGATCTAACCGATGCTCAATCATATTGCAGTATTCCGGATCGATTTCAATTCCAATACTGTTTCGGCCAGATTGCATAGCAGCTAACATACTTGTTCCTGAACCACAGAACGGATCAAGAACAACATCCCCGACGAAAGAAAACATTCTCACCAAGCGATCGGCAAGTTCCAAAGGATAAGGCGCCGGATGCTCTCTGGTCGATTCTCCGGTAATATTCCAAATTTGACTAAACCATAAGTCAAATTTATCTTTAGGAATCTTGCTTAATTTTCTTTGAATTTCCGAAGGCTGTCTATAACCTCCAGGTTTTCTTTGCATAAGAATAAATTCGATGTCGTTTTTAATAATCGCATTCGGTTCATAAGGTTTACCGAGAAATTTTGCGCTTGTATTAGCTTCAAATTTAGCATTAGATATCTTATGCCAGATTATCGGATTAAGATTATCGAGGCCAATTTTCCTGCAGAGAACTTGAATGTCGGCATGTAATGGCATCACCAAATGGCGCCCATTTTCCCTTCTCGAAAGGCAGACATCGCCAACTACACAAACCAATCTTCCACCGGGCACAAGGATTCGGTGGACCTCATGCCAAACCTTTGAAAGCTCAGACAAAAAATCTTCATAATTGTTGATGTGGCCCATTTGCGCAGGGCTGTCATTATACTTTTTTAGGTTCCAATACGGGGGAGAGGTAATTACGAGATGCACCGACTCATTATTAACATAAGAAAGGTCTCGCGCATCACCATTTATCAAGCAATGCAAAGTGTTTATTTCGTGGATTGTTTTTTGCATTCTATTTATCTCCAAATGCGGTCAATTGTCCTATCATTGATCGGACAAACATGTCGAAATTCATATCCGGCGTAGGCTCCTTATGCTCGCCGTTTATGCCGGTGGCTTTGGATGAAAGAATAAATGAGGAAGCAGTGTAATGCCTTTCCCGAACAAGTTTTCTGCAAAATAGTTCGTACCGTTTTGCGTAAGAGGCATTAAGAAATTCCGGGAATACTTTAAAATGTGGCTCCTGGACTTTTACCGGACGGCTGGAGTTTTCACAGTCTTCGAGCATGAAGAAATAGCCAAGCCAAGGCCGTATCGTGGAATTAAAAGCGCCTTCGCGGAATGCTGTCCACAAATCAAGGGCCGAGCCCATTGCTTCCTCGGTGCGATTATTAAAATTGTTACCGAAAGAAGGCCCTACTTGAGATTTTGCTTCAAGAGCAAGAAGAAGTTGTCCGCTTTTTACAACAAGTAAATCCCATTCTTTCGTGGGCCGAAAGAATCCGGGAAGTTGGAGGAACTGGTTATGGTAAATGCAGTTGTTTGGGATACCGGCTTCAATAATTATTTCGGTAAGCAGTTTTATTATACCATTCATGTGTGCGCCGCCGGTTACAGCGCTTCGGAAACCTTGGTCTCTATTGCCCTGATCCTTCTGTTTTTTACTCTGGTGTTCACGAGTTTGCCAGTAAAAGGCGATAGCTCTTTTTAAGCGAATTGAAATTTCATTTAAATCAACCATTATGTTCATTTTCCTTTAAAATCAAAAATAATTCACGAGTTTAAAGCAATTTCAACTATTGGTTTAATAGCAAAAATTAAGGGTTAGAACAGAAGCTTTTGCTCGGAATAGCCTCTCTTAAAACCATTTCAAATTATTTAAAACAGAACTTGCATATTGCTCAAAATCAGAGACTTCTAATCTACTTGGACTCGCACCATGCGCGATATTGTTTCGAAGATTTACCAAGGCATCTAAATGCCTTTTATCTTCGCGTAGCGAAGAGATGTCAAGGCATAGATGCTTTGATATCTCCTCAAGGGCGTCAAAATTTAAATTCGATTTAGTATCTACTGTTCTCTCAGCATCTCTAAAACAGAAAAACAGATTGGTTTCCCCAATGCTGTAAGAGTAAGTTTACTGCTTTCGCTTCGGATAGACCGCTTAGTGTTGTGTGTCTGTTTGAGCACCCCTGCCTTTATTCCGCGCCGTCTTCTGATAGCTTCTTAATCAGGACTTCGTATCCTTTTGAAGTAAACAAATTATTTCATTTTAGGCCATAAATATCCAGAATTGACAAAGATATTATATGCATTAAGATCGTCAATATTTTGAGCAAAAAGTACAATAAATTTAAAAGCAAGCAGCCCGCTTATAGCTGTTAAAGAAATACTCAATCTGTTTCGGTCTGTTTTACCTATAAACGGACCACCGACAGCTAATCCTATTAGGCTAATATCCATGGCTCCAAAAAAGTAAACACCAAGTTTGTTATCCCATGGCGTAACAAACGGATTGTCTTTTCCGACATACGCTATTCCGTATCCCATGTTAAGAAAGGTTCTTTTAACCATTTCGTTTTTTGATTTTATTTCTGGCTTAATCAAATCATGTTCGTTGACATATGAAGGATCAATTTCTTGGTTCAAAAAAGAATAGAGGGCTTTCCCCAGATGATCTGCAACTTCTTGCGATGATCCTCTAGAATACAGTTCTAAAGAACACTTGTTTGTATCATTCCAAAGTCCATAATAATAGGATCCAAGATATACGCTATTATGCGGCCATACATAAAAAGCAGTAACCTTATCAGATGGACGTCGTTCAAAGGTAAGTTTGGCGGAAACTTTATTGAAAGCATTGTGAACTGTTTCGCAATCATTTGGCAGAGTTGAAATTTGTTTTGACATATGGCAACAACAAACAAAAACTGACATCGCTAAGATTGGAACCATTTTAATTTTTATCACTATTTCTCCTCGATAATATCTTTAATTCTCTTGAAGGTATTTCAATTCCGAGCGGCGCTCTTCTGTTTTTTGGGTGCCCAAATTGCAACGTCTCGCGGTTTGGTGAAGTGCCCGGCGTTAACCAGCATGACGGAGCTGTGCGACATGACATGCTGGATTCAGACGCCGGGCATTTGCCGAAGGCCAAGGGCGGCTTTGCGCCCGCAGCATTCAAACCGCTGTTATGCGAAGTTTTGGGGGCACTTGGTTTTTAGCGCGCGATTCTTTGGTTTTAAATGTTTCCTTTCGAATGCTTTCTCGAATATTCCAGTTTAGACTTATAACTATCAGAAAGATTTTCTATTAAAGGTGTTAATAGCTTTACCACAAGGTCATAATCTTTATTCCTGAAGGCTTCGTCTGCCTTTTCCCTTGCCAACGGATTAGAATATTCAAGTGTAATTCTTTTTCCTTCCCTTTTCATTTTTTGCTTTTGGTCTTTAACAATAAGCTCAATTCGGTCCCAAATACTTTTTTCTACAGAGAGAATATCACAGTAATTTATTCTGATATCTTCTGAAATTCGATTAATTGCATTTTCCAATTTATCCAAAGGGAACATGACACCTTGAAAGCCACTTTGATTATCATAAAAATAGAAATCAAGAAGCAAATAAGGAGCATCAATTTTTCCTTTTGTTATTGTAATTATTAATTCCATGTCATAATATGCGATTTTAACGGAAATCAATTTAGAACTAAAAATGATCTCCCATCCATCTTTAAATGAAATTGATTCTCCCAATTCACTTTTGGTCAATTCGAGGCCATAATCAGTTAAAAAGGCAAATCGCAACGCAGCGATATCAAGCGTCCTCCTTCTTAATTTCATGTATTCATCTGTTTCTTTCTTATTCATAATATTTGCCTTTGATCTTTATTGATTTCGCGCGCGCTTTTGTCTTTAAGTGCCCCCGATATTTTGCATACTCTAGTAATGCCGCTAAGCGTAAAACATCCTGTTCTTTCAGCGATGTCGCTAGTCACTAGCGGCATTGCCGCATATTTTCCCCTATGCCGCAGGATACTATGAACGTCGTATGGATTCCGCATTCATTCTCGGCACAGGAATAATATGGATTGAGGAGTTGCGTAAAGTCAAAGAAAAAACGCACGACTTACTCGATGCGTTACGACGCGGAAGTATCCTGAAGGAAACGGTGAGCGGAAGCCGGCGGCAGTCCGGCTTCATTTACAGCTTTTTATTAACCTCTTCCGCCTTCTCTTCCCGCTCCTTTTCAATGAAGCGCAGGGTCTTTTCGAAGCTCGACATTCCGGGGATGGCGAAATAATCCTTATACTTTTTCTTCAGTTCAAGCTGTTTTTCAGGGTTGCCGATGGACTGGCCGATGGAGACGAAATAATCCTTAATTGTCAAAAGGCCGGAGCGGTCCGTTATCCTGCCGTGGCCGGGAACGAGCGTGACTATATCATAGCGGTTATAGACTGAGTCAAGAACGTTTATCCACGACGCAACGTTGCATCCGCTTTTAGTAAACAGCACGGGATGGTTCCCCAAAAACACGATGTCCCCGGTCATCAGCAGCTTCCGGTGTTCAAGATACACCACGACGTCATTGGTGGTGTGGGCGCGGCCCATGTTGCGCACGTGCGCTATTTCGGTTCCTATTGAAAGGATTTTTTCCTCGCCCGGCTTAATAGTTTCGTCGGGGTATCTGCCGTTTCTGGCGCCCTGGAACCACTGCCGGGGCGTATAGGCGCCGGCGATCAGGCGCGAATGACCGTAGAGCGCGTTGCCTTCAACATGGTCGCGGTGGCTGTGGGTATTGACCAATATGACGGTGGAGGAAGTGATTTCCTTTTTCAGCTCCCTTGAGGCGATTCCCATTTTCGTATCGACCAGGAGCGTGGTCGTGCCGTCCTCGGACGTCAGGCCGAGGGAGTTGCCGCCGCCGCCGAGGTAAATGGTGCACTGGGGATCGAGATGAATGGTTTCAATGGTCATGTAATGACGATAAGCTCTGCGGGCGAAATATGCGCCGATGGCGAGGAAACAAAGAGTCACCACGAGAGCGATGAAGAGCATTTTTTTCATACCGCCTCCTTTTCACCATTCAAAATATTAAAAAGCCCTATGATAATATATATTTGCTCAACTATTAGAAAGCAAATTGCTTGAACATGTTACAATCGGTCCGCAACCGCTCAGGGAACGCGGCTAGTTCCAAATTTCAATCTGTTCCAAAAATCCGTTTGTTTGCTCCAGAGCACGACGAGCGCGCGGCCTTCCTCGCCATTCCAGTCCTTCCCGATATCATGGTGGCACCGGGTTCCCATCCCTCGACGGTCGTGATGACAGTACCGGCATTCCAGCGGTTCATACCCGGTGCCGAACAATTCGCACTTACCGTTATGAAGGAACGTGCAACCGTTGTTGGAGAAAAGATCCGTCGCGAAAGCCTGTTCGCAGCCCTTAAACGCCGGTGAAAGTACGCCGAAAGAGCGGTCCCGCGACATCTCCAGCATCATGCGGCCAGCATAGCCGCCCGTGATGGCCCGACCCGCCTGGTCAACCGTCCACCAGCCCGGCCGCATGCAGTAGCCGCGGCACGTTTCGCATGAACAGGGCCTGGACGCCGGATATTCGTCAATCAATGACTTTTTTCGTTTCATTTTCATTGATAAAATAATGAAACGGCTTAAAAAATACGGAAAAAAGTTTGAAAATAATGAACCAATGCCGTTTGAACGGAATCCTCCGTTTTCCCTGAACCTTTGCCTTTCCCGCAAAATCAAAGTATTTTTCACTTATGGAAATAGCCGCCCGGAATAAAAAAGCCCTGCATGATTATGAAATCCTGGAAAAAGTCGTGGCGGGTATCGCGCTCAGCGGTTCGGAAGTCAAATCCATACGCGCGGGAAAAGTGAATCTTGCCGACAGTTTCGCGACATGTTCCAACGGCGAGATGTTCGTACACCATATGCATATCGCTCCCTACGGGTTTGGAGGAGTATACTCTCCCGATTCCTACCGAAAACGCAAGCTGCTGCTCCATAAAAAGCAAATTCTTTGGTTCGGCGGTGAAATGGAAAAAAAACATCTGACGATGATACCGCTTATGGTGTATTTTGATAAGCAGTGGATTAAGGTCGAGTTGGGCCTTGGAAAAGGCATGAAAAAGTACGATAAACGCGAAAAAATAGCGGCGCAGGAATCCAAGCGGCACCTTGCGCAGATCATGAAAATCCAGAACAAAAAATAGCAAAGAACCCTTGCATGGCAGCACCTAGAAGACGAATAGCCTCGCGTCACGCAATGGTGATTGCAGCATCGTATCTTTTCGCGTTTCTCGCGGTCACTAGCGCCACGGTGACGCTGAAGTCTCCCCACGCCGATAAAAAAACGCTTTCCACGATTTCCCTGTCGGGTGTGCCCTGCGCCTCGATAGCGGATGTGTGCGAAGCCCTCGGAGGCCGGACGCGCCCGGATACCGCTTCCCAAAAATTAATGTGTGTGAAGGGAACCCGGAAAATCGTTTTTTCCGAAAACGTTCCTTTCTATTGTGTCAATGACTCGGTCCGTCAAATGCCCTGTTGTCCCATACGCCGCGATGAATCCTTGTTCCTTCCGGCATGGTTGTGCGCCGAAGCGTTCAGCGGGTTCGATAACGACGGCATCGAATGGAACGCCGGCGACTCGGTTCTTACGGCCCGCGCGGCGCCGGCCAAATCGGTCAAGGCTTCCAAGGCGCGGGAAAATGAATCCGACAACGCGGAAGAGACGGCAACCGCGCGGGAGATAATAAAAACAATCGTTATCGATCCCGGCCATGGAGGAAAAGACCCCGGCGCCATAGGATCGGATGGGACGCAGGAAAAAGACATCGTGTTGAGCATCGCGTTGCAGTTGAGGGACGCGCTTAAAAAAAAAAGCGCCTGACGCTTTATCTGACGCGTGAAGACGATACGTTTATTCCGCTTCTGGACAGGACGCAATTCGCCAATGAGAAAAAAGCGGATATTTTCGTAAGCATCCACGCCAACAGCATTGAAGGCAACGTTAAAAAAAAGGAGACCAAAGGATATAAGGTGTATTTCTTGTCGCAGGCTAAAAATGAGGAAGACAAGGTGGCGGCGATGCGCGAAAACGCGGTTATTCAATTGGAAGACCAATCCCAGCGCTACAATAACCTCCAGAACATCCTCATTGACATGGCGGGTAACGAATATCTTCGCGAGAGCCAGGAATTATCCATCATCATCGACGAGAGATTCTCCTCATCATTCAGGAAAGTCGAAAAACTTCACCTTGGAATCGGTCAAGCTAATTTCTGGGTCCTTAACGGAGCGTACATGCCTTCGGTACTCATTGAAATCGGTTTTATTTCCAATCCGAACGAGGAAAAGATATTGAAGCTGGAACAATTCCAAAAAACAATGGCCGCCGCCATGGGCGAGGCGATCATGCAATTTAAAAAGAATATCGAAACGGGGGAGTAATGAGCGATCCGCGTCCCATCGGCATGTTCGATTCCGGATTGGGCGGGTTGACCGTCGCGAAGGAGTTTTTTTCCGGCATGCCCGGCGAGACGGTTCTGTACCTAGGCGACACCGCGCGCAATCCATACGGCGGCCGGTCGGAGGAAACCATCAAGGTTTTCGGATTGCAGGACGCCCGGTTTTTATTGTCGATGGATATCAAAATGCTTGTCGTGGCGTGCAACACCGTATCGTCCGCGGCGCTTGAGTGCATTCGAAAGGAATTCAACGATATACCCGTGATAGGCGTCGTGAGTCCCGGCGCCAAGGCCGCGGTTTCGCATACAGCCAATAAACGGGTCGGGGTTATCGGCACGACGGCGACTATCCGGTCGCATTCCTATAAAAAAGCGATCGCGATGATCGATCCGGAAATCAAAACCTACGGGAAAGCGTGTCCGCTGTTCGTTCCCCTGGTGGAGGAGGGGCTGCTGGACAACGATATTACGCGCCTAACCGCGCAGCATTATCTTTACGATTTAATCAACTATGGAATAGATTGTCTCATACTGGGCTGCACCCATTACCCCATGCTCATGGAGTCGATCCAGAGCGTCATGGGGTCGGGAGTGCAGCTTTTGGACAGCGCCTTCTGGACCGCCAAAGAGGCGAAGGACATCCTTACGTCCATGGATATCCGTAGCGAGGTTTCATCGGGCGGAATGGAAAAAAGCAAATTTTTCGTAACCGATTTAACCGATGGCTTTAAGGAAATAGCAGCGTCATTTCTTGGGGGCGAAACCCCCGAAGCGGAAAAAATAAATTTGGAACAATTGACGGCGTATACTACCTGACCGGGATTAACCCGATTGATTCCCGTGACTATACGTAAGAAAAAGATCGCTTATTTTATATCGTTTGTACGAGGAATATCTACGCTCAATGCATAGCTATTCCTCGTACGGTTTCTAACAAAAGGAGGTTGTATGTCAGGCCATTCCAAATGGGCCACCATAAAAAGGTCCAAAGGAAAAGCCGATGCGGCGCGGGGAAAAGTCTTCAGCCGGCTTATAAGGGAAATAACCATTGCAGCGCGCATGGGCGGCGGAGATAAGGAAGGCAATCCGCGGTTACGCTCCGCGATTACATCAGCGCGCGCCGCGAACATGCCCGGGAAAAACATCGACAATGCGATTGCAAAGGGAACCGGAACGCTGGAGGGCGTTAATTACGAAGAAATGACTCTGGAAGGCTTCGCCCCGGGCGGCGTGGCGGTACTCGTGGAATGCATGTCGGACAACCGCAACAGAACCGTTTCCGAAGTCAGGCATTCGATGACCAAGGGCGGAGGCAATCTCGGCGCCGCGAATTCAGTGGCGTGGATGTTCAAGTCGAAGGGTTTGATCCGCGTGGCTAAAACGGCAATGGAGGAAGACGCCCTTACTGAAGTGGTTCTCGAAGCGGGCGCGGAGGACATGTCGGTTGACGGAGATGAATACGAGATCGTTTCGGCGATCGAAAGCTATGAAAACGTTCGCGGGGCCTTGGAAAAAACCGGTATCACGCCCACGTCGGCGGAACTGTCCAAAGTGCCTGAAAACACCGTTACCTTGGAAGGTGAAAGCGCTTTTAAAGTATTGCGGCTGCTCGATGAGTTGGATGAACTGGACGACACGCAGCATGTTTACAGCAATATTGACATAAGCGATGAGGATGCGGAGAAGTACGCGAGTCAGGAATAACCCATAAACCGCATGATAATTTTTGGAATAGATCCGGGAACGGCCATTACGGGGTATGGAGTCATCCGTATTGTCAACAATAGCGTCGCCTGGGTCGACTCGGGAGTTATAAAAACGCGTCAAAACGGGTTGCTTGCCGACAAACTCCTGGAAATCTATGACGGGCTGAGTGAGAAATTGCGGCAGCACGCGCCCGCTCGCGTTTGCGTTGAGCAGGCTTTTTACGCGAAAAACGTCCATACGACGCTCATCCTGGGACATGCCCGCGGCGTGGCGATCCTTGCGGCGAAAAAGGCGGGCGCCGAGGTTGCGGAGTATTCGCCGCGCGAAATTAAAAAAGCGGTCGTGGGAAACGGCAATGCCGCGAAGAACCAAGTAGAATATATGATCAAGGCGCTGTTATCGGTTCCCGCGCAGTACGACCATGCCGATGCATACGACGCGCTCGCAGCGGCTTTGTGCGATTTCCAGAATTTTCGGTTTCATTCGGCCATCCAACAAAGGAGCCGATAAGGGAATGTTCGAATATATCAAGGGAACGTTGGAAGATAAAAACATCGGTAGTGTGGTGGTTGAAGCGGGCGGCGTGGGGTATTCGATCGTCATTCCGCTGTCCACCTACGAAAAGTTGCCCGACGTCGGCCGGGAAGTCAAGATCCTTACGTACCATTATGTTCGCGAAGATATTGAAAAACTGTACGGCTTTTTCACCCGGAGTGAGAGGGATATTTTTCAGCAATTGATCGGGATCAGTAAAATCGGGCCCAAAACCGCCATCAGCATTCTTTCCGGAGTTTCCGCGGCGGACTTGTTTGCGTGTGTCAATAATTCCGACCCTTCCCGGCTCAGAAAAATCCCCGGCGTGGGCGATAAGACCGCGCAGCGGCTTGTCATGGAACTGAAGGGCAAGCTTGAAGCGCCCGGCGACGTGGGGAAGGAGTTCATGCCGTTTTTAGGTCGCGGGAAGGCGAACAATCCGCGGACCGAGGCGTTTGACGCGATGTTGTCGCTGGGATACGCTGAAAAACAAGTAGGCGCCGCGCTGGTAAGGGTGGAAAGCGTTATTGAAATTGACGCTCCGGCGGAGGAGTGGATTAAGAAGGCATTGCAGGTAATATAGTATGGACATTCAAGAAAACGACAGACTCCTTTCCGGCGCTACTCATGAAAAAGAAGACGAAGTCGAGGCGCCCTTACGGCCCCAGAAGTTCTCCGATTTTATCGGCCAGGAAAAAGAGAAGTATAATTTATCGGTTTTTTTAGAAGCCGCGAAAAAACGCGGTGATCCTCTTGACCATGTTCTTTTTACCGGTCCTCCGGGATTGGGAAAAACGACGCTCTCGCGGATTTTAGCGAGCGAACTGAACGTGGGAATTCAAACCACGTCGGGACCTGTTTTGGAAAAACCGGGGGATTTGGCCGGCAATCTGACCAACCTTGAAGACAGGGACATCCTCTTCATCGACGAAATCCATCGGCTCAGCAGAATCGTGGAAGAATTTCTCTATCCGGCAATGGAGGATTTCGTTTTTGACATTATGATCGGCGAAGGCCCGTCGGCGCGGTCGGTGCGATTGAATCTCAAACGCTTCACCTTGGTCGGCGCCACCACGCGACAGGGCATGCTCACTTCGCCGATGCTGGCCAGGTTCGGGTATGTGTGCCACCTCAACTATTACAGTGAAGCCGACCTGTCGCGCATCGCATCCCGTTCCGCGCGCATCCTTGGCCTTGAGTGCGACGCGGCCGCCGCGGAGGAACTGGGGAAACGCGCGAGGGGTACGCCTCGCATTGTCAATCGTCTCCTGCGGCGCTGCCGGGACGTTGCCGAAGTAAAGGGGGAGGGCCGCGTCAGCGTGGACGTTGTCCGGCAAACGCTGGAAATGCTGGGAGTCGACAAGGAAGGGCTTGACGCGATCGACAGAAAAATACTTCTGTCGATCGTTGAACATTACGAAGGCGGCCCGGTGGGGCTCAACACCGTGGCGGTGGTGGTGGGCGAGGAGCCCGAAACCATCGAGGACGTCTATGAGCCTTTTCTCATTCAATCGGGCTTTCTAAAACGCACGTCGCGCGGCCGCGAAGTGACGGAAAAAACCTATCGGTATTTCAATATTGACCGAAAAAACCGGGCGCCGGCGCAGGTCAATCTTTTTTAACAAGGAGCGGTATCGTGAATTGGATGGATACGGGCAAATTTTTATTGATAGCGGGAACGGTCATCATCGCGCTTGGACTGATTTTTCTTATGGCCGATAAATTTCCCATCGGCCGCCTGCCCGGCGACCTTAAAATCGGCGGCGAGCGGTTCCGTATTTACATTCCCGTGGCAACCTGCGTGCTGCTCAGCGTCATTATAACACTTATAGTCAATTTTTTCTCCCGAAAGTAGCACCGGTACTATGGTGATTCGACGATTGGCTATTATGATTTCGGGTAGGGTCCATGGTGTAGGGTTCAGGTTTTTTTCCAGGGACGCGGCTGAAAGTTTCGGGCTTACCGGATGGGTGCGCAATACGCCGCATCGAACCGTGGAGATGGAAATCCAAGGCGAACAGGCGTCCGTTGAACTGTTTTGCGATAAGGTGCGCCAGGGACCGAGGCTTGCCCATGTTGAAGACGTGAACGTTTCCGAAATTCCGATTCAGGAAAATGAAACATCGTTCGATATTTTCCATTGAAAAATTACGGCGAAGGGGCTTGAATGCCTCATGGATGATATTCTATTTTAACGTAGCGGAATATAACGGATATGCCCCCGTAGCTCAGTTGGATAGAGCACAGGTTTCCTAAACCTGGTGTCGCCCGTTCAATTCGGGCCGGGGGTATTTAAAAAAGCCTCAGGAACCCTTGATTTTAAAGGTTCCTGAGGCTTTTTATTTTGGGGAATTCATCGAACCGCAAGTACCGCTACATTGCGTTCATATTCTCGCCCGGATACCTTAATCACATAGACTCCCGGAGAAGAAGCACGCCATTGGCAAGCGCCGTCGCCGATGTTTTTAAATGAAAAAATAAGGCGTCCATTGGTTGTAAAGACCTCGGCCGTATGAAGGCCGCTGCCGCTAAAAAGGATCTGAAAACGGTTGCGGGCGCTTCGCGAAATTGAGGCTTCATTCACTATTCTTCGCTTGTTCAATGCGTTGGGCCCGGCAATCGCGGTAATGCGGCCTGATACCGCCGTATCAATTGAGGAATTGCCGATAACGACATCGAATGCTCCCGCTTCCACGCGAAAAGAATGAACGGCGGGGTCCCAAAACGAAAGCTCCTCATAGGGTACGATAAATTGTACGGTGGAACTCTCACCCGTTTTACAATGAACCCGTTGAAACCCCTTAAGTTGTTTGAACGGTTTTTTCATCGAGGCCCCGTTGTCGTGAATGTAAAGTTGTACGACCTCGTCGCCGTCGCGAGCCCCGGTATTTTCCACGGTAGCGCTTATAAGCGCCGCTTCTCCGGGGCCGATGGTGGAGGGTTCCATGCGAAGATCGGCGATTGAAAACCTGGTATAGCTTAATCCGTATCCGAACGGATAGAGAGGTTTTCCGGTAAAAAACATATATGTCCGATTATTGAAAATCGAATAATCATCCATGTCCGGCAAATCTCGTATCGAAGACACCCACGTTGAAGTCAATTTTCCGCCGGGATTATAGTCCCCGAAAAGCGCCTCCGCAATCGCGGTTCCCTGCGACTGTCCGGCATACCATGCCTCGATAATGCCGGGGATATTTTTCTGCACCCAGGGGATTGACAACGGGTTGCCGTTAATAAGTACGACGACGGTTTTCGGGTTTGCCTGAAACACCGCTTTAATTAAATCCGATTGTGCCCCCGGCAGTCCCAAACTATCAAGGTCAGCGCCTTCATGGATATAACGGTTGTTGGTACCCATGAACATGATCGCAACATCCGATGAACGGGCGAGCGAAACCGCGCTATCGAATTGAGCTGCGTTTTTAGGTCCGTTTATTGAGCAACCAACGGCGAATTTCACCATGGTTCCCGTAAAATCGTCAAGGCGTTTTTGTATTCCATTAAGGGGAGAAACCGATGATACGGGTGTACCGCTGTATCCGCCCGATTCGCACACATCGGCATTGGGTCCGATAACGGCGATTGATTGCAACGCGGAAGCGTTTAAGGGTAATAGAGCGCCATCGTTTTTCAGCAATACAAGGGATTCGCGGGCAGCCTGGAGGGCCAGGTCTTGGTGGTTTTGGCTATTAATACTTGAAGAGGAGAGTGAAGAATACGGAACGATGGACGGCTTGTCGAAATCACCCAAACGGGTCCGTGCCATCAATATTCTGGAGAGCGCTGTATCGAGGTCGGCCTTGCCTATAAACCAAAGCCTGCTTGCCAAGGCGAGCGGAAGATACTGCTGATAGGTCAGCCCGCAACAAAGGTCACAACCGGCCTTGATGGCAGCTACCGCGGCTTCCTGATATGACGAAACGTAATGGTGACCTTTGCATATATAGTCGATTGCTTTACAATCAGAAACGACATATCCCCGAAACCCCCATTCTTTCCGTAGAATTTCGGTTAAAAGCGGATTGTCGGCGCAGCATGGAACGCCGTTGAGCGCGTTATAGGCGGCCATGATCGATACCGCGCCCCCATCGGTCACGCCGGCTTTGAAAACCGGAAGGTAATATTCGCGCAGGCTTCGTTCATCGACGGTGGAGGATATTCCTGTTCTGTTTTTTTCCACATTATTGCAGGCGAAGTGCTTGATCGTCGCGATTGTTTTCAAATACGTCGGGTCATTGCCTTGCATGCCGCGGATGAAATTGGTTATGAATTTCTTTGCAAGGTAGACATCCTCTCCGTAGGTCTCCTCGGTTCTGCCCCAGCGCGGATCACGCGCCATATTGGCGGTCGGCGCCCAGTAGGTCAGGCCTTTGCCCGTTTGGTTATGCAGCGCCCGCGCTTCATCGGAAATAGCGTCGGCAACGTGATACTCCAAAAGCGTGTCCCATGTTGAAGAAAGAGCGATTGCCTGGGGAAACACGGTGACTCCGCCGTCCATGACCCCGTGAAGCGCTTCGTTACTATATTCGTAGGCCTTGATTCCGAGGCGGGGGAGAGCGGGAGAAGAGCTTCCCAATTGAGATATTTTTTCCAACGGATTCATTCGCGAAAGGAGGTCGGCGATACGAATTTCCGGGGAAAGTGCGGGATTTTCAAAATCGCCCGTTTTTGCCGGGGCGCAAAAAAACAATACTGAAAGTGCGAATCGAGCAAAAAAGATTGTATATAATCGCTTGCTTTTTTTTACGTTAAACGGTGTTATTGATTTTTGTTTGAAAGGAATTTTCATAGCGTCAATCAATCCACATACAAACAATCCGGTTTTCAAGCTTATCCTGAGAATCCTGATTAAAAATAGAATTTGAGTCCTATGTGCGGAACAGCATCCCTCATTCCTAATGCCGAACTCGAAAGAAACCCGACTATCCAAATATGATTGCCCATTTCGGTACTGATTTCATATTTGACTAATGAGATATCGGAATATATTGAAATCCTTGGGGTAATCATCGCTTCGGGTCTCAGGGCAAGCACATTCAATCCAAAAAGGGCTTGCCGCCCCACGCTCTTTCCTATTGACGATAAATACGCAAAATCAACGGCGCCATATTCGATAAATGCGCCGCACATTCCATACATTTTGAAATGGGGGATTTCAAGGAGCTTTCGTTCAATATTGAGGCCGAAGTTTACCGCGTAGGCCGTATAGTCGTTGTCCATCGATACATAGCAAAAATTCCCATTGATCACCGCATCAACCGTGTTATTCCCGACGCCCGCGTCGAAACCGGATTGGTTTATGCATGCGTAAATCATCGCGTCGATTGAGGCGAAGGAAAGCGCTATAATGGTAAATATTTTTGTAAACATCCTCATAAAATAGGTTTCAGATTGTGAAAGAAAAATAAAAAAGGCGCGGATCAATATCAGCGCCTTCATGGGTGGCTTTACAAGGATTTTCGACTATCCATTCGGATTTTTTATGTTAAAATCCTCCAAAAGCTTATCCGCAAGTTTGTTCACGAAATCCTCGGAATTATAGAAACCGTTTTTAATCTTTTCTTTGACCTCAGCGACTTTTTCCGGACGTATATCGGGCGCATTGGCGAGTTTTGAGGAAATGATGTCGATTTGGGCCTTTGTTTCATTTAAACGTTGGGCTTTGGATGAAAATTCGGTCTTATCCGATGGGAATACCTTGGATTTGGAGGAGCTTTCGGCCTTTTTGGCGCCCTCCACTTTCTTGGCCTCGGTATTAAGTAGTTCATGTATGGCACTGATACGCATTTTCATCTCCACCTTTTATTCCCTATTACCTTTTTTCGGCAGGAAATTAAAAAACTTTAGACATTTATATTTTTTTTTTAAAATACATCGCCATGCTATTTCACGGTCCCGATCATACTGAAAATCGGCAAATACATCGCTACCAGTATTCCGCCTATTCCAGCGCCTAAAAAACAAATCATTATCGGTTCGATGATCGAGGTCAAAGCGTCCACGGCCGCATCGACTTCTTCCTTATAAAATTCAGCTACTTTAAGGAGCATTTCCGAAAGATCGCCCGTTTTTTCCCCAACCGAAATCATTTGTATCACCATGGGTGGAAAAACCCCGGTTTCCTTTAAAGGCTCGGCAATGGTGAGCCCGCCGGTGATTTTTTCAAGGGTGCGTAACAATCCTTTTTCTATGACCTTATTACCGGAAGTTTTAGCGGTGATTGAAAGCGCCTCCAAAATTGTTACACCGCTGGTTAATAGTGTTGCAAGCGTTTGCGAAAACCTGCTGACCGCGCTTTTCCGTTCCAGGTCGCCGAAGATTGGAAGTTTTAATTTCACCGTATCGATATTGAATTTTCCCTTTTCGGTTCTGTTGTATCGCACCAGCAAAAAGCACCCCGCGGCGCCTGCTGCTATCATGAAGATTAAATATTGTTTTAAAAAATCGGAAATGCCCATGACAATGCGTGTCGGGAGCGGCATTTCGCCTCCAAGATCCGTAAACATTTTCGCGAAGGTCGGGACGATGACGGTGAGCATGACAACGGTGACGAGGACGGCGATCACGCCGACGATGACCGGATAGGTCATCGCCGTTTTTATTTTTCTGCGTAAAGCCTCCGATTTTTCCTGATATTCGGCAAGCCGTATTAAAACTCCATCAAGATTGCCTGAAGCTTCGCCCGCGGCCACCATATTGCAGAATAGCTGGTTGAAGATTCTCGGATGCTTTTGAAGGGAATCGGCAAGAGTGCTTCCAACCTGGATATCCCCCGAAATTTGATGTATCGCATGCGCGAGTAATTTGTTTTCGGTTTGCGACGCTAAAATATCCAGACATTGGACGAGCGGAAGTCCGGCGGAAGTCATTGCCGCGAGTTGTCGGGTAAAACGGCTGATTTCCTGAAGCTTTACACCGGAGCCGATGGAAAAATTAAAATTGAGTTCAAAGGGCTTGACCCGGATGGTGACGACGCGAACCCTGTTTTTCCGCAATAGGCTGATGGCCTCGTTTTTATTTTCAGCCTGGATTTCCCCTTTTGTCTGTTTCCCGCCGGATGTAACGCCGACGTAGATGAATTTAGGCATTATTGACCTTAGATTATCCGCCCTCCTGCCCGCCGAAACGGCGGCGCAGGCAGGTAGGCGGGTTAGGATAACATTTTTTGCAACGCATCGGGGTCGGGACTTCTTCCTATCGCGTCTTTCATTGAAATTTGACCCTTAAGAAACAATTTCGCCAGTTCCGCATTCATGTTTTGCATGCCGAATTTTTGACCGATTTCTATGATTCCCTGCAATTGGTGTACTTTATCATCCCGGATCAGCGAACGGATCGCCATCGTGGCCATCATTACTTCACAGCACAGGACCCTTCCGCCTCCGATACGAGGAATGAGAGCCTGACTGACGATTCCCTCGAGCACCATGGAGAGTTGAGCGCGTACGGTGGCTTTTTGCTCGGATGGAAAAACATCGACAATGCGGTTGACCGATTTCGCGGCGGAGTTCGTATGGAGCGTGGCGAGCGTGAGATGCCCGGTTTCGGCGATGGACAGCGCCGCCTGAATGGTTTCAAGGTCGCGCAGTTCCCCGATGAGTACGACGTCGGGATCTTGACGTAATGAAACGCGCAAGGCGCTGCCGAAGCTTTCGGTGTCCTGGTGAACCTCACGCTGGTTGATCATGCATTTTTTGTGCTGGTGCACGAATTCAATAGGATCTTCTATGGTCAGGATATGGCCTTCCCGCTCATTGTTGATTTTATCAACCATTGCGGCGAGGGTGGTGCTTTTTCCGCTTCCCGTAGGACCGGTCACGAGCACCAGACCATTCGGTTTTTCCGCTAATTTTCCGACAATGGGCGGCAATCCGAGTTCTTCCAGTTTATGAATGACAAAGGGTATTTGGCGCAGCGCGCAAGCCGTACACCCGCGCTGGAGATAGACGTTCGCCCTGAAACGGGAAAGGTTTTGCACCGCGAATGAAAAATCGACTTCCTTTTTCTGTTCGAATATTTTGCGTTGCTGTTCATTCATCACGCTGTAAGCCAACTTTAAAACTTGATCCGGGGCGAGCTTGTCCACGCCCTTTGGGAGAAGTCTGCCGTCGATACGAAACAGAGGCGGCGCTCCCGCGGTAAGATGCAAATCCGATGCCCGCAACTCCAGCATTTGATTGAGCAGTTCATGTATGGTAGCCATGGAGGTATAAAATTACTTCCTGAGAAGATTAAAAAAACACTTTGGGTGCATGGTTTGAGTATTTTACTTAATACTACCGTTGAAACAACCGTCTTTCAAGGGAATCTTTGGGTTCGCTTCCTCCGTATGGAGCAGAACAAGAAAGAAAAAGAATACTGGTCAAAAGCGAGTTTCAAAGAAAAGTTAACTACAATAACCTATTTAAGGGAGTGTTTTTATGGGCCGGAGGCCACTACCGGAAGACTTCAAAGATTTTATTCGTTTTCTAAACGCAAATAAAGTCGTCTATCTATTCCTGGCATGCAGAAGTTGCTTCTCTTCGTGGCGCGTATTCTGTTTTTCCGGGCGCGGAGAAAATAGACGATTAAATCAATCCCGAACACACCGGACATTTAATCCTGACCGTTTGACCCAAGTCTCCCATCCCGCGACCGCAGCGAACCCGGCCCAGCCACTTTGGCATGTTATAATCCACGAGTATCCGCCATTCGCAGTGTCCGCCGTAGACGTCCAATCCAGGCCAACGTTGATGTAGAAATCCCCATTATCAATTCGGGTACCGGACGGAAGCGAAAAGTAATGCCAATATGTGGTGTCGGTTGATTTGAGTACCCCTGTCGGTAAACTTGTGAAGCCAAGAAACGTCGTAAGTGCGGTCCAATCCGAAACAGACGGCACATGCCAGCCGACTGGAGCTATCTTTTTAGGATTTGTTGGACTTACAACGTACCAATTGTAAAGCGCCCCGTACTTCTTGATGCTGTCTGCATTGGTTGCGTTGTTGAAGAAGCAATATTTTGGCGTTGTGACGTAAGACCTTGTAACAGTGTCGAAACCATACCATGTTGCTGATGATGTATCCAATAAAATAGGAGATCCGTCGTTGTACCTCGTCACCCGCAAATTCTCCGCCATCCACTCCTGGTTCCCAATCTTCACCGTTTTATACACATTACCATCCGTGTCAGTTAGCGTCCCGAATACCGCCGTACCGGCCGTTGATGTCAACCCGCCTGACAGGGCATTGACCACGATTTCAGGGGTCCCGTCCGCGTAGTTGATATTGAGATTTCCGAGGTTATCGGATGAGGCTGTGGAGGTGCCGGTTCCCGTATTTACATTGAGCGTCACCGCCCCCGTCATCAAATTAAGGGTGCCGGTGCCGGTCCAACCATAGGGGTTGATAGTGACGTCGCAGGTGAGCGGACCCATAATATCGCCATGCACATTAGTTGCCTGTATTGTAGCGCCGCTCTCGGTAATCGTTATCGACCCGGACACGCCCGTGTCGCCGAGAGATAAATTTAAGCTGAATACGACATTGTCCCTTGTCAGTGTATTCGTTCCCGTCAGCGTATTGGCGCCTGTTTTATCTATAAATTTAGACACGAGATTCCCCGTACACGGAAGGTTGCCTCCGGTAATGGCAATGTCGATGGTGCTGCTTTGCGGGAAGGATCTATAGAGTACTGAGGTATCCGATAAAATGGTGACCCCCTCAGGGAGTGTTACCGTAACTTTTCCTGCCGGCTGATCCCCCGCGGAATCGATGGAAAATAGTAATTCTATTCCATGTAAGCCCTCAGTGCCGCCGGTGAGGTAGAGATTCAGCGCCGGGATAAACTTAAGCTGCTCCGTGCTGCTCGCCGGTTTTTTTAAACCAAGGGATTTCGAGAGCGGATTTGTACCTGACATACTCCGAAGCATGCTGCCGGTTGGACTGGCAAGTTGTAATGCTCTTAAAGGATATGAAACGCCGGCGCCTACCGCTTGATATGCAGCGACGGCCACCGCGCGGAAGGCCTGGTTTCCTTTCAACGTTACCGTAGTTCCTGGAGCCGCCGGATTATTCTTGCCGCATCCGTCAATGAGGAGAAAACAACAGGGCGCCGCAAGCATAAAAGCGATAAAAGGCGCGATAATCCGATTACGCGTCATCCTTTTCAGCATCGTCATGTCATCATGTTTAAATCCAAATGTTTTTTTCATACTCCCTCCGAATTATTAGGTGTCAATAGTTCCCGGTTTATCGGTGGTAATCCGTGCCCTGCCAGAAATTGGGTTTCTCCACATACTCAAAGCGGTCGGGATCGGCATTGACAAGCGCGTCGGCGGTCGAGTTCCACGCCGTGCCGTGGCCTACGGTCCCGTTGTTGTACATATTGTTGTCCTGCACGACCGTCTGATCCAGCAGGTAGTTGCTGAATTCCTGGTTGTTCCGGGCCTGGGCATCCTGATCGGCATCCCAATTGGCCTGCTGGGCGTCATTGGCGGCCTGGGTGGCGTTGTAACGGGCAGTGGCCTGCGCGCCGATGTTCCTGATGTTCTGTATCTGTATCTGGGCGTTTTGCCTGATCGCCTGATCGCTGGCCCGCTTCTGCGCCAGCATCCGCTGCAACTGCTGGTTCATTACTTGCTGGTTTACCTTGACGCTCTGCATCATCGCCATCACCGTGTTTTGCTCCCGCTCGGATTGTGCGTCGGTCATGATGTTGAAGGTGCTGTGGAGGGTGTACGCTCCCCATTGAGACTGCGGTGAAATGCAAAAAACATCTAACAGCTTCTTCATGCCCTGCCCATCCAGGTTGATGTGCCCCGTGACAAAGACGCCCTTGCCCTTTCGAGGGTCCAGTTGAAGCGGCTGAATCGAATCCACCTGCAGCCTTGCCGGAGGCAGATTGATGGCGCGCCGCCAGGCATGCCACAGATCCGGATAGGCCTTCTCCAGATCCTGCTTGTAGGGGTAGAGGATCGTTCTCGTCCCTCTGTAGATACCCGCCCGCACCGCTAGCGTCTGCTGCGGATTGTAGGGGTCCACCGCGTTCCCCACCGCACCCCAGACCGCCAGTTCACCGTTCGGCCCGTTTAGAATCATCGTGCTGCCGCCGCTGTGCGGATCAAGCTGCCAGCCATCGGCAATGCTCATGCTGGCCGAGTTGTCCGGCGCGAAAACCGTATGCAGTCCGGTAGCCGAGGCAGAGCCGGCCGAGGGGGATTTGGCCGCCGTTTTGGCGCCGGAAGCCGCCGTCTGGCCGCCCGGGCGCCATACGCTGAACAGTTGCTGTATCATGGGATTCACGGTCCTGCCGAAGCGCGAGGCGTCGTTGGAAACCAACGCCGCTTCCACCTGCCTGGGGCCGGAGGCGGCGGAGAGCACCAGGCCGGCAATCTTCTTGTTTCCGCCGGGATGGTTGGTCACGGTAAAGAAGACGCCGATGGTATTGGTCCCTTTGAACTGGAAGACTTTTCCAATTTGCGGCTTCTCGCCGCAGTTGTTCTGCACATTGCCCAGAATCTCGCTCATGGCGGCCGCCTGGGTGGTGGCTCCGTCCACAGTGCCATAGACGATCTTGCCTCCCTGTGAATCAAGGTGGGTCATAGGCGTTGGCGCAGGCGTCTGGGCCTTGTTGCAGGCGGAGATGCAAACGATGGACAATGAGAAAAACGTGAAAATATGGCCCCATGCACACTTCATAAAACCCATTCCTTTTTTTGAAGAATCGTGTAGCCCCTCCTGGTTTCGACCTGCTGCGAAAGACGCTGGCTACGTTGCGCTGTATCGACATTCTCCCTTCGGATATGTCTGTTTCGCGCGCCTTGCCATCGCCTTTCTCGCTCAGTCTCGGCCCAGCGGATTGACTTCTTAAACATGCTCTTCGTTTCCGGCACACGCGGTATTGCGTTGCGGTTTTATCCGTTTTGTCCCCGGCGCTCCGATTATTTCATTACCCTTACCAAAGCGCTTTCCCGGTAGCTTCCCGCCTGAAACCGGCATATGTAGAGCCCGGCCTGAATTTTATCGGCCGGAAAGCCCACGCTGAACGCTCCCGGCGACTGCTCGCCCTGATCAAAGGAAATAACTTTTTCCCCGGCAACGGTATAAATGCCAAGCCGTACGTTGCAGCGCGAGGCAATGCTATAGTTGACCGTAAAGCCGGCTTGCGCGGTTACGGAAGCGCTTACACGGAGTTTTGTTTGTAAGGCGGGGGTATTTTGATTGTAAGGAATAACCGGTGAGACCAATGCCGTATCGGAAAGAGGTCTGCGCCAAACCACTCCACCGATTCCCGCAATAATGTAATTCCCGCTTACCGCTAAGGAAGAGACCGATGCCCCATTGTATTGGCCACCGGCAGTTTGCGACAATCCGGAATTAAATGGGACCCAGTTTGCGCCGTTATTGGTTGAGAAAAAGATGCCTCTATTCCAGGTTCCCACAAATATATTCTTTCCGCTTGCCGCTAAGCAATTAAGACTCACTGTTTTACTCGGCAATCCGGAATCGACAGGTGTCCAGCTCGCGCCGTTATTGGTGGAGAGATATATGCCGGCGCTATTACCTCCCGTATTTTTGTACCCGGTTGCCGCAAAGAGACTCGTCCCACTTACCGCGAGGCAACTGACAATCGTCGTTTTACTCGGCAATCCGGAATCGACCGGTGTCCAGCTCGCGCCATTGTTAGTAGTTAGATAAATGCCTGAAGCCGTTCCCGCAAAGATATTCGTTCCGATTACCGCTATGGAATAGACCGGCTTTTTAGGTAATCCGGAATCGACCGGTGTCCAGCTTGCGCCGTTGTTGGAGGAGGAAAAAATGCCTCCAGTACCGGTTCCCGCAAAGAGATTGGCCCCGCTTGCCGCAAAGCAAAGGGCAAACAAATCAGTCAATCCGGAATCGGCGGGGGCCCAATTAGCGCCGTTATCGGTTGAGAGAAAGATACCGGAACCACCGGTAGCCGCAAATAGATTCGTTCCGCTTACCGCAAAATCATTTATTATATATTGATTCAACGTGTCGGTTTTCTGCCAATCCGCGTTTGCCGTTTGCGCTATTGCCAAAAGCCCGACAACGATTACTCCGCGATACCATACGTTCTTTTTCATTATATAGAGCGAGACGCCCAAAAGTCCTGTCAGAAATGCTTTAATTGGAACCATAAAAACTTCCTTCTGGGTAAATTTTTTAAAAATAATAGTTTTTCACACTTGTTTATGGTTTTTTTTTCACGCGCCATTCTTTCTTTTGTCTTTCGAACGGATAACATTACTATGAATTTGGCGCTCCTACCATTGAAATGGAACATTTTAAAGAACCCGGCAATTTTTTTAGGATGGGTCGATCCCCGGTGAGTGCCGAATTAAGGAACTAAGAGCATCAAAATCCAAAAAGAACCGTGAGAGTTCTTGACTCGCCATCAGATGGGAATTATTATTAGTTACAATGTTAGACTTATCCATATAGTGACGCGGTGTCGCCCTGAGCCTGTCGAAGGGTATTATAGAATGACGTAGCGGTTCGACCAGCTCACCGTGACAGGTTTGAAGGCAATAGTATCAACTAGTCCTGACTACCAGTACCTTATCAAACTATTTCGGATTAGTTACATTCCCTGGAATTTTAAACCGCCTTAAGAAAGGGCTGCTATGAAATGGTATAACAATTATCTTTGGTTGGGCATGCTTCTTGTTTTGATGAACTCAAATCATGCGATGTCAAAACGTCCCGACCAACCGAATGCAAAAGAAAGCAAGCCGATAACCGTGACCATGAACGAGAAAAACGTTTCAACGGAATCTCCGATAACCTTTTTGGATACGCTCAATAAAGGAAAGGAGATTTCCTTGACCGACAAAGACCTCAACCCCATCATGCCCGAGTCGTCCGATGCGACCGCGGCTAAGGAACCAAACGACGCCGACATCGATGGTTTTCGTATCCAATGTTTGGCTTCGAGTCAAATCGAGCGAATTCGCTCCGAACAAAAATTGTTGGAACCGAGAGTAAAGTACCCGATATACCTAGTTTTTAACGCTCCGTACTATAAATTAATGATCGGGGATTTTATAAAGAGGGCCGATGCGGATATTATCCTGACAAGGTTAAAGGAAATGGGCTATAATGACGCATGGGTGGTGCGTTCGAGGGTAAACCCTCCGCTACGGTAAGAAGGATCGATGGATGCGAAATAAAAGGGCCGGTTTTGAACCGGCCCCTGCCATGGGGTGGAATACCATTATCGTTGAACGCGCGGCGGAATAGTTTGCCGGTCACTCTTTCTTAAGATCGACCGTGATAATCCCTTCCTGGGAACCGCGCCGTTGCTGTTGATTCACGAGAGGTTCCGGGGCGCTTCGCTTAAGGGAGTCCTTTTTATTCAAACGAGAACTATCGCTAACCTTTGCAATGGAAATCCGGTCCTGAACGATTGAGGATTGAATCGCCTCCGGTTTTTTCACTGATGATGACGCGACGGCGTTCGAATTGCCGGTATTGAAATAGTTTACCGTGAAGTAGACTCCGGCGCTCATGCCGAAAATAAGAAACACCGTTGATACGAGAGCCTTTTTCACCCACAGCCCCGAAAAAATACCCAAACTTGTCGATATTTCAGGCGCCCGGGAACACGCGGCGATGATTTTATTATCAATTGCCTCCGACGGGGATTCGCACAGCGCCGAATCAAGGAAAAAATTCTTTTTTTCGTAGTCATACTGATCCGCCTCAGCTTTACATGAGGGGCATTGTTCCACATGCCGCTTGAACTCGATGTTCCCCTCGGCGTCCATTTCCTTCGAAACGCAAAGCAACCCGACTTCTTGCCATTTGTTACATTCCATAGAGCCCATTCCTTTTAATTTCCTTACGTATGTTTTTCAACGCCAATCGCATCCTTCCCAGAGCGGTATTGATGGGACACTTCATGATTTGGGCTATTTCCTTGAACGGTACATCACCCAATTCCCGCAAAAGAAATACTTCTCTCTGTAAAGGATCAAGCGTTTTAATGGCGTCATTTATCACGATCTTTAACTGCGTATTCGCTAAATGCACGTCAGGCGTGTCCGGCCCTTTTCCTAGTGAACGGTCTGTATCCGCCTGATGTTCGTTTTCAACCTTAATGTGCCTGAAATAATCAATCGTTCGCTTATGAGCAATCCCAAAAATCCAACTTAAAAAATTTCGGCTCCGGTCAAATTGATTCGCGTTTCGCATCGCGGCTAAAAAAGTATCTTGTAAGAGATCTTCCGCGATTTCCCTATCGCTCGTCATCCGGACTAAAAAACCAAACACCCTGTTTTTATACCGATTATAGAGTCCTGAAAACCCTCTCGGGTCTCCTTTCAACCACAAATCAAAAAAAAGTTGATCTTCTTTTTGATCTTCGACTGATTTTAAATCATCATACATAATACGGTTTTATTTTATGGATTATTGTGAGTAGTATATAAATTATTTATATTTTTTGTTACTGTCGGTAAGTCCTAAATCGTTCATTGCCTTTATATAAACGTCTCTTTTAAATTCGACGATTCGATCAACCGCCTTGGCGGCGTCAACCCATTGAAATGCATCGAATTCCGCGGGTTCATGAGAAAAATTGATTTTTAAATCAGTATCTTCGAACTCCGCAAGAACCCACCGCTGCCGTTGGCCGGAATAGCCGGGATGGCTATCGGCATATTCCCGCGGGAATTCGTAGATATAATAACGCGGTGAAATTGAAAGAACCTCAATGGCATCGGTCCCGATTTCTTCCCGCAGTTCCCTCCTCATTTCCTCAAGGATGTCGCGATGTTCATCTATTCCGCCTTGTGGGAATTGCCACCCTTTCTCGCCCGTGAAACCCTTACGATGACACACAAGGAAAAGCTTGGTTCCTTTTTTCCTTATTGCTACGCATACGTTGAGACGAAGCTTGGGCGATTCCTTACTTTTTTGCTTTTTTATATTCTTCCTTGATATCGTCATTATTGGGGTCGATTTTTATCGCTTTTTCCAAGTGTTCCATGTATGCGTCGGGATTTTTTGTAGCCTTAGCCACCTTTGCCAACCCCAGTTCCGCTAAGGCGAATTTCGGATCAGCGCGCAAAGCTCTTTCATAAAAAGTTTTTGCCCATTGATATTTATTCTGCAACAGATGTATTTCAGCCCGCTGATAAAGGGCCGGAGCATAGTTCGGGTTGATGTATGAGATTTCCTTGTACGTTTCAACCGCGGGGTCATATTTTTTCTGCAATCGTTGCGCATCGCCGAGAATCATCAGCGCTTCAATATTTTCAGGATCAGTCGCCTTGATGTTTTCTATGGTCTCTTCAGCGTCTTTGTATTTGCCGTCGGTAACCAGTCCCTGAGCATACATCACAAGAATTTTATTGTCTCTTTTTATTTCTATGAGCTGCTTCATTTCCTCCAAGGCTTTTTTATCTTGCCCCGTTTTCCGGTAAAGATCGACGAGCTGCATCCGTATTTCGGCATCATCGGATTTTAATGGTTTTGCTTTTTGAAGAACATCGATCGCGTCCTTGGGCCGGTTTGTTTTAATATATCCCGCGGCGAGCATGGTGAGGATTTCCGGGTCTTTAGGGGAAAGCGTATTCGCCATTTCAAGGTAAACCATCGCATCGGTAACCACGTTTGCCTTCATGAGGGTAATTCCCAAACGCTTGTTTGCCTCAAGATTCTGCGGATCCATGGAAACCAATTTTTTGTACGCGCTCAGCTCTTCCTTTTCATTGCCCAATTTGCTGTACACTTGAGCGAGTTCCAACCACATCGTGGGAATGGTGTCGGCGATGGAGGATGCTTTTTTAAGGAGCGTCGCGGACTTGGCCAGGGTGGTTTTATCCCTGGCGCAAATGATTCCTAAACGCAAGTAGTTACGATAATCGTTGGGGAAAGCGATGATATTGTCTTCGTAAATTTTCCTTGCGCGCAAGGGGTTGACCTTTTCCTGAAGCGAGGCGGCTTTATAGGTTGCATCAGGATCCTTCGGGCCGGGCAGCAGGGCATAGGTGGTGAAAATCTCTATAGCCTGGGTTGAATTATTGTCTTTTTCGTATGCCTCGGCCAACAACTTTAACACCGGTTTAAAATTATAAGCGGCATTGGTTTTATTTCGCGCCCGGATACCTTCATAAACCTGTTCCGCTTTTTTTAAATTGTTGAGATTGAAGTAACAATCGCCAAGGGCCATTTGGAAAGTGTTGTCGTTGAATCCTTTTTCCTTGACCATTTCAAGATATTTAATGGCGTCCTGATATTGTTTTTTGCCGTATAAAAATATTCCCACCTTTTTAGCGATATCCTGATCGGAGGGAACCTTTTCAAGGTATTTTCGGTAAACGCCGATGGCTTGATCGACTCGATTTTGACCGGTATAGAGATTGCCGAGGTCTCGATATTCGGTATCGGCTTTCGGATTCATCATGATGACCTGCTCGTAGGAAATGATGGCGGAGTTCACGTCGCCCGTTTTTGCCTGGCATTCCGCCAAAGCCGAGAGGACGTCGCCGTTTTGCGGGTCCATTTGGATCGCCTTTTGATACATTTCCAGGGCCTTGACGAATTGTCCCTTTTTCTGGAAGATCATGCCGAGCGTCGTATACGCTCCCACGTCGGCTTCCCCGGAATTAATCGCGCCGGTCAGGACTTTGACGACTTCATCCTGTTGGCCTTTCGCAATAACCAGTTCGGCGTAACGTTTGTAAAATCCCTTGATGGCGGGGTCAAGCCTGAGCGCCGCGCGATAGGCCACGAGAGCGCCGTCGAAATCCTTTAATTCGTAGAGCAAATCCCCCAGGTTCTTTTGGCCGGGAGCGTCCTTGGGATTGAGCGCGAGGTATCTCTTTTGATACACGGCGGCGTTGTTCTTGTCGCCGCTCTGCAGCGCGATATCATAGAGGTTTTTAAAGACCGTGGCGTTTTGGGGGCTGAGCTGGGAGAGTTCCTTAAACATATCGAAAGCCTGCCGGGTATCCTTTTGCGATAGCGCGTACTGGGCAAGCCGCAGCCGTGAATCAACGTTGGTTCTATCCATCTCGGAAATTTTTTTATCGACTTCCGCGAGCCGCTGTTGTTCGCCCAGGTTCAGGTAGCAAATAGCAAGTTGTTTCCAGTATTCGATATCCTGGGTGCGCTTCGTAACGATGAATTCCAAATGCTCGCGGGCGGCATGGAAATTTTTTTCCTTCATATACGATTTGGCCAGGACCACGCGCGAATCCATGAGCGACGGGTCCAGTTTTATGGCCGACTCGGCGGCATCGCGGGCTTTGTCCCATTGGCCGAGCGCGGCCGACGAAACCGCGATACCTTCCGCTGATTTTGCCGAATGGTCCAAGACAAAGGCTTTTTCAAAATGCTTTAGCGCCTCGGGATATTTTTTAGCCTTTTGATTATAGTCGCCCAGCACCTGGTAAACATGCGGATCGTTCGGGGACAGCGACATCATTTTTTCATACACCTGGCGGGCCTTGTCCGCGAGATTGTTCTTTTCATACAAATCGGCCAGACGAGCGTAGGCTTCGATATTTTTATTGTCAAGAGCCAACGCCTTTTCCAACGAGGCGATCGCCTTTACCTGGTTACCCGCGCCCATATAGGCGTCGGCGAGGAGGAAATAAATGTTGTTGATGGTTCTGGCTTCCGGGTCGGCATTGGCGACTATTTGAAAGTGCGGAAGAGCGGCTTCGAAGTTTTTCTTCTCAAGCAAACCCGTGCCCGCCTTTATATGGCTGGTGAGGGCCTCGGGTTCTTTTGAAACGCCGAATTTATCGGCCGCGGCAACGTATGCCTTGAAGGCAAGGTCCGGATTATTTGTTTTTTCGTGGGAAATCGCCCGGTTGTAATTGTCCATGGCGGTTAAATCGACTTTTGAGCTTATTTTTTCATATTCGGTTGCCGCGGCAAGGAATTTGTCCTTTTTAAAATACGCGCGGGCCAAGTCGAGGTTCGCGTCGTACAGCGAGGGATTTCTCGTAACCGCTTCCTTGAGAAATTCCATCGCGCAGTCCATGGTGTTGGATTCCAGGCAGGCCTTTCCAAGCATATACGCCACGTTGGCGTCGGCTTGGGTGGTATAGGATTTACGCAGCATCGGAACGGCTTTGTCGAATTCCTTGGAGTTATAGTAGATGACGCCGAGTTCCCGGTTGGCAATTGCGTTTTCCGGGTCGGATTCAATCACTTTTTCAAGGGCTTTTTTCGCGTCGGTCGCCCGATTGAGTTTGATGCAGGCGCGGGCGTATTCCCAAGAGGCTTCGGCCGTAAAATTTTGTTCGAGAGCCTTGTTCGCGTAATTGAGGGCGCTTTCCGGCTGGTCAAGCTTGTTGTAGATTTTCGCCGCTCCCACCAGGGCGCTATAGTCCTTGGGATTCATCCGCCAGGCAACCATGAAGCAGGCTAAGGCTTTTTCAGGAAGATTGAGGGCTTCGTTGGCCTTGGCGATTTGGGCCCAGGTCGCGGCGTCACGGGAAGCCGCCGGGAGCTTATCGTCCGCGTATTTTACGGCGTCATCGAATTTTTTATCGTTGACTAACCGGATTAACGTTTCATCGGCGTTCAAGGAAAATGTTAAAACCGCTACGACCGATAGACCGCAATAACTTGCCCTTCTAAACCATATACCCATATATCACCGCTCCTTTCACGAAACATAACAAAATATCAATAAGTCAATTTTTACCCATTTTTAATTAATAAAGAATATTAAATATAAATTAGGTGATTGCCCTGTAACCGAATAAAATGGTTTGCGGGAATAACGGGCATCATCGGGGTTCGGGGCGCCACGGATGCTTTTTTTTACACGGTGCGCAACGCGTGAAGGTCGCGGCGGAACCGGATCCAGTCGAAGTTCGGCCCCGGGTCGGTTTTAATGTCAACGCGCAGTCCCCGTCGTACGGCTCTTTTTCCGGCAATGTCCTCGTGGCCAACATAGATCATTGGGCGGTTTCGTCTCCGTTCTATGTCCCGGCACAGACGAATAAGGGCGGCATATTGCTTTTTTGTAAATCCGGAACCGGGAGTGGCGATGAGTTCGATCCCTATCGAAAAAGCGTTGACCGCTTGGCGGTTATCGGGAGGCGGCATGATGCTTCCGCCGCAGTGCCATGCCTTTTGGTCTTCGGGCACGAGGACGAACACGGTCCCTTTCCTGTCGATGATGTAATGGCAGCTCACGCCGAGGTCGCAAAAAATCACGGCGATGAGCCGAATGTCGAAGGGACGCCTCGAATTCACCCCCATGGCGCTCGCGGAATGGATGACCACGGTGTTGATGGCGTCCGCTTTTCGTTCATCCCAAAGGCGCTCTTTACGCTGCCCCAGCACGCGGGACGCGATGGTTGTTCCGTCCACCCTCTCGTGATTGCTTAAGTCAAGTAAAAATTTGACGATTTTCATTGAAGGTCAGGAAAATTTAGCCTGTAAAAAAGGGATGATGCGGTCGATATGGCGCGCAATGATATCATAAGCCAGCCGGTAGTCCTTGCCGCTTCCGCCCATGGGATCCTTGATGTTGCATTTGGGCGAGTCTTTGTCGGGCCAGGAGGCCAGCAGAAATACACGGTCGACAAGGTGCGGTAAAAAGAGAAGGATGAAGTCCTTGTGCACCATTTCCATGCAGAAAATGAGGTCGGCTTGGTTGAGTTCGTCAAAACCGATGGGCCGGGAAAAATGCCCTGAAATATCGACGCCGTGTTCCAAACTGATCCGGCTCGCGGGTTCACAGGCGGGCTGATGATCAAGGCCGTGAATGCCCATGGAAGACACGGTAAGCTCGTCGAGGCCGCTTCCGGCCCAACGGGTCCGTAATATCCCTTGCGCCATGGCGCTTCTGCAGATGTTACCGGTGCAAATGAACATGATTTGGCGCACAGGAGCCTACTTATAATTTTTTAAATGGAACAACCATGTTTGCCGCTGCATTGAAACCATAAATATATTATTTTTAGCGAACATATCATACTATTCTCTGTGAATAATTGTTTTATCGGAAGGAAACCCTATGTCGCTCACGAACGAAGAAAAAACAATGATCGAGGAGGCTCTGCAGATTTACTTGCAGCTCGTTGCCCGTCAAATGCAGCCCGCTCAGGTGCAGCAGCTTGCGCACATGGCCCAGGGGATCGTTAAAAAACTCGATTCCGTGGGCGCGGGCGGCGGGGGAGGCGGGAAAAACGGGAACAAGCCCGCGGGCATTACCGATGAATGGTATAAAAAAGTGTGTCTCTCCTGCAAAAAACTCACGTCCACCGGTTGCGGCGATAAGGTCACGGAAAAATTTCCGGGCAAGTGCGACCCCATCATCAAGTATGAAAATGAAAAGCGCGGGATCGGCAAGGCGCCGGAGAAGAGTTTTTAGACACTGTATCGGATTTATATACGCTAAAAGCGTAGATAAATCCTGATAACAGTGTCTTATCCACCTTGTGGGTTAGGGAGGGGATGAGTACCTCACCCCCCGGCCCCCTCTCCCATAGGAGAGGGGGAGAAGGCTCAATCAAATCGATTTTAAGTTACTTCCACAAGCGAGTAGTTCTTTTTTCCCTTTTGCACCACGATATACCTGTTGTTAAGTAAAGCATTCATGGTTATGGGGACCGCCGCGTCGGCGACCTTTTCCTTGTTGATGAATATCCCGCCGTTTTGGATCATCCGTTTCGCCTCTCCCTTGGAGGGGAAAATGGCCGTGGAAACGGCCAGCAAATCAATGAGCGCGATACCTTTCTCAAGTTCGGTCTTTGCGATGGTGAAGCGCGGCACGCCCTCGAAAACCCCGAGCAGGTCGCTTTCGGAGAGTCTTTTCAGGCTTTCGGCGGTTCCTTCGCCAAAAAGAATGGCCGAGGCTTCGACGGCGGCCGCGCAATCGGTTTCCGAATGCACCCGGGTCGTAATATCCCGCGCAAGCGCCTTTTGCATGGCGCGAAGGTGGGGCGCGGCCAGGTGCTCCGTATGGAGCGCGTCGATTTCGTCCTTTGACTTGATAGTAAAGACCCTTAAATATTTCAGCGCGTCGTCATCGGCGATGTTGAGCCAGAATTGGTAAAACCTATAGGGAGAGGTCATTAATGGATCGAGCCATATTTTTTCCCCGGCCTCCGACTTTCCGAATTTCGCGCCGTCGGCTTTGGTCAGCAGCGGGCAGGTAAGGGCGAAGGCGGCGCCCGCGGCTTTTCGCCGGATGAGTTCGCAGCCCGCAGTAATGTTTCCCCATTGGTCGGAACCGCCCATCTGGAACACGCAATTTTTATTTTTGTAAAGCCAATAAAAATCATACCCTTGGAGAAGTTGGTAGGAAAATTCGGTAAACGAAAGGCCGGATTCGAGCCGTTTTTGCACGGAGTCCTTGGCCAGCATGTAGTTGACCGTGAGGTGCTTGCCCACGTCGCGCAGGAAATCAAGCATGCCGATGTGCTTGAACCAGTCGAAATTGTTCACGATTTCCGCTGCATTGGGGCCGTTGCCGAAATCCAGGAACCTGGACAATTGCACCTTGAAGCATTCAAGGTTATGGCGGATCTGGTCGAGGGAAAGAAGATTGCGCTCCTCGGATTTTCCCGACGGGTCGCCGATCATGCCCGTTGCTCCGCCGATCAGCGCAAGGGGTTTGTGTCCGGCCCGCTGGAAATGGACCAAGAGCATTATGGCGACCAGGTTGCCGATTTGCAGCGACGAAGCCGTAGGATCGAAGCCCACGTACCCCACGGACATTTTTTCCTTGAGCCGCTCTTCAGTGCCCGGCATGATATCGTGGACCATGCCCCGCCAGGTCAGCTCTTCGATGAAATTCATAATGCGCCTTTCCGGTTATATGATTCTATTAAGATACTCCATGTCGTACTTTGTCTTCAAATAAAGCGTGCGTGGAGAGTAAGAGCCGCTGGAAGATCGGCTGGTGAAAAAAGTTACGGTGAAATAATGTAGACCTATTAATAAAGTACTATTGTATTTAATTGTTATATATAGGAAGTGGAGACTGATGTTATATTTTATATATTATAGAGTTATGAACTAATAATTGCTGAAATTGTTACCTGCTTTGTAGTCCTTTTGTACTACAATTTATATCCCACCCTTTTAAAATATTCAGGGAAACTGAAATATTTAGGTTATATTTGTCTTCATGCCGTCATCCATCCTTCCCGTTATTTTTAACTACCTGGATTTCGTTAAATATCTGCGTGATTATTATGAGGCGCGTCACGCCATAGACCGCTGGTTTTCTTACCGATATATCCAGAGCAGGACGGGAATCGATCCCGGCTACCTCTTTAAGGTTTTTCAGGGTAAAAAAAGCCTGCCGCAGAAAAAGACCGCGCAGTTCGCGAAACTGCTGTGTTTGACTAAAAAAGAAAAAGAGTACTTTACCCTCCTGTTACTCTACAGCAAGGCTAAATCCAACGATGAAATCCGGCAGTACTTTGAAAAGATGCTTTTATATAGTGAAGTAACCGCCCGTAAGGTTGACGTGCATGAATACGAATATTATACGAAGTGGTACCATGCGGCGTTGCGTCAGATCCTGTCGTACTATCCTTTTCGCGGAGATTATAAGGAGCTTGCGCGGATGACGGTTCCGGCCATTACCCCGGCGGAGGCGAAAAAGGGCGTTGAAGTGCTTTGTAAACTGGGTTTCGCCGAACGAACGGCGGATGGCGGGCTGCGCGTGATTGACCGGTTTCTTTCGACGGGCGAGGATTGGCGCTCGATAGCCGTACGAGGTTTCCAGCAGGATACCATCGCGCTCGCCCGTTGGTCGCTGGATTCCGTGGACAAGGACCTTCGCGACGTATCCACCGTGACCGTGACCTTGTCGGAGGAGGGGTTCAGGGAGGCGCGTGAGCGCATCCGGCAATTCAGGCGCGACATACTTGAGCTTGTCAATCGTCAGGACCGGCCGACGGGGGCGTATCACGTGAATATCCAGATGTTTCCGATCGGCAGACGCTGGGAAGGACGGGAGCCGTGATCATATTCAGGTTGCTTGCCGCGGTTTCCGTTTTCGCTTTTTTATGCATAGGTTGCTCAGGCGACCGGCTAGCGGGCGGCACGGGCGAGGAAACAACCAACGGCCGCGTGGCCGGCATAGTCGTCAATCCCGGCGGAACGCCCGCGCCGCGGTCGCAGGTCACCTTGATCCCCGATCGCTACGACCCTATCAAGGACGCCGCGGCTTTGCCTCTCGATACGACCGACGACAGCGGCGAATATGTTTTTACGGGGGTTCCTTACGGCACTTATACTGTCCGGTCAATACAGTGCGTTGAACGCACGCGGGCGATCGCCTTCGGCGTTACGGTCGGCAAAGCCGGATCGTTCAAGGCTTTGCTTATTTTGCAACGGCCCGGCTCGCTCAAGGTCGCTCTTTCCGGTAATGCTCAAGCGGCGAACGGCTATGTGTATGTCCCCGGTTCCGACATGGCGGTCATGGTCGATGGAAGCGGCGGGTACGCGTTCATCGACTCGGTTCCCGCCGGGAATATCCCTGCCGTCAATTACGGGGCCAAGGGCGATACGGCTACATCCGTCATCAGGTACGATGTTCCCGTCGTTCCCGGCGACACCGCCAGGATACTGAATCCGTCATGGCGTCATGCGCGCCGGCTTACGCTGAATACGACTTCATCCGGCGCGGGCGTGCCGGGTAACGTCCTTGATTTTCCCGCGCTGCTGCGCTTAACCGGGAATAAGTTTAATTTTTCGGAGGCCCAAGCGACCGGCGACGATCTTCGATTTACAAAGGCTGACAATACCCCCTTGCCTTTTGAAATCGAACGATGGGACCCGGTTGCCGGGCTTGCCGAAGCATGGGTCAAGCTCGATACGGTTTACGGAAACGATAATTCGCATTTTATTATAATGTACTGGGACGCTTCGACAGGCTCACCGCAAGGATCAGGGAACCTGGCGGCCACGGTTTCCAATAGCGCGGCGGTGTTCGATACGGGCCTTTCAGGGGGCTGGTTTCAGGGTGTATGGCATTTAAATGATCCGGCCGGCGCGCCGATAAAAGATGCGACGTTCAACCTCTACAATGGCGTTCGATCCAATATGACCGGACCCGGAGTGGCGGGAATCATCGGGATCGGCCGCGATTTTCGGGGAGACTCGAGCTACATCATCATGCCGGGAACCGCCGCGAGCAAACTCAATTTCCAGGAAAACGGCGTCTATGCTCTTTGCGCATGGGTATATGCCGACACGCTGGACAGCGCGTATCACACGATACTGTCAAAAGGCGATCAGCAGTATAACCTGGAAATACTGGATAACAGTTGGGAGTTCGCGCAGTACAAGGATAAACAAGGATGGGAAATGTCGCAGTCGCCGCTGCCCGTGGCGCAAAAACAATGGGTCCATGTCGCGGGAGTGCGGGATGGAGCGAGGCAATACCTTTATGTCAACGGGCAATGCGTCGACAGTGGTTTTACGACGTTGGGCAATAATTTTAACCGGTACGCCGGATACGATCTCATGATAGGCAAGACGAATGGGGCAACGATGCCGGGTTTTCCGTATTATTTCCACGGAATTCTTGATGAAGTCAGAATTCACAATTGCGCATTGAGCGCCGACTGGATTAAAGTATGCTATATGAACCAGAAACAACCAGACGCGTTAATAGTATGGTGAAAAGAAACTGTTTACCTCACACCTCGATCCCCTCTCCCGGTGGGAGAGGGGAAGGCGCGAAGCGACAGGTGTGAGGTCAAAAGTATTTGCAAAAAACCATCTTTAACGATTAATTCGATCATCATAACAAGGAGGCAGGTATTTCTTTTCGCTCAACTTTTAATCTTTTTTCAATAGCGCGCCATGGAGTTCTGTTTTCCGCGCTATCAAGCTTTGCCCTTTATGCGGCGGATTCCACGGAATCGCTAACGCAGATCACGCCTCCCGCGTTTTCGGGATATACCGCGATTGAAAGCGGCCAGATCCAAAAATCGCGGTTCGCGGCGGGCGGAGTGCTCAATGAATACAATCGCACCTGGGTAGGACATGCGTATCTGAATCTCACCGTTACCCATACGATCAACGAGTATTTAAGCGTCATTGGTTCCATGGAAACGCGATTGTGGTATAATTCAGTGTACTATAATCCCGATCACACCGACGGATACCCGGTCCAGAATTTCAATGTTTACTTTCCAAACGCGGCGGGGATAATTTCCCTGGGCGGGCGGGAAAAACCGTATTTGACTTTTACCATCGGCCGGTTCGAATATAAATACGATGATCAAGCGCAGAACCTCGGTGAATATCTTTTTCGTTCCGGCGACTATCCGGGATATATCATTACCAATTTTGATCTGCCCCTGGCGCGGCTTTGCGGGCTGAAAGCTTCCTTGAATCTCGGTAATTTTTTACGTGAAGACCTGCTCGTGACCACGATGCGCGACATCCCCCCGTTTTATGATTTTTCCATAACATCAATGACAAGGTTTTCGGCGGGTAAGGGTTTCAATTGCGGTCTGGGTATCTCATTGGATAATTGGATCACCACGGTGATCCCGGAAAATTCGGTGACCCATGATTATGGATCGAATGGGTTCCTCCATAGTCCCGGCGACACCGGATATTACCCGACGGCGGGGATAAAATTGCTCGCCCACATGACGTTTGACCCGAAAATGTTTTTCAAATATTCTCCTTTTTTCGGCGAAAAGGATCTTCAAATATATGCCGAAGCTGCTATCCTTGGGTTACAGGATTATCCCGCGAGCAATACTTTCGATTCAACGAACAAATCGAATACCTTCGGCTATGACGATATCGCGAAAAGAATCCCCGTCATGATGGGCATCGATCTTCCCACCCATCAGTTTCTCTCGTATTGCCTCATACCGGCGGTATTGGCGTTTGGATTGGAGCCCGTTGAAAATCATAAGGTGGCCCAGGCCCTCGGGTATGGCTTACCGGGAATTGCCCTGGGTATCGGTTCATGGCTTATGGACAAATATTTCAATACCAATACCCGGCTTGACCTCATCGCCCTTGAGGCCGAATGGTATGGGTGTCCATATCAGGACAATTATTCAAAATTGATGGCCGACCAGCTTCCCACGCCTCTTCCCCGGTCGATTTTTCCCGGATTTACCGATACGAGCGGTAATGTCAATGATGACAATTGGAAATGGTCGCTGTATATGAAAAAGAGATTTTACAGGAACAGCGAGTTTATCGTGCAGGTTGCCCGGGACCATTTAAGGACCGAAATGCAATTGAAGAAGTATACCGATTTCGGCGCAACGCTTGCTCGCAAAAATGCCTGGTATTGGATGGCCAAGATGAAATTTTACTTTTAAAAGTTCCTTCCGCGGGGGTTAGGGGGCGCGAAATGCCGGTAAAATCAACATCAACCTTTTTTAAAGGAGAATTCGCATGATTACGTTACATGATACCGTGTTCAAACGGAAATACATTTCAGCGCTCTTGGCATGCGCGTGTTTGCTCGGGGCAATCATGCCCGCGCAGGCCGCGCTTAAAGCGAAGTACCGCGTTTCCACCGATAACGCCCGGTGGGGCAATGAAACAAACGCGCCGCTTACGAGCGCCGCCGCGGGAACGGGCACCATCGTTATCGATACGGCCACCAAGTCCCAAACCATCAACGGATTCGGCGGTTGCTTTAATGAACACGGCGGCAAAGCGCTCAAGGCCGTGGACACAAGCTTGTCGAACAGAGTGATACGGGAATTGTTCGATACCGTAAGCGGCTGTAAATTCAACCTGTGCCGCATGCCGGTCGGCGCGAGCGATTTTTCCATTCAAACCTCAACGCTCAACAGGTGGTATTCGCTGAATGAAACCGTCAACGATACCGCCATGACCACCATCAGCATAGCGCGTGATAAGATTTATTTAATTCCTTTTATCAAGTCAGCGATGGTCTACAGGCCCGATCTGAAACTATGGGCGAGCCCCTGGTCGCCGCCCAAATGGATGAAGGTGAACAACGACGTGCCGGCCGCGAATTTCATCCAGACGCCGAAAATGTTGAACGCCTATGCGCTTTATTTGTCAAAAGGGGTTAAACTGTTCCAGGCCGAAGGGGTCAACCTTAAGGGTCTTGCCGTGCAGAATGAACCCTACACGGGCAACTCATATCCCTGTTGCTATTGGAGTTCGCCGGAGGTTCGTGATTTTATAAAACTCTACCTGGGTCCGAGGTTCACTTCCGATCAAGTAAACTGCGAAATCTGGTCGCCGACCATGAACAATGGCTCGCTCAGCGAATTTACTCCTTGGCTCAACGATCAGGGCAGCGCCCAATACATAAAGGCCGTTTGTTTTCAGTGGGAAGGAGAAAACGCCGTAGCCGGCATTCACGCGGCGTATCCGAATTTAACGCTTTACCAAACGGAAAATAAATGCGGGAGTCATGAAGACAACTGGACCTACGCCGAGGACCCTACCTTTCAACAAATGAAGTGGTATTTTGACCGGGGCGCGAACGGTTTCATGCAGTGGAACATGGTGCTCGATCAGTCAGGCTTGAGCGCCTGGGGCTGGGCGCAGTGCTCCATGGTTTCCGTGGATACGACGAAGAAAACCGTCACCTTCAATCCGCAACATTATTGCGCGAAGCATTTCAGCTACTACGTCAAGCCCGGCGCCAGGAAAATAAAGACAAGCGGGACTTTTGCAAACCAGGTCGGTTTTAAAAATCCGGACGGATCGGTAGTGATCGTGGCGAATAATAGCGGAACCGGCGCGGTTCAGCTCGCCGTGAGCCTGGGATCGTCGGTTGCCAATGTATCCATGCCCGCGCATTCATTTAACACCTATATTTTTTATGATTCAACCACGACGGGCATTTGGCCCGTAAAATCAAGGGAATTCGAACATGGATCGTCTTTGATAAAAATAGCTCGAACAAAAAACGCTCTTACCCTTGTTCCATTTGGCAGGGTGTTGACGGCCACGATCATCGGGGTCGATGGGCGCGTTGCCGCGTCGCTTTCGTCGAATTCGGGCAAAACTCAATCGATTCGAACAGATGCCATGGCGCCGGGCATATATTTTATTAAGGGGATGGTTGATGGGAAGAACTTCACGGCGTCGATTCCTGTTCATGAATGATGCTGAAAAATTAAAAAAAGCAAGCGGCATGGCACAAGCAATAAAACAACGGAAAAAAATCCTTCGGGCGCTGCTTATCGCCGGTATGGCAAGTTATGGCGCCGTCGCCCAGGTATACGTTAATCCTTTGCAGGGAAATATCAATGTGCATGATCCTTCCAGTGTTGTCAAGGAAGGCGCCACCTATCATGTTTTTTACACCGGTAATCTCATTCCCCACAAAACCTCCCCGGACGGAAAAACATGGACGGAGGCGGGGTCGGCCATTTCCACCCCCGGATGGTTCAAAACATACGTGCCCAATAATAACGGCACGGATGTCTGGGCGCCCGATATTTCCTTTCGAAACGGAAAATACTGGCTCTATTACGCGGTCTCGTCATTCGGCAGCAATACCTCCGCCATTGGGCTTGCCACCACTACTACGCTCAGTCCCGCGCAATGGACGGACCAGGGAATGGTAATCAGGTCCGTAGGCGGCAATAACTATAACTGCATCGATCCGAACGCTTTTCGCGATTCCGATGGGTCACTGTGGCTTGTTTTCGGATCGTTTTGGAGCGGCATTAAACTCGTGCAGCTCGACTCCCTTACCGGTAAACCGGCGTCGAGCTCTCCGCCGATAACCTCGCTCGCCGCGCGCGCCGGGGGAAGTACCGCGATCGAGGCGCCGTTTATTTTCAAGCGGGGAATATATTACTATTTGTTCGTTTCGTGGGACGTTTGTTGTCAGGGAGTTAACAGCACGTACAACATCCGCTTCGGCCGTTCCACGGCAATAAAAGGCCCCTATTCCGATCAGAACGGAGCGGCCATGGCTTCAGGCGGCGGAACGCTGTTGTGGTCGGGCGATACCCGCTGGAAGGGACCGGGCGGCCAGAGCCTTTTCACCGACCATGATACCGTGTTCCTTGATTGTCATTCATACGACGCGAACGCGAATGGGCAATCAAAACTGATTATCAGGCCCTTGTATTGGACCAGCAACGGGTGGCCGACGCTGAAGCCGACGATCTCGGCGGCGCTGCGCGATGAGCGCGCCCTGGCGGAGAAGAAAGGTTTGAACGCGACGTATAGGGTATTGGGAGACCGTTTTGCCGTTCCGGAGGGAATCGGGAAGGCGTATGAGAAGTGCGAAATATATAGCATCCAAGGGAAGCTGTTATTCAGTGTTCCGACGCGTGCAAGTATTGACTTAAAAGAATTTCACGGAAATATTCGGGGAGTATATTTGTTACGTTTCAGTAATGCCGAGTAGCGGTGCATTCAAGATGCCACCCCCTTCCGCCTTCGGCGCCTTCCCCCCTATACGGGGGAAGGACGGGTTGGGGGTTCAATAACAATATCAACTTGAACGCAAATTGGTATTAAAAGTAATAATTAACCTTTAAATATGCCTTAATCCCTTCCGCGGGAATGGTTCCGGGCCCATTTCCAGCATGTTCGCCAAACGCGGGAACGCCATTTTTCTGAGGGCCGTATTTGTTGTCGAGGAGGTTGAGAATATCAACGCTTGCGTCAACATGGTCCTTCAGGAAGCGATGGGAAGTAAACGTTAGATCCAGAAAACCGACAAGCGCTTTTTTGTCGATATTTTCCTTGTTAAGGTAGGAAATTCCGGCGTAAACCCGACCGTCAAGCGCGACTTTAACCATACCCATGATATCATATTCGGCGCCTGAAATGCCGCTGTAGAGCGGCTGAAACCGTGTAAGAAAGGACGTGTCGTTGGCGACAAGAATCGTCGAGTCCAAAACGCTCTTTACGAAATTGGTGTTCGTTGTGCGCGAATAGCACAGTGCGCTGTTTGTGTAAACCAACCAATTCCGGGCGGGAATCCACTTTAAGCTCAGTTCCAGGCCCTCCGACGTGATTCCGCCGCCGCTATTCCTAAAGGTGTTAAACACATTCGGGTCTTTAACGATAACGTCGCCGACTCGTTGATCGTACATCACGACATCCGCAAGGAATGAATTGCCCACATTAAGGTTGAGGGAAAGCTCGTTGGCGACGTTTGTTTCCGGTTTAATATTCACGTTGCCCCATGTTTCATTCATCGCGGGAGCGCGGAAGGTGCGGTTAAACGCGTATTTCAGCATCATGTCGGGCGTTATCTGATAAAACAAGGCCGCGCGCGGACCATTGACAAGGGCTTTCATGTAGTCCTGACCGGGGATCGTTTCGCCGTCGCTATTAACGGAGGGCTGACGAATTTTCGCGCCATAGCGATGGAGATAATCAACGCGCGCGCCGGCGAGAGCGCTGAATTTGTTGGTGATTTTATACCGCGCCTGCGCGAAAAAGTTCGATGTCTGCTCATACATTTGACCTGTTTTCCACTGTTGATCCTGCCCCCAATTTATACCAAGGGAATCCTCGGCGAACTTGCTGCTGTAATCACCGGTTTGTTTGGACATGCCGTACAGATCACCGCCGAAGTTGATATCGAGTTTATTGTTGAAAAAGCGTACGTCGCCGTTGAAGCCGTAGAATCTGTTATTATTGCCGCCCAGGAAACATGCGGGAGCGGACCATATTTTTTCATAGTAGTTATGGTAAAACGACAAATTAAAGGTTTTAATCGGCACTGTATATTCCAATCGAAACGCTATGGCTCTCTGGGCGTCGCCGAATCCATTCCCATCGGTAATTGATATATTGGAGTCGATCATGCGGGCGTTTTGGGCGGAAAGGAATGATGAATTCGGATAAATTCTGTGCGGGTCCTCAAAGAGAAATATGCCCTTAAAACCATTGAACATGATTTTGCCGAGAAGTTGTTGACTATTCCAAAAGCCGTTTTCCTTCCAGGTGTAGTTGGGGTCGTCATTTGCGTTATTTCTCGCAACCGCGTTCTGGTTTTCATAATGGTAGCCGATAAAGAAGTTATCGCTTTCATTACCGCCGGGAAGCTTTTTTCCGTACATATATTCATATACTTGGCGATTCGCGTTGCCGATTTCCGCGGACGCGAGTCCTCCATTGAGGTCGTCTCGAATGTTGAGGTTGATCATTCCGGCTTGGGAAGATCCGCCCCAGGTTAAACCGGCCGGACCGCGCGCGGCTTCGACGTTTTTGATGAAATTCGTGGAAAGTATGGCTTGTCCCCAGTCGATTTCGGGCATAAGCTCATAACTGTAGCCCAATCGAAAAACACCGAAAAGACCTCGGGTTAATACGCCGTTTTGACCATATTCGTCGGAGTTGTAAAACGAGAAACCGGGTAGGCGTCCGATCATCTCGAAGGGATTGCGAACGCCCCACGATCGCAATTGATCGCGGTTCGTAACGGAAACCGACATTGGAGACTCGGTAAGACTTTCCTCTTTTTTGGAAACGCTGTACACGTTGACGTTGTAAAGATCAGCGAGCGATAGCTCCACCCCTTCGTACCCTCCCGCAGGCGCCGGTGCGTCCTGCGAAAACGCGAACCCCGCGCAAAGAACGACCGTTGATGCAATTGCGGCTAAGCGAGTCATACGGCATCTCCTTGAAATTGAGTGAAATGGATAAGGGTGAAAAACGAGATGGTTGTTTAAAATAAAATTATGCGATAAAAAACAATGATTGTCAATACTGAATGAATATTCTTGAGTGAATGGTTATGTTTCGGGGCGTTACCTGAAAAGATCATCCATTAGCTTTTGTGTCAGCCACATGGTTTCGGATTCCAGGCGGACGTCGATTTTAATGTTGCCGGATTGGGTTTGGTGGATGAGGAATTGGGATTCTGCGGGCATGGGTTTATTTTACATGGATTAATCCGTTATGATCGTGAATATGCATTGTTCGATATTATCTTCCATGAATTTCATGCTAATCTTTCGTAATTATTGCAATCTTTTCTTTCTTCATTCGGGCTTTGCTTAGGCTTTCTTCATCCCACATTTCCCGGTAAGCATACACTTGGGCCGCAGCCGCCTCAGGATCAATAAAATAATAATAGCGGCAGAGCTTTTTAAAAAGAGTAAGCATTGTAGCATCAAAGCAAAAATCCAACATTCCATCAAGCAAGTGTTCGATTTCTTGAGTGTCGCGGGATTTTTTTCGAATTACATTCTCAACAAGCGGAGCATACGCCGAATAAGCTTGTTTGGGAAGCCGTTGCAACCCTTCCACCAATTTGCGAAGTTCAGGGGAAATTAGTTCTGATTTCGGAGGGCGTCTTTTGGCAGGCTTTCGGGGACTTCGTAATTTTTTTGTGGATGTATTCATTTGTTCGCATTCCCATCCGGAAATCGCTTCTTAAATTGCTTGATATCGGATTCCAATTCTGTTAAGCTTTTATCCCGTTCCAACAGCTTTTGTGTGTCTTTGTATTTTTGATACTCAATGCCTGATTTTTCAAGCGCCATTTCATGACTTATTGCACCTGCATGCTGAAGCAGTTCTCTTCCATTAAGATTGATAATAGTATCGAGGCGCTTTATCCAGTCTTTCATGTACATGGGAGTGCGCTGTTGCGCCATGGCTTCGGCAAAGGCAAGATATTGTTCAACAATCAATCCGAGTAATTTTATTTCATCTTTATTAAGGTAATTTTTAGCAATACTGACATCAGCTTTCCTGATAACGATATCACCCTTTTTGTCATAGGATTGCATGCCCAAAAGAGGTTGCGAGGCATCTATCCTGCGAAACACCAATTCCGCGGCAGTTTGCTTGCTTATCGCCCAAAGCAGTTTGTTTTGAACGATTTTGAAAAAGGTAATTGTTTTTTCATCATCCGGGTCGTAGTCGATGCTTGTTGTATAAATGTCTTTTATTTTTTGATAGAAAAAGCGTTCCGAGAGCCTGATTTCCCGGATTTTTTCCTGTAACTCATTGAAATAATTCATTGAATTGCCGGACTTAAACCGCTCGGTATTCAAGGCAAAACCCTTGATAATGTATTCCTTGAGCCTCTGGGTTGCCCAAATACGGAATTGGGTACCTTGATGAGACTTTACCCTGTAACCGACCGAGATAATTGCATCAAGGTTATAATAAGTTACGTCTTTTGTCTGGGTTTTTCCCTCAATCGCCCCATGCCTACTGGTGTGTCGGAAATTCCGACATACCAGTTTTTCATCCAGCTCTCCTTCTTTAAAAATATTGCTGATGTGCTCGGTAATGGTTGTTCTGCTTTTACCAAACAGTTCTGCCATGTGGGCCTGCGTCAGCCACACGGTTTCATCTTCCAGGTGGACGTCTATTTTAATGTCGCCGGATTGGGTTTGGTAGATTAGGAGTTGGGAGTTATTGTTCATTGAGGAATTCCTTTATCTTGGAAAGGACGATAATTTTTCGTTCTACTGCGGGCGGTTTATTCATTGCTTTAAAACCTACCCGTCCTTCAAGGCAGTATCAAGCGCCATAAGCGAAGTAATAATTGTTTCGACAGTTGCACGATCAAACTCCGCTCGATCTTCTTCTTCGTGTGTGCCCTTGTTAAGATAACGCCATTCCGGTGACCCACCATCAATACCTAACAGGGAAGTTAGTTGCTTGTCAATCGCTATCTTCTTTGGGTGAATAAAATTTGGCTTATTTATTTTGCACCGAAGCTGCTCAACTTTATGTCGTAGATCAGGTATTCCATTAGGCGAGTGAAACCTTAAACTCAAGGCTCCATCGCCATTTTTGCAAACGAATTGCCAAGTATCATTTGCAAGGTGTTCCATTCCGCGACGGCAACTTGTCAACGCATATCGTATTTCGCCTTTTTTGAAATGTGTCTCTGCAGACACAACAAAATTGCGTGGAGTCGGCGATGAGTCAATATTAATTTTGTTGTCACCACAATGAATGCCAAAGGTAAATTGCTTTATACTTTTTACCTTTTGTGCGCTCAACTGGTTTTGAATGTCTTTATAAAATTCCTCACCATGACATGTCAATATAATCTGTGAATTTGTGAACAATCCATCATTGAAAATCGTTGTACGAATCCCATTTTTATGATCTTCATCAATAGCGTTGACAGGGTCATCAAATACCAATAACGGGCATTTTTCATTAATATTTTTAGCCAGTAATATTGATAGCCCTAAACAGCGTATATGGCCTTCACTCAAAACATGCAATGCATCGAAGAATATTGTCGGTTTGTTCGCAAATGCAATTTTAATTTTACTGCCGCTTTCGAGAGGTAAACAAATTTCCGCTAACTTGTCACCTGGAGGGTCATTTCGATTAAAGCCATTATAGAGGTCTGTAACTTTGTTACCTAAGTCGGAGACTAATTTGGCAGGCAGAGCATTGCGATAATTGAGCAGCTCTTCAACTATCGTTTTATATGCTGCTATAATCCGATTATTCATCATAACAATTTGCTTCTCGGATTCTACTTCAGCGATCAATTGCTTGTTTTCTATTTCAAACTGCACGACGGCGGCTTTGGCTTTTGTGATAGATTCGGTTTTATTCTTTCTTGCTTCATCATGGCGGACAACCGCCTCCCAATAATCTCGAAGCTGGCCGAGTTCTACTAACCGAGCTTGACGGGTTGTTTCTTTCTCAATAATTGCATTGTCATAATTTTCGATTTCCTTAAGGATGTTTACAAGTTTTTGCCATACAATTGTACCGTTTGTGGATTGCTTGAGAGACAACCACCAATCGGTAGTTACGTCTTTTTCTGTGTTTGGTGGGTTTATTGCTGCGTCGGCTTCATTTGTGTTGCCATGAGCTTTGAATTTATTGACAGTCAGCACAACATTGTATAATTCAACAAGCTTTTCTTTATGCAATTCATCTTGTTTATTTAGCTGTTGTTCTAAGACGGCAAGGTGGTCGAGGTCTTTTAAACCAATTGTTGCACGTTCATAGGGGTTTTGAACAACTTCAATCAAGGGTGTAGAACAGGCGGGACAAACTTGTGGATTATCATCACGAAGTTTTTTTACCGCATTATAGAGAGCGCGATATGAAAATTGACTTTGTTCCGCCCTGAATTCTTGGAGTAATTTCTGCAATTCAGTTTGTGTATTAATCAATACAGAATCAAGTTCTGTGAGGCATGATTGCTTCAGTCCAATTTTGTTCGGTAAAGATTCTTCGGTCAAGTGTTCAAGTTCGCGAATTCTGCCGGGTTTGGCTGTTGTGCCGAGAAAAAAAACAAAATCAGAATAGCTCATGCCTTCTTTAAACTTAGTTGCGGTTTTGTTTTCTTCTTTGGTTAGCTCTTCTATATCATGTTTCTCAGCGGCAATGATTTGTTCATGGGCTGCAAGAACTGTTCGCCCTTTTTTTAATTGTTCCGCTTTTTCGCCAATTTGGTCTATATGTTTTGGATCAAGTTCAATTGAAAATTTCTTAACAAATTCATCAAAGTGCTCCAATCCAAAAAGTGTGCCGATAAGTTTGCTCTGTATTGAAGGGACTTTTGCAGCCATTCGAGCAAAGTCATCGATTCGATTTTTTTCAACAAAACAAAACCGATACATGGCTTCATTTGGAGTAACTTTGAAAGCTTCTCCATTGGCAGCGTGCGCGGTTAAAACTGGTGAAAGATATTTATTTGTACGGGCGTTGGTAAGATACTCGGTTGTATTGCTAAAACGCTTTGCTTCAGCTTCTTCAACAGAACCCAATAAAGAATATTCAAGTGCTTCACAAAAGCTGGTCTTACCGGTTCCGTTCGGGCCGTACAAAAGAACAATTGGGGCATCGAGGTCGAAGCATTCTTTATCTGTAAATCCCCGAAAAGATTCAATTTCGATCCTTGTTAATCGTTTTATAGGAAAAACGGTTTCGTTTTTAATTTCAGCCGAAACATTAAAAACCGGTGCAGTCGTGATAAATTCACTTTGTGCAATTTCAATTATCTTCTTAGAGCGCAGACTATATGTAGTACCAAGCGGAATAAGATGCTCGCAATATTTACGTATGAGGTTGCCCATTCGTTTGACATCATCTGAAACAAACGTGGTCGAAAGATAAGAAAGGAAACGGTCGAATTCTTGTGAAATCATGCGGATGGCTCCAGCGAAACTTTATTTAAATTCAATTCTCCCTTGAACGCCCGCTGGCTAAGCGAACCATAGAGGTTTTCGAGTTCGGTGAGGCTTTGGGTGAATTTGGATTTGAGGGATTCGACTTTGGTGACGATGGAGGCGAATTGGTTTTGAAGAGCCGGGGGAGGTTTTATTAATGGGAACGCTTTTAACTGTGTGGAATTGATTGAGGCAATTCCAGTAGTTTGCTTTGCAGCTTTTAGAAAGTAGCTTTTCCCATACTTGCTTGCCATTAGCGCACTAAGAAAGACCGGATTAATTGACGCGTCTTTTGCTCTAACTCTGAAAATATGATTTTGATGTATGCACTCGTCTATTTCATCATTCCAGACTGCGCCACGGCCCAACTTATCCGGATCGCCACCTTCCGTGAGAAGGAGATCGCCTTTTTTAAGTTCGTATTGACGTATTTCATTTTCAGTTACTTCAATGGTTTTAATTTCTGATAAATTAAGATGCCCGTCCTGCACATTTGCAACTCTCATGTAGGGAACCGCTCTAAGAACACTATATCCGTACTTTTTGCCTTTTGTGACACCAGAAACAATTTCGGTACTGGCGCTCAAAGGCTCTAATTTCCATTTTTTATAATCTGTATTATTTAACCCAAACATCTCCAGAAAAGTGCTCTTCAAAAACTCATCCATTGCCTTGATGCTCTCTTTGCGTTTAGCAATCAGTTTTTCCGCGCGGGTGAGAACGGTAGCAATGCGGATTTGGTCGTTAATATTAAATTGAGGAACTTTTATACTGTCGAGAGCAGCTCGATTCACGTGGGGTATAGTCGCACCAGTAGACATTGCTCTAAAAAATCTAAATTTCGAATGAAGAAACTTCCCGAGGAAAACCTCGTTATATTGTTGGGTACTCTTAATTCGTAAACGCGCTATTGTACTGCCAATATACCCCTTTTTCCCATAGCCAATTGTTCCTGCATTTGCGCCGTCCCAAGCAATAAGAATATCATTTGCATAGGCCTCAACACCAGATTGATCATTTGTAAGGACAATATTGGTATCATTCCGAAGATCATCAATGCCGATTATCCTTTTAGAATTTTTAGATGGAATTTCGGCAGAATTATATTTCTTGCCTTTTGAAACATCAATAATATTTCCAAGTTGCTCATATTTCATACCACCCACTCCGCAATCTCGTTCATCTGCATCACCAACTCCTTGCGCGAAAGGTCCATAATATTATAGCTCTGGTAATTGGCCAAATCTTCAAATTCCATATACCCTTAAATTTAACCCCGTCGAATTCGACGGGATTAAAAACGACCTTATTCCCTCAAATTCAGAGGATTTTGAATTACGAACCCGCGGCGTTTGTAATCTAATTGCTATGGTCATTTTCCTACCATTTTCTCTAGTTCTTTTATTTCCAAGCGAATTTCACACTCCAAAGTCTTAATTTTGGCTAAAATTTTATCCGTTTGCTCATAAACCACCTCTTCAAACACATCCTCTTTATACTTGCTCATGCTCAAATCATAATTCTCTTTAACGATCTCGTCCTTCGGCACAAAGAAAAACTTTGCCTTCCGATCACTCTCTTTTTTCTGATCGCGATTTTTGAATTGCGCTACAATATCCTGCAAATCACCGTTTCCATCGAGCTTATTGCGTTTATCATCGAGGCTGTACCCATCGCTTTGCATATCGTAAAACCAAACATTCTCCGTTTCGCCGCCCTTGGTGAAAATCAAAATGGCGGTGCTGACACCGGCATAAGGCTTGAAGACGCCGCTAGGCATGGCAATAACGGCCTTAAGTTCGCATTTATCGACTAATATTTTACGCGCTTCAACAAAAGCGTTTCCGCTACCGAACAAAACACCCTGCGGAACAATGACACCGGCAGTGCCGCCGATTTTCAGCAAATTGAAAATGTTTTCAACGAACAGAAGTTCCGTTTTCGTGGTTCCAAGCTTGAGCGATTCGTTGATATCGCCCTTATCGATACTGCCGGTAAAAGGCGGATTCGCCATAATAATCTGGTATTTATTTGCTTCTGTAAATCCTTTGCTTAGGGTGTCTTTATAATCAATATGCGGCGTATCAACGCCGTGCATAATCAGGTTCATAAGCCCCAAGCGCACCATGGTAACATCGATATCATAGCCATACAGGCTGTCATTAAGATCGGCGCTTACTTTTTTTGTAAGCCGATTGCTTACCGAACTGCGAATAAAGCCGTCTTCGTCGGGTTTTAAGCTTGATTTGTTTTTTACAAGCTGGGTTACAATATACTGATAAGCGCCAAGCAAAAAACCACCCGTACCGCACGCAGGGTCCGCAATTTGATTTCCGAGTTGCGGCTCGACCAGCTCAGCAATAAGCTTGATAATATGACGCGGCGTTCTGAATTGCCCGTTTTTACCGGCTGTGGCGATTTCGGAAAGGAGCATTTCATACACATCGCCCTGAATATCCTGGAACGCATGCCCGCCGCTTTGGGCGTCTTTTTCAATTTCTGCGAAAATCTCTTCAATGGTTGACATCGCTTCTACGAGTAGTGCAGGCTTTGGAATGATGAAGACCGCGTTTTTCATATGATGGGAAAAGGGTGATTCATCTCCGTTGAGTGCTTTCAAAAACGGGAACACTTTCGTCTGAACATGATTGAGCATCTCTTCGGCAGCCATTCGCTTGAAATGGCTCCATCGAAGGGTTTTTTTATCCACTTCTTGATCGGTGCCCGGAAGTGTAAACTTACCGGAGAATTTGGAGATATATTTATCTCCTGTAAATTCGGCATCAGCCTTTCTCTTCAGATCAAGATCGTCAAGCCGCTTCATGAAAAGCAGATAGGTGATTTGTTCGATAGCCGTAAGCGGGTTTGAAATCCCGCCGCTCCAGAATTTGTCCCAGAGTTGGTCGATTTTACTTTTAAGAGCCGAGTTGTTTTGAAGCATGTTAAGCGGCCAATCTTTGTGTGAGTTTTAATATTTCATCAATTTCTTTAGGGGGAAACAAACCGCGAATGCCGTCGGGATGCAGTATCGTAAAGGGTGATTCAATCAGGTCACATTTTTGGACGCTTTCTTTTTCAAGAATAAATTCCTTGAGAAGCTTTAAAAAATCCAGTTGCCGGGAATTGAGGTTGGTATGACTTTTGATAAAGTGGTCGAATGCTTTGGAAACGGTGTCAGGGTAACTTTCAAGAATTTCAAGACCTAAAATATGTTTAATGAACTGAATGAACTTCGCTTTTCTGTTTTTGTAAACTCTTTTAAGCAAATCTTCCGTAATGTGCGGGTGCTGATCATGCAGAAGCATTGCAAGTTCCTCAGCCTCCGCAAATGATATTGAAGCGCCTTTTTTAATCTTCTGTAAAATGGGATTACTTTCGGTAAGTTCCAGAATGAGCTTTTCAACCATTTCGCGATACTTCGAAACGCTTACCGCGGAATGTTCCGGCCCAAATTCCACCATTTCCTTGGTTTTCAGGATGTCGGTAAAATCGAACTTCGCAGGCCCAAGAGGAAGCCCGTCACCTTCCCGGTATTTCATAAATGCCGATAACTTTTCGCCAAGTTCGTCAAATGTTTCGTCAGTTGCTTTTGCCCAAAAAGCATTTGTTTGCGCTATTTTGATAAGAGCTTCTTCTTTGGCGACAACATTGACCGATAGCGGCAATTCCCCGATTATTTCGACAATATTGTCCTTGAGCGTTTCAAACTTATCTTTCTCTTGTGACAATAAGGCCAGGGATGTTTCAAGCAGGTCTTTCTGAAATCGCATTGCCTTAAAATCGGTTTGTGAAACCGTCCGAAACAATGGTTTTATGGTGGTGCGTAAAAACTCAATCTTCTCATGAGAAAGATTAGTCCAGAAATTTTCATCGCCGATTTTTTGAAGGTCCGCTGCGGCTTCCTGAATTACAACCGAGTTTTGGGGAAGCTCGTGGATTTGTTGTCGAAGCTTCGCTATTTCTTTTGCCGCAACTATGTCGTTATGGATGTCCGCTGCCTTTTCGATTTTATCAAGCCTAATCCCGACAAAACGAATAGGCAGCGGAATTTGTACGGTGTTGTCCTTACCTCTGGGGTTAAGCTTAAAGTACTCAAAGTTGTCCCAGCAATCCAGAATGAGGAACTTGTCCTTTTCCGTGCACCATGGCTTAATTTTATGCGATTCCAATAGGCGCGTGCCGCGACCGATCATTTGCCAGAATTTAGTATACGAATAAACCGGTTTGGCGAAAACAAGATTTACGAGCTCCCTAATATCAATACCCGTGTCCAGCATGTCGACGCTGAGCGCTATACGAGGCATATTGTTGTTGGTAAACTGGTCCAAAAGACCGCCTTTGCCATAGACACGCGGATCATCTGAAACAAGAACTTTGGCAAGTTCTCCCTTATATTCGGGATAGAGCGAATCGAAAATTTGCTCGATTCTCCTGGCATGAGATATGGACGAACAGAAAAAGATTGTTTTTCCGGGAAGAACTCCGTTTGAATCTTTTATGGATTCTTCCATGAATTCATTGACAATGAGCGCATTAGTGCCTTTATTGATAACGGTCTTTTCAATTTCGGTTCCTTCAAAATTGATCTCTTCTATTTCCTTGCCTTCAAGAATCAACTTTTTCTGGTCTTCAAGAGAGATTGTTCGTTTACTGATTCCTTCGTCTTGAAATTTGGTGTGTATTTTCATCACCTGAAAATTGCACAAATACGGCGGAACATTTGAAACCGCTTCTTCGAAGGTATAGGCAAAGGTCGGGATGCCGTCGTGGCAGGTGAAGAGCTTAAAAGTATTATGGTCAATGATGTCCGTTGGCGTTGCCGTTAGTCCAAGACTGATTGCCTTAAAATAGTCGAGAACCTCGCCATAGGTATTATAAATGGAACGATGGCTTTCATCTATAACAACCAAGTCAAAAAAGTGGGGCGACAGATTATTGCCTTCTTCTCTGATAATATTCAGCATTGTAGGATAGGTCGCTACATAGATCCGGCGATCCTTTGCAATGAGATGTTCGCCGACTTTTGGCCAACGGGGTTCATTGGGCAAATGTTCCTTAAACGCGGACAGTCCCTGTTCCCGTAAAGCAATTCTATCAACAAGAAACAAAACACGCTCGGCATGCCCTGCGCGCATGAGCGCATCAACCAGGGCGATACAGGTCCTTGTTTTTCCGGTTCCCGTGGCCATGACCAGAAGAAAATTCCGTTGTTTCTTTTCGATCCCTTCCATTACGGCGCGGATTGCGCGTATCTGATAATCCCTTCCGGCAATTTCAGTATTTATGAGTTCGTCGGTAAGTCGCTTTTTGTGCTCACGTATATAGTGGAACCGCTCTAAATCGTCGCGAGTCGGAAATCCGACCACTTTTCGCGGCGGGTAATTTTCTAAATCCCAATAGAAAATTTCAAGGCCATTGGTATAGAAACAGAAAGGGAGCAACGAGCCGTACTGCTTTTGAATGTTATAGCAATATTGTTTCGCCTGCTCGCGCCCGATAGCGGGGTCTTTGCTTGTTTTTTTCGCTTCTACGACGGCAAGGGGCTTTGCGTCTTTGCCTAAAAGAACATAATCGCTGAATTGATGGCCTTCATAAGGAGTTCGAGGTTCTGAAACACCTACGGGCAATGGCACAGGAATATCAAATTCCAGTGAAACCTGGGCAAGATTATTAACGTCCCAGCCCGCACTTTGGAGTTTCGCGTCAATAAGTTCTTTCCGTGTTTCCGCTTCGCTTTTCATGGTTTTTAGTAAAATAGACTTTGCATTTCAGGATTTTAAATTCTTTTTTTATCGGACCAGAGAAAACGTTGTAGCCTCGGTTTTCCTGTCGGATTGTATCGAACAAAAATATACTCCCGGCGGAAAATCTCCCGAATTGAACATGGTTGTATGCATGCCCGGCCGCATTGTCCGGGTGAGTATTGAAAAAACGTTGCTTCCGGAAATATCGACCATCTTTATCGATATAATACCTTCATTTTGCAACCAATAACCGATTGAGACCGTTGAAGCCTTCGGATTAGTCGACACACGCAATTGCCCGGACTTTGATGCGGGTATGAAGCCTACGCTTTCAATCCTGCTGTTGACGTTTGATAGAAACGCGTCCAGGGCGATCGTGGGCCTGCCGTTCGCGTTCCATGCTCCCATGGAATAACCGCACCAGGAATAGCTTTCCGGTTCCCAATAGAAAATCCCTATACCTTTTCCATTGGGAACGGATTTGACCTTGCCGATCAGGTCAGTAAGCATATCTTTGCTTTCCTGGGCTGCTGAAGAAGCCATTCCGGTTTCGGCAATCATGACTTCTTTACCGTATCGAGCGGCCATGTCATTCAAATTTGTCAAACACTGACTTGTCAAGGTGTTCCAGTTGTTCGCGTTTGGGTACAGCGACATTCCTATGATATCGAACCTGGCGTTTTTAGCGGTGAGGCTGTCGAACATCCATCTGAACAAACCGTTATCAAAGCCGTTGGATATGTGCACGATTACCTTTATGGAACTATCCGCTGCCTTAACCGCGTTATAGCCGCTTGTGATGAGCGAGGCGAAGTTGGCGAAACTTTTTGCGGCTCGTCCGTCTTCCCAGAGCATACCATCGTTGGTTTCATTGCCGATCTGCACCCATTCCGGATGAACGCCGGCCGCGATAACCGCGCTAAGAACGTCGGTAGTATGAGTATAAACATCGGTAGCTAACCGGCCGATGGAATGACCCGACCATGCGGCGGGTTTTGTTTGCGTTCCTGGGTCCGCCCATGAATCGCTGTAATGGAAATCAATTAGAATCCTAAACCCCATGGCTGCCGCGCGCTTTGCCATGGTAACGGTTTCATCCTTACTGCAATGCCCCGTGCATTTATCAATTGACGGGTTGACCCAAACGCGAAGCCTTATGGAGTTGATGCCGTGTTCTTTTAAAATTTGAAGACAGTCTTCCCGAACTCCGGCATCGTTATAAAACAAACTGCCCTGTGCTTCCATCTGCGGCAGCCAGCTTACGTCGGCCCCGCAAGCAAAATCACGTTGCTGAGAAAGGCACGGGGAGGCGAAGCATGATATTGTAACCAAGGTCAAAATGATAAGCGAACCGCTCCGTTTTCCGGCGCAAAACTTAGTGACCATGAGATTCCCCGTACATTTATTCATAGAGTCCACCGACGTTATTAATATATATCGAGTGACTGCGGTCTACTCGGAATCGACGTTGGTTTTTAAACAATACCCGAGTGAAAAACTGTATCCAAAAATTTGTAATAATTTTATTAAACATATATATAACAGACATATATTCAATTAGTTATACAATTAATTGTACACAAATTGAGTACGAAAAAAGCAAATTATCGCTATTTTTTTCCGTTTTTCAGACATACCGCGTTATATTACTGCTATGCGAGCTATTTACGAATTTATTGATTACCGGAAATTCCTGGATACCTTTTATAAGGAACAGAAAAAAAAATCCAGAAATTTTTCGTATCGTTATTTCTGCCTAAAAGCCGGGATCAATTCACCATCGTTTCTTAAGCACGTGATCGACGGCAAGCGTAATCTCACGCGGGCGGTCATCGAAAAGTTCCGCGTTGCCCTCAAATTGACGCCAAAAGAATCAATCTACTTTCGCAATCTGGTGTTTTTCAATCAGGCCAAAACCTCGGGCGAAAAGCAAGAGCATTACGCTGTCTTGCGTTCGATGGCCGGCGGTGTCAAGGAGGCGGTGCTCGGCGCGGATACGTATGACTATTTCGTTAACTGGTATACGCCGGTCATTCGCGAGCTGGTTTGTCTCTATGATTTCAAGGAGGACTATCAAAGCCTCGCCGCCACGCTTCAACCTCCCATATTGCCTTCGGAGGCCAAGGCCTCGGTAAAGCTTCTGATCCGGCTGAAACTCGTGCAACGTCAAGCAGACGGAACATATACGCAAACCGACTCGGCAATCACGGCCGACGGTACAATAACGTCAATGGCCGTGCGGTCATTTACCAAATCGATGATCGAACATTCCAAGGCCGCGCTGGATTCGGTTGATAAAAATAAACGGCATATTTCCGGCATTACCATGGGCATTTCTCCGGAAACCTTTGCAGTGCTCTGCGCGGAAACCGAAGCATTCAAGGACCGGATAAAATTGATTGTCAACCAGGACAAGTACGGCAGCCGTATTTATCAGATGAACCTTTCGTTTTTTCCGGTCAGTGAAGAATTGCGTTTATCGCGCAATACAAAAGGCGACGCCCGATGAAACTACTCTACGTTTTGACATATGCGATGCTGGCCCTCCAGTGCGGCTGCGAACGGACGTCAATGGCGGGGGGAACGACGGATACGGGCAATTCCAGGATAGCCGGGGTCATCTATGCCAACGATGGAGGCAAGGCGAAAGGCGCCTCGGTCATTCTCCGTTCCAGGGACTTTCTGAGCTCCGTGCAAAACGCCGAATTGTCTGATAATTCCGTCCTGAAAAAAGAAACAACGACCGACGATTCCGGCCGCTTTGTAATTGATTCGATGGAATACGGGAATTATTCCATTGAAGTAAACGATCGCGAAATCTCCGCCGCGCTCATCGCGGCGACGGTTTCATCGCCGAGTCCGGGGCAAATTATCGACACCTTGCGGCCTTATGCCGGAATTTCCGGGAATATCGGTTTAAAAACCGGGCCATCCTCACGGATGTTTGTTTTGGTCTATGGACTCGAACGAAAAATCCCCATTGATTCCTTTGGCCGTTACGAAGCGCATGACCTCCCGCAGGGAACATTGAATTTCAGGATCGTGTCTGTGGACACGATCTTTAAGCCCTTCGACATCAATAGTGTTTCATTGATACAAGGTGAAACCGACATCGTTCCATTTACCGGATGGCGCTCATCCGCAACAATCGTTCTCAACACCTCGGCTTCAGGCGCTAGCGTTAAAAGAACCGTAACGGATTTTCCGGTCCTGATCAGATTAACAAAAGACAATTTAAATTTCGCCCTGGCGCAGGCAACCGGCGCCGATCTTCGCTTCGGTAAACAGGGAGGCGCGTTTTTTCAGTATGAGATCGAGCGGTTCGACTCAATAGCCCAATTGGCCGAGGTATGGGTGAAGGTCGATTCGGTTCGGGGCGACGACAGCGCCCAAAATTTCATCATGTACTATGGAAACGCGCAAGCTCCCGGCCAATCCGAAAGCAGAGAGATCTTCGACACGGCCGCGGGTTTTCAAGGCGTTTGGCACATGAATGAAAACCCTGGGGCCGGGGCAAACGCTATAAAAGACCGCACCGCGAATGATCACCATGGAACGCCAAACGGCTCAATGGGCGCAAGCGATGTTGTGAGCGGCATGATCGGCAAGGCGCTTAACTTTAACGGACAAAACGCATACGTCAACGCAGGCGTCCTGAATCTCACCGGAAGCTATGCGCTGAGTTGCTGGGTCAATTCCAATGACCTGAGCAGCGCGCGGAGGTTTATATGGAAAGAATATTCCTACACCTTGTGGTACGACGCGATCGGGGCGGGCATTCGCGTGGAACATTTCACCAATGGCGGCATCTGGAGAGGCATATACCAGGACGGAGGGAACTTCTGGCCCCTTGCGGCGGGAACCTGGTATTACCTTGTGGGGACCTATGACGGCGATAAAATTCGATATTACGTAAATGGAATCGCCAAAGACTCCACGCAGACAATCGGCGTCAACCCCAACTCAAGCGATCAGATTTTGTCGCTGGGGGGCAGACTCGGTGAACTGGTCAGCGGGACCATGGACGAAGTCCGCATTGAAAATATCGCCCGGTCTTCCGATTGGGTCAAGCTTTGTTATATGAACCAAAAGATCGACAATCAGTTGGTGGTGATTAAGAAGTAACGCCCCGTGGGAGGATTGACAGGGATTTGATTTAGAGACAAGGCATTGCCTTGTCTCTCCGTACAATTTGCAAGGAGTGTCCATGTGTAAAGTAATCTCGGTGTGCATTTTAATAAGTCTGATGTTTTTTTCCTCGCCGGCGCGGGCCCTTTCAACGAACGGCGTTTCCGCAACCAAAGCCCAAGGCGATCCATACGCCTGGCCCTCGTATAATCCGACCATAAGCTACAATTTTAAGAATGATAACCCGGGGTTGGCCACGCCCATAAAGGACCTCGATGATTGCCCGCAGGTTGTCGGCAGTCAATCTTCAGGATGGTGGACGTTTCGGTGGGGACCGTCAAAAAACTCGATAGTCACGACCGCTGCCATAACGCCGCTTTTGGCAAGGATGAACAAAGACTTCGCTTATTTCCGCGACACCATGGGCTGGCAGCCCGACAAGCGCGCCCAGAACGGCTATCGAAGCGCCATTTACCTCTACGGTTCCGGTCTTTGCACCGACAACGCGGCAAATACGGCTTTAGGGGGCTGGCAAAGCGCCATCGGCGCGTACCCAATGGTGCTCCTCTCGTATTATCCGGTGTATTGCTTTGATCCCGCTTGTACATACAGCGACAGGATCAGCCAGCAGGGCGCCTGCATACATGAAGGCATCCATTCCGTGCTGGCGAATCTCCCTGGCTGTAAACAAGCGGCGTGGTTCCAGGAAGGCGGCAACACCTGGCTGCAACAGCAGGCCACGGCCATGCAAACGAATGACTATAGCACCATGGGCTTTCTTAACGGCACGACGTTTCTCGCGCCCTTCATGCCCATAGAGTGCTATAGCGGCTGGCTCCAGGACGGCAGCTTCGGCGGCCCGTCGGCCGAAGGCGTCAACATGACCAATTCAAGCGGCGCTCAGGTTTGCACATGGCGGACATATCTTGGGGGCAATCAATATGGCAACGGGTTCCCTACCTTTCTTGGAGAATGGTTGGGGCTTGGCAGTGTGCCATGGATTTGGAAGAACTGTCCGGGAAGGGTGCTTGAAGGCATTGCAGGCGGTTTAGGAGACGCTCAAACCAGGCATCTTATCACCGAATACCGCGCCAAACAGGCATTGCTTGACATGAAAAAATGGTCCAATGCCTTCAAGGCGTTGCTCAATAGTAACTTTGGCTCGTCAATTGGCGCCGAATGGTCGCCGTACTGGATCAATTGCGCCGTATGGACGGCAACGCCATACGCTAAAACAACGGACAACGGGAGCGGGCTGCTCACGCCCGAGCAGCGCACGACGCCGGGATGGTCCGGCGCAAACCAGATTCCCCTGAAGGTTTCGGGGACCATGGTCTCGGTCGATTTTCAACCAATAGGCCAAAATATGACCTGTCAACTCTGCTACCGTGCAACCGACGGGACCCCGGTTTACAGTAAACCCGTATCGAGCGGGAGTTGCAGCTTACGGCTGGACAAGGCCCCCGGAAGCAATGTTGTCATCGCCGTGATCTGCAACACGGATTACAAATACCTGGGCGATACGACCCGCAAGGCGCATTATGATTATAAGCTCCAGCTTGGAACGGGCGTGACCGGAACGGCGGATGTCAACACAAAGTGGTATAACGTAAATTTGCCCGTTGCAATAGAAGCGTCCGAAAAAAAAGTGTGGGCCATGACCGCCCCTGGCGGGGAATTAAGTGCGCGCTATGAAGGCCATGGCATCCTGGCAATTAAATATTTCGTCCTATCGGCGGGCGATGCGTCGATCAGCTTGTTTAGGTCGGATGGAGCATTGGTCAAAAGGTTTCCGGCGATGTATAAACAACCTGGCCTTTACTCCGAAAAATTAATTGTCGCAGGTATGGGGATTTCCAGGGGGACGTATTTGGTTCAATTAAAGACAAATAGGGGCTTTTTTTATAGCGGAATAGTATATGCAAGTTGACATCGGCGAACACCATGCGTGACGGCGATATACATAAAAAAATATAATGTCCAGGAGAGAAAGAAGGAAAGCCATGATCCTGCAAAGAAAACTCCCTGTTGTCTTTTTTGCTCTGTTGGCGCTTTTCCCGCAATCGGGGTTCACGCTTATCGTTTGGAACGGAAAGGTAGTTGCTGAGTGGCCTGAACAGCATCTGGCGGCACTGCGCAAAGCAAACACCAGGGCCGCGGCCAAAGGCGGATTCGGATTTTACGCCCATCCTCAAGGCATAACTTATGCGCTGACCATGATCGTCGACTTCAGCGACCAACCTGCCGTTTTTACCGCGACCCAAGTAAACGATTGGCTCAACACCCCTGGCTTTTCAATAGGCGGAACCAAGGGTTCGGTCAGGGACTATTACCTGGAAGTTTCCAACGGACAACTTGATTTGCGTAACGACGTGTTCGGCTATTACCGCGCAAAAAAGCCGAAGTCGTATTACGAGGGCTTTAGCGATTACCTTGGGTCCGACGAATTGGTGAACGAAATGATGGACTATTTCGACCCTATGGTCGATTTTTCAAAGTACGACAACGACAAAAACGGTTCGACCGAAGCCGTTAGTTTCGTGTATGCCGGTAGCGGCAAGACCTGGGGACAAGGCCTCTGGCCCCACTCCGGCAACGTGAACCGGACATGCGACGGCGTGCATGTGGGCAGCTACAACATGAGCGACATGGGAAACAAGCTCACGCTGTACGTGTTTTGCCATGAAACCGGCCATATGTTATTCGGCTGGCCCGACCTCTACTGGTTCGGGGATTATTGCATCATGGGAAACCGCATGAGCGACGTCAACCCGGAAGCCGTCAATGATTTTTACCGCGCCGACCAGGGCTGGATTCCAACGGTTACCATCACTTCCGCGACCAACGCGATTTATAAGGCTGGGCCCAACCAAACGGGGTTTCGTTTGGTAAATCCCGCAAAATCCCGGGAAATGTTCTTCTGGTCAATGGTCAAAAATACGGGGCGATGGAGTAATCTTTTGGGCAAAGGTATCCTGCTCTATCATTTCGACCGCACTGTCGGTGGAAACACCTCCGGTTCCAGCAGAGGCCTCTATGTTGTAGAGGCCGACGGCAACAACGCCATGGCGGCCGCGCAGTGGCCGAATCCGGGTAGCGCAGCCGGCGACTTTTTCTATGCCCCGAATAAATCCGGATTTTCCGCGTCTACAACTCCGGCTTCACAATGGGGGCTTCGCATCTATAACATCGGCCCGATCGCCGACACCATGACTTTTTCCGTGGGCGCCGATACGCCGTCCTATGTTTTCGACCGGCCAAACGCAACCCCCTATCAATGGTATTCGTGCGAAATTGAGGTTCCACTATTTAACGTCAACGGGGCATTCGTGGGAAACTTTACGGGCAAAAGAAACTTGGCTGCAGGAGTATACTTTCAAAAACCGCGTATTGGAAATCCGTTCTCGATTTTCTTGCCATGGCCGAGGTAGCTTTACCTGCCTTGATGGTGAAAAAAAATGGCAACAATTTATCCATTGGATATTCCACTCCAGGGAAAATAGCCCGTGTAATCTAAGAACAATTCGGTGAGGTGGTGAAAAAAAATTCACCATTTTGATTAAAACCAGGTTTTAATCAAGGCAAAACATCCCAAGTTCGATTATATTACCTCCCATACCATGATTAATATCTTCGATTACCTGGAATATCGCGAATATCTCCGCGATTACTATCAAGAGCAAAAAAGGACCAAGCCTTTTTTCTCGTACCGGTTTATCGGCAACCGGGTTGGAATGGATTCGAGTTTTGTCATTAAAGTGCTCCAGAGCGGCCTGCATATTTCACCGAAGAAAATTGAAAGTTTTATAAAATTATTGAATTTAAACGAGTCCGAGGCCGAATATTTTGAAACGCTGGTCCATTTTTGCAGGGCGAAGACGCAGCGGCAACGCGCGGCATATTTCGACAAACTTTTCGCAATATCAAATGTCAAGGCACATTCGCTTGAAGCGCACCACTATGAGTTTTTCAGGAAATGGTATTATTCGGCGGTTTGGGCCATCATTAATTGTTCCCCCTTTTACGGCGATTTCACCGAACTTGCCGGTCGGTGCCTGCCGCCCATCACGGTGTGGGACGCCAAACGGGCGATCAAGCTTTTAGAGCGTGTTGGGCTCATTAAAAAGGAAAAGGACGGGGCCTTTCACACCACCGACGCTAATTTGACGACCGGACAAAAATGGCAGTCGCCCGCGATTGAGGGTTTTCAGCGCGAGATGGTAAGACTTGCGGGCGAATCCCTGGAACGCTTTGGAAAGGATGAACGCGATCTCTCCACGGTTACGTTGTGTGTTGACGAAAAAGCCATGCCGGAAATTCGGGAACATATCCGGCAGTTTCGATCATCACTCGTCAAACTCGTCAATAGTCACGGCGGCGCGGGCAAAGTGTATCAGCTTAATGTGCAACTGTTCCCGTTAAGCCGAAATCTGGAGATAAAATCATGAACGCATTATTCTTCGCGTTCAGGTTTTTTCTGATCGCCTCAGTCCTCATAGCCTCGCTCTGTACGGGTGACAGACTGGCAGGCGGGGGGACCATTGAAACGACGAACGGCCGCGTGACCGGCATGGTCGTTTTTCCGAACGGAAATCCGGCCCCGCGGTCGCAGGTGGCATTGATTCCCGAAGGCTATAACCCGGTAACGGATACCGTGACCATATCCGTCGATACGACCGACGATAGCGGTCACTATGTTTTCGAGGGCGTCGAGTATGGCGCTTATGCCATACAGTCGGTTCATTGTATTGAACGAACGCGGGCGATCGCCTTTGGAATCCGCATGAACCAAGGCGACCTAACCGTCGATTCCCTGACGTTGCAACGCCCCGGCGCCGTCAAAGTCATGCTTCCCGCGGGCGCCTCCGGCGCGAACGCCTACGTCTATGTTCCCGGCTCCGACATCCTGGAACGCATTCAAGCATCCGGCGATTCGGTAATCCTCGACTCCGTGCCGGCCGGGAAACTCCCTTCGGTCAATTATCTGCATGGCAATGACGCGCCGTCCTCCGTCATTCGATATGATGTTCAAGTTTATTCCGGAGACACGGTTGCGATACTAAATCCTTCCTGGCGTTATGCCCGGTCGATAACGCTGAACACCACGCCTTCCGGGGCCGACGTGAGGGGTAACGTGACCGCCTTTCCGGCGCTTATCAGATTAACGCATGACAACTTCGATTTTAGCCATGCCCAAAGAGGCGGCGGCGATATCAGATTTACAAAAACAGACAATACGCCGCTGCCCTATGAAATCGAACGCTGGGACCCGGTCACTGAGCATGCCGAAGTGTGGGTGAGGATCGATACGGTGCATGGAAATAACAACGCCCAATCGATAATGCTCTACTGGGGAAATGCTTTAGCCGCCGCGGCCGCAAGCGGCCCGGCTGTTTTCGATACCGCCGCGTCGAAAGGCGGATTCCAGGGAGTGTGGCATATGGGCCAAGCCGGAAACACATTGGCAAAGGACGCTACGATTAACGGCTACGATGGAACGCCGTTTAATATGACCGCCGCTTCCGCGGTCACGGGAATGATCGGTATCGCGCAAGAATTCGACGGGACCTCAAGTTATATACAAATGCGGAATACATCCGGCGGCAAACTGAACTTCCAGGAAAACGGCTATTACTCCGTTTCCGCCTGGGTACAATGCAATACGTCCAATCTTACGCAATTCGTCGCCGGCAAGGGTCATGAGCAGTACTATCTCAAGTTCAATCTCAACATAGGTTGGGAATTCGTAGAATGGAAAGACAAGAGCGGGCCGCAAATAACCAGTTCGCCGCTCCCTGAAATAAAAACATGGAAATATCTGGTAGGCGTACGCAATGGAACCTCACAAGAATTGTATGTCGACGGCATGCGCATCGACAGCACCATCTATGACTTCCCGGATACGACGCCGCGAAACAGTCAGAGCGATTTTTCCATTGGAGCTTATCTGGCGTATGTCCTTACGACAGAGGTAAACGAGGGGTACTGTTTTTTCAACGGAAAAATCGATGAAGTACGGGTTTCAAATAGTATTCCAAGCGCGGATTGGATAAAACTTTGTTGTATGAACCAGAGAACGCCCGATGTATTGATAGCGTGGTAAGGAGAAATACAATGCGAAAACAATTCCATGTTCGAAAGGTCCCAATGCAGATGTCAATTTTCATGTTTGTCATACTGTTTCTTGCGTCCGCCGCACCAGCCGCAGCCGTAAAAACCTTAATAGATTATTTCCAGCCCACGCCTATTTATGACAAATTGTCATCTACCGCCTGGGGCGCAGCCGCGGTCGGCCCTCGCGACATTCATAACGGCCTCGAAGACACGACCATGAAACAGTGGTGCTATTGGGACGGAAAAATCATCAAAGGCCCGGACGGCAAGTATCATATGTTTGCCAGCCGCTGGGACCAAAGCAAGGGCCATGGCGGATGGGGCGGTTCCGTGGCCGTGCATGCGGTGAGCGACAAACCCATGGGTCCCTATGTTGACAAAGGACTGTGTTGGCCCGACAATCAAGGCGGAAAAGGGCATAACGTGACGGCGGTTGTCATGTCCGACGGTCGCTATGCCATTCTCGTCAGCGACACGCGGCCCGGCGATGTGTTTATTTCAAGCTCTTTTGATGGGCCATGGGTCTATCAAGGTGCAATAAAAATCGACGCAAACGGGTTCAGCGCTTCAGCAACAACGGCGAACTTGAGCATTATCGTTCGTCCGGACGGTAACTACATGATAGTGCCGCGCTCCGGCGTCATAATGATCAGTACCACCGGCATCATGGGGCCGTACAAGATCCAGTGCGCTTGCGTTTATCCGAATATCGCCGGTCTCTCCAGCAGCGGGGCGGAAGATCCGGGGTTTTGGTATAGCGGAGGTCAATATCATATCGTAGTTAATTATTTTGCCGCCCGCAAGGCCTATCACCTGACATCGACCGACGGTATTAAAAATTGGACGAATAAGGGAATTGCCTATGATCCTACGACGAACTTCATTCGCTATACGGACGGGACCGTCAACCATTGGAATAAAATAGAGCGTCCCGGCGTTCTCATTGAAAACGGCCATGTCACACATTTCACCTTCGCGGTCATCGACGTTGATAAATCAAAGGAAGGGGGAAACGATACCCATGGCAGCAAGGTTATCGTTGTTCCGTTCGACGGCGTGGGCTTCGATGGCGGGACGCAAAACCTTTCAAACGAAGTTTTGCCCGTCAATACTCGGGTTCTATCCATCAGCCTTAAAGGTCCGGTATTAACGGCAAAAAAAACCTTATTTGTTCCCGCTGAAGCCTTCAGCGGCGCAAACCAAATAAATGTTGCCTTGCATGATGTAAGGGGTCGTTTGGTTGGACAAGAATATAAAGGAATTGTGACCGGTAACCAAGAGATCGGCTTGAGCTTAGATCAGTCAAGAATAAGTTCGGGAGTTTATTGCATTACACTGCGATACGGAAATCGGAATTTTTCAAGCCGTATTACTATTCAATGATCGTAACACTTAGGAGTCGGAATGATACATAGAAAATTTATTTTAAACATTCGCTTCGTTTCTTGTGTTTTCCCATTGCTTGTCTTCATGGGATATTTTACAGATGTTTTTTCAGCCGGCGCGACCTTCTACGTGTCCCCAACGGGCAGCGACAACAATGACGGATTGACCGCAACGACCCCATGGAACACCCTGGAAAAAGCCAGGGATTACATCCGAACCAACAATTTGAACAAAACCGCGACCGGGGACATTATCGTGTATTTGCGCGGTGGGACCTATAGCCGGACCACAACGTTTACGCTGACAAGCGCCGATTCCGGTCCCACTGGAAATTACATGGTCTATAGGGCATATCCGGGAGAAACGCCGGTGATTGACGCCGGAAAGGCAATAACCGGCTGGACGCAGGTCGCTGGCAAGCCTTATTTCGTTGCGGATGTCCCCGTTGCCGCCGGATACACGGGTTATTTTCGCCAACTGTATGTAAACAACGTGCGGGCGCAGCGGGCGGGCAAATTTCTGCCGCAGGACGGTTGGTGGGACGATCCGGCCACGTCGTCGTATACGCGGGACGGAATAAAATTCAAGAAAACCGATCTCGTCAATCTTGCGAACCCCGCTGCCGCGGTCGTCACCTTTTACAGCTCTTTTAAAACAGCGGAAATTCCCGTAACCGCAATGACGTCGCTCGATGCAAACGACTGGATACTGAAAATGGAAAATCCGGATTTCAATAAATGGAGCGGCATGGGCAGGGCAACGGCTACGGAATGGGTTGCATTGTCCAATGCCCTTGAATATCTGGATGAATATGGAGAATGGTATTTGGACGGCGCGAACGGCAAAGCCTACTATTACCCGCAGCCCTGGGAAACCATGGCGACCGCGAGCGTCTATGCGCCGGTCGTGGATTGCCCATGGAAAATTGCCGGGACCAGGACCGCCAAGGTCAACCGGATTATGCTTGACGGATTGACTTTTGCGCACAACAACTGGTCGAGAACGAAAGACCGCTGGATCGGAGGCTCACAAGGGGAAATGCTGTGGGGCCTGGACAACGGCGAATATACCGACGAAGTGCCGGGGGCCTTGGTGCTGACTCACACGAATGCGAGTACGGTAAAAAACTGCGTGTTTCAACACTTGGGAACATGCGGCGTGCAATTGTACGACGGCTGCGACGGCAACACTATTCAGGGAAATTATTGTTTTGATTGTACCGGCGCGGGAATCATCGTCGGTCGATGCGCGCACCTCCTTACGAGCGACGCTACCTCGCAAACGCAACGCAATACGAACAACTCCGTCAATAATAACGTCGTTCGCAATACGGGTTCGGATTTTACGCAAGCGACGGGAATCGATCTGATCCACGCGGAAAACACGAAGGTATACCATAACGATATTTCCGATGTCCCCTTCGCCGGATACCATAATCGAACGGGGCAATTCGCCGCGCATTTTCCCACCCCGGCCATCGCGGGAAAAACGGAAGTGTTTTATAACCGCTCCTCACATGTGGGGACCTACCGACGATATCATTCGGGGGACGCGGAACCGGATTATTACACCTTCGGGCCCGAGCCCATTCACTTCAATAAAGATTATGCATATGGTCAAGTTCCGATAGGCTTAAGCAATTCGGCGCAGTTCGATGATAACTCCCTTAATATGCTCATGGATTTTTGCGTGCTGGATTCAAAATTGTCCCGGAATTCCTTTATGTCCTGGAGCGCCGGTAATGTCAATGTGGCAACCGACAACATCTGGTCCAATAATGCAGGCTATCAAAGCGGGAATTGCGCCACGACCAACTACCATTCCGTGTCCGGAGCATGGCCGACGGAGGCGCAAGCGGTGATTGACAATTCCGGGATGGAGGCCGCCTACGATAATGTGCTCGGCAATACCTATGATGGTAACAACCTCGCCTTGAAGGCAACGGCCTCGGCTTCATCGTCAACTTCCGGTCACGCGCCCAATCTGGGCAATGACGTCGGCAACAAGACCTATTGGCAATCCGGAAGCGCTTCGAATAATCCCTGGTTCATGCTTGATTTGGGTAATACCTACGTCATTAAAAAACTTGAACTCGAACCTGCGCTCTTGACCGATGTTGATTTGACGAATTTTCAAATCCAGGCATCCAACAGCGCAAGCTTCGCGTCTTTCTCCATACTTGCCGCCCAAAATGAAACGCAATTCAGACATCGGACCGACGTCGGTTATAATGACAAGTTTTGGTATATCGAGCACGATAAGAACGCCTACCGGTATATACGGGTCTATAAAACTACTGGTACGGAACTGGCATTGGCCGACCTGCGGGTTTATGTCAAAGCCTCAAATACATCGGACATCGGCAATGTTTTCCATGGGTCGTCAATGATGCTTCAAAATACGGGTGTTTTAGGGCTTTTTATAAATAGTCATGGAAAGAAAACTCGGATAACCATACCGGTTGTTTACGGGAAACGCAATTTTATAGTAAACCTCTATACTTTGGACGGTCGATTGACGTGGTCGGTTACAAGCAAAAACCTTGATGTGTCGCTTGGCAATAACAATATAAGAAATCGGACGCCGCTTAAGGGCGCTTATGTCCTGCACATTAAAACGGACATACAAAAAACGGATAAAAAGCTCATATTTTATTAAAAGGGCTTTTTATGGACGCCCCTCCTTGAGGAGCCGCGTGATTATCCACCAGTACGGGCATTTTCGAAGGTAATTAAAAACCAGCTTTTTTAAGTTTTTTCACTATATTATAGATACAACCATTGATAGTATCCTCGCTAACCCTGTGTTTTATATAATGTAGTTATCGATCATGTATTCACATGAAAACATATTTTATCGAACAATGCGTTAACGTTAACGCATTTTACTGAAAGGAGAAGGTAATGGGTACAACAACATCAGGTTTAAAAAGTATAATCGTGTTTCTGGCGCTATCGATGGCTCCGGGAATTTCATTGACAACGCAGGCGGCATATCAAACGATCCACAATGATTTCTTTTGGTACGACCAGGACGGGGTCGTGATTAAAACGCGAAGCGGCTGCCTGCGCAAATTCAATAACGTTTACTACTGGTACGGAAGCCCCGTATCCTCCCGCTCAATGGACCAAATGTGCTATAGTTCCACCGACATGATTCATTGGACCAACAAGGGTGTCGTTCTCCACTTGACCGTGGAAACCAACCGGATGGATGTGCTGTATAATGATGCCACGAAAAAGTACGTGATGTTCCTGAAGTATAATAGCAATGCCGCCTTTTTGGGTATAGCCACGGCAACGGCCCCCGACGGACAATTTACCTTTTTAAGTCAGACGCTCGTGGGCGGGGCCAAGATCGGCGATATGTCGATGTATAAGGACGATGACGGGAAAGCATATCTGGCATACGTGTGGGACAGCACCGGCTCCAACCGGCAGCACGGCATTTACCTCATGTCGTCGGATTACTTGACGTTAGATAAACGCATTTATTTGTGGGACATACACAGCCGAGAGGCCCCGCACATTTTCAAGCGTAGCGGCACTTACTACTACGGGGTTTCCGAAACCAACGGGATCCAACCGTCGCCCACCCGGTACTACACCGCGACCGATTTGTCAGGCCCATGGACGGCCCCGGTAATGCTCGTCACTCCCGGTTCGAGCACGACCTACGAAACACAGTGCGATTTCGTTCTCCCCTTTACGGGTACGAAAGGGACTTTCTTCATGATGGGCGCGGATCGATGGATTCCCACGGGGCCAAAGCAGGGCGACTACGTTTGGATGCCCATGGAATTCAATGCCGCCGGCAATCCGACGATGAACTATTACCAGGATTGGGATTTCGATTTAAATGCCGGAACATGGAGACCGTTCGATTATTCGAGCAACCTTGCACTGCATAAAACCGCAACGGCATCTTCTGTTAACGGGGCCAATGCGGCGAATAACGTAACCGATTCCACGACCTATCTTACGTATGTCAATTACCGCTGGGAAAGCGCGGCGAGCGATCCGCAGTGGATCATGGTGGATTTGGGCGCTCAAAAAGACATCAATAGGGTTATTTTAAAATGGCACACCAATTATGCAAAAGCGTTCCAAATACAGACATCGACCACCTCCACGACCTGGACGGATGTCTATAGTACCACGAAAGGCGCATCATACTCCGCGACCGATGTTGCTTTCAACAAAACCTCCGCGAGGTATGTGCGAATGAACGGCACGCAGAGGGGCACGACAAACGGGTATTCATTGTTTGCTTTCATGGTCCTGAATGATTCGTCGATAACGCCCGTGACCCTTAGTCCTGAAAAGAAGCTTGTTTCTTCGGGGTTAAGCCTTGGATGTCGAAACAACACGGTTGACTATTCTCTTCCCGTTGGTACAATAGTCAAGCTTGAAGCGTTCGACGCACGAGGGAAACTTGTGGCGGTTCTTGCCGAAGGGTTCCGGCGTTGTGGGAGCCATACGGTTACCCTCCCCGCCGAACTCAGTAAAGGTCTCGTTATTGTTAGGTTGACTGAAGGAAGTGAATCGGCCGCCGCAACGATTTTCAGGCCGTAATGGCCTTACCGTCATTTCCACCGGCGATTGTTCAAGGCCGCACGGGAATAAATGTGCTGAGGCTTATGCCTTCGAGGTCAATATCGTCCACGACCATATGCATCGTCACGCCAACGGTATTGGTTTTCACCGAAAATTCGAAATCCAAGGACTCAACATTTTTTGACTCACTGGCCCAGGGGTATTGCTGTTTGGATAAGGCGACGGGAACTATCCGCAGCGAATCGACGGGTAATTGGTAGAGCGTCATGGTAGTAGTCAAATTTAACGTATAGGTGTAGCTGCACGGGGTCGTCGCTTTTGTGGCGCTGTCGAGTTTGCGGGTTCTCAGCTTGATCCACAGTATTCCGTTTCCCTTGCAGCGCAACGAAAGACCGGTCATGGACGACAAATCGACGCCGCCGGGAAAGGCGTTTGTAAATGTAATTCCCGCCGTGGTAAAGATGTTTTTTGCCGCGTTGCTGAGCCGCGCGGTGAAGTTCAACGCGGTCCCGCCATTATCGCCGGCAATCGGCGCAAGGGAAACGAAGGAACGACCGCGGGGCGTTACATTGAAATCGGTCCAGTAAAAGCTATAGAGGTCCGGGTTCCACGCCAAAAGGCCTGAATCCGAAACCGCATACCATGAAATTGCGGGAATAAAGTTCCCCAGAGCGGTCGGCCCGACTCCTGTTTCAAAATTGTCAATAGGAAGCCTGTCGATTGAGGCGTTAAGCGCCGTGTCCAGGGTTTTGACGCCCGGCGCAAGCGCGACGGCTCCCGCCACAACGATGGTGTCGCGCAGTCCGGTTGAACCGACCACCGTAAAAACGCTTGGAGCGACTTTGTCGAAATAGAAATTCCCGGCCGACCCTATTGAAGCGCTATAAGCCGATCCGGAAAGAAACATCCGTGTTATCCGACCCGTATCGCCGAATGATCCGGTATACGACGCAAAGGGCTGCAGACGCGTGCTGACGGTATCACCGACGCCGGTGGGGAAATCGTAATCAACCCTTGGAATGAGCGCACCCTGTTGAGAGTGATCGATTTGAATGCTATACCCTTGGAGATTAGGAGGAATGGTCAATTGCGCACGTCCGTTGGAATCCGTAACGGCGCGGTCGATGACCGCGGAGGCGCCTTGCCGCACACTGTCCATCCATCCTTGAGCGTCGATTACTTGCACCGAAGCTCCCCGAGCGGGCGTTCCGTCGGAAAGGCACGCGAACGTATTGATTGTTTCCGTTCCGGTTCCACCGGCAATGGGGTTTCGTTCGCAGGAAAGCAATCCCGCCGCGAGGGCAAGTCCGGTGAAAAAAATAGACGCGCGCATTATCGCGCTCCCGGGGGATTATTCCGCGTCAACGGAAAAACCTGAAAATTGATTTGATAGACATCTTCGGCCTTGTCCTCTTTTCGGACAATTTCCATTATTTCCTGCCGAACTTCGGTCAATCGTTCGCGAATTTCCTCCAGGCAAGACCGTGTGGTGCTGACGGTGAGCGTCGTGATATCGCGATCGGATTTCGGCACCCGGTCGATCGCTTCCATGCCTAGCTTGCACACCTCTTTCTGGAACGACTTGACCGCAATGGTCTTACTGATGCCGTCCGTTGTGATGAATTGATCGGTAAGGCGATAGACGCCTTGTTCGTCCCTTCTAATAAGTCCCAATTTCTCAATGAGCCGGATTGATTGACGGGCCTGCGCCGGTGTGATGGCGGGCAGAAGCCGGCCGGCGATGTCCGCGAAGTTTCCTTTGAAAGGAACAACATTCAATTCTTCCCGAAGAACGATGTTATGCCATGAGGAGAAATAATCATAAGCGTCTTTTTCCAAGGTTTTAGCAGGAGGGGTTCGTAAGGACAGCAGTTTTTCAAAATACAGCCGCTCCTGATCGTGGTGTTTTGCCTTATTGAAATGCACCAGCGTAGTAAAATACTCGCTTTCACGTTTGTTGAATTTTAAAAATTCAACAAGCGCCGGGATCGCTCCCTCGGCGATGTGCTTTTGCGTATTAAGGACTTTAACGTAAAAACTCGCGTCCAGCCCGGTTTTAAGGGCAATATAGCGGTAGGAAAAGAACCTGTGTTCGCGTTTGTTCCATTCGTAATGGTCGCGAAGATAATTCCGGTATTCCATGTAATGAAATATTGGGTTCATCGGATTTCGCTTTAAAATAGGCCTGCTTGGCTGTGGAACAAACCAATTGAAAAAATAGTTCCCCCCTCAATAGTATACATAGAAATCCTTGATTTAACGTTTTATTTCGAGGATCATGACAATTAACTGTGGAACTACAGTTCAACGAAAAAAGAAAAACTAAAGAGTATATTCGGTGAAAATCGTAAAAAATCCCTATATTACCGGATAGTGCATTGAAGCGATCGGGGAACCTCTCTAGGCAAGTTAATCGATTAAGAATAAGTGTGTTGCTCATGATAATTGAAGATAATACCATAAACCTTAAAAAAGGAGGGTTTCGTGAAAAAAATATCCAATAAATCCCTACCGGCGATTACCGGATTGATCATTGCGCTGTTTATAAGCGCCGCGTTGGCCGTAGCGCCGATCGACCCCAGCGCCACTCCCGAAGCAAAGGCGCTTCTCAATTACATTTACTCAACGTATGGAAAGAAAATGCTGACTGCCCAGATGCATGTGGGCTGGGGCGATGATGATGTAGCCTATGTAAATACCACCACGGGAAAATACCCGGCAATCATGGGAATCGACTTCATCAATGAAAACCAAACCGCTGCGGAAGTGACCAAGGCCATCGCCTATTCGAAAGCCGGCGGCATTATAACCGTCATGTACCACGAAGGAGCTCCCACGGTCGGCGATGGATATGATAACAGCAAGGCGACTCAACCCAATTTCTCCAACCTTTTCGTTACGGGAACCGCCGAGAACACGGCAATGCTTTCCGAATGGGACAGAATAGCCGGTCATTTAAAAACGCTGCAAGACGCGAATGTGCCGATCATCTGGCGTCCTTTCCACGAGTGCAGCGGAGGCTGGTTCTGGTGGGACAAAAGCGGCGGACCCTCGTTTGTTAAATTGTGGCAATATTTGTATATCTATATGACCAAGACAAAAGGCATACACAATTGTCTGTGGTTCCTGGGATATTGCGGAAGTCCAAAGGGAACCTACGATCCGGGCGCCGGCTGGTATGATATGCTCGGAGGCGATACATATGGAAACAGCGGTCCCTTTGCCAGTTTGTATAATTCCGTTAAAGCCCTTGCCCCGAGCCCAACCATGCCGATAGCCCTGCACGAGTGCGGCACGCCGCCGGACCCTTCGGCGTCCATGAGCCAGAATTGCATGTGGGCATGGTTCATGGTGTGGGATGGTAGCTACATACGAGGCGTTTCAACTACGCTGCTCAAGTCCATTTACTCCAACGCTCTATCCATTACCCGTGATAAAATAAACCTAACGGTCTCCACGCACCCTTGGCTATCGGAAAATATCGTGAAACCCCCGGATTTCCAGCTTTGGAAAACCTCGGATGGATTTTCCTTTGTTACGCCGGCGGCGAGGGTCGATAAGGTCGCCGTTTTCGATATACAAGGGAAACTCGTTGCTTCCTCAACGGCGAAGGTGATGGGGAAAAACCATTACTCAACGAGTGTTGCCGGACTTTCAAAAGGTGCGTATGTAGTTCGAATCCAGGGACCGGAGTACGCGGCTGATAGCAAGATCATGGTTGACCGTTGATTACTAGTGAGAACGTTATCCGAATACGTTCACGAATAACGTAAGTATTCGGAAACAAAACCAAGGAAACGGTTTTAATCCCGTTAATCAGAGTCAGCAAAGGAAAAAAGACGAATGAAAAACAGTGATTTTCAAAGGGAACGCCTGCTCAGCGACCTTCGGAAGCATTCCGTAGCCGCCTCGCTGGTCCTTATATGCCTGCTTATCGGCATAGGCGCCGCCAGGCCGGGAACGGGATTGTATGTGAAGGGCAGATATCTTTACGACCGGTGCGGGGAAAAGGTGGTGCTGCGAGGCGTCGACGACATGATTTCCTGGACCGGGCGCGACGGACGTACGTTCCCCGAAATCGCCAAGACGGGCGCCAACGCCGTAAGGATGACCTGTACGGGCAAGGATGCGGCCGCCGATGTTGACAAATGGATTACGACGTGCTACCAGAATAAAATGTTCCCCATGCCGGAGCTGCACGACGCGACGGGGAATTGGGGCGGCCTTAACGCCCTCTTTACCTATTGGACGCGCTCGGACATCGTCGCCATTCTTAAGAAGCATGAGCAATACCTTTTAATCAATATCGGCAATGAAGTAGGGACCGCGTCGGTAACGGCGAGTCAGTGGATAAACGATTACGGCGCGGGCATAAAGAAAATGCGCGCTGCGGGAATCCACGCCTGCGTGGTGGTTGATGGAACAGACTGGGGAAAAAGTATCGGCATGATCATCAACAACGGCGCGGGTTTGCTGGCCCAGGACCCCGACAGCAACATTTTGTTTTCGGCGCATGCCTACTGGCCGCTCGAATGGGGTTGGTCCGATCAAAAAGTAAAAGACACGCTCCAGGCCGGTGTCAACAAAAACCTCGCGTTTATTATCGGGGAATTCGGCAATATGTGGGACCAGACCGCCCAGGGCGCCATTCCGTACTTAACGCTTATCACGCAATGTCAAGCGCTGGATATCGGCTGGCTCGCGTGGAGCTGGGGACCGGGAAATAATCCCCAGACCTGGCTCGACATGACAAGCGGCGGAACGTTCGCCACGCTCAAAGGTTGGGGGCTTGAGGTGGCCACGACATCGCCCGCGAGCATTAAAAACACCAGTAAGCGGCCGGCCTCGATCGTTAACGGAGCATGCGGCCCGGTGGGCATAGCTCCCTCAAATAATGAAATTGTTTTCAGTAAAGAATCGCCGAATACGCTCAAACTAAACGGGTCAACCATTTTCCTGAGTCTCAGGCATGCCCAGGCCGTGACCATCGACGTGTTTGATCTGCGCGGAAGGCTCGTAGCCCGGCTATTCAACGGGTTCAGGGAGAAAGGAACGGGCACGGTCACTTTGGATTCGAAGGCATTCAAGCCGGGCGCGTATACGGTGCGCTGCGCGATGTTGGAAGGCATATTGACAAACAAAATAGCCTTGTCTCGATAAACGCTGGAATGTCGAAAGGGGTTTGGAATGATACAATATGGTAAACCGGGCTTGTTTTTGGCGGGAATTGCCATTGCTATTTGCGCAAGCGGGGCGATGGCGGTCAATCCGGTCAACCCCAACGCGTCAGCCGAAGCAAAAATGATTCTTAATTACGTGTATAGTCAATTCGGTAAAAAAATCATGGCGGCGCAGCACGGGGCGCAAACGCAATACGATTATGTCCAACAGGTAACGGGTAAATACGCCGCGATATGGGGAACGGATTTGATCATGAGCGCTCGAAACGATCAGTTGATGACGAATGTCATCGGCTGGTGGGCGAAGGGTGTTATCCCCACAATCATGTGGCATTGGGGAGCGCCAACGAAAGGTGAGGGTTATAATCAGAGCAAGATGACCATCGATGTCAACCAGTGTTTTATCACGGGAACCCCTGAAAATGTACAAATGACGGCTGACTTAAAAAGGATAGCCGACAATTTGACGAGGCTTCGGGACGCCAAGATACCGGTGCTTTGGCGTCCGCTGCATGAGGCAAGCGGCGGTTGGTTCTGGTGGGACAAGAGCGGCGGGCCCGCGTATGTCAAATTATGGCAGTATATGTTCAACTACTTCACCAAAGATAGAGGCTTAAACAATCTTCTCTGGGTCGAGGGGTTTGACGGCAGTCCTTCCGCGGCCTATTGGGCGGGCGCCGCGTATGTGGATATCATCGGATCGGATAATTACGACAACCTGACCACCTCGCATTTAAACATGTTCACTGCCTGCAAGACCATTGCGGGAAACACGATGCCCATTGCTTTTCACGAATGCGGCACCATAGCCGACCCCGCGAATTGTCAAAAGGACAATGCCATGTGGTCATGGTTCATGGTATGGGATTCATTCATTACGGGGGTTGATAAAACCTATCTGAAAACCGTATATACGAGCAATCTGGTTCTCACGTTGGACCAGTTGCCCAAATGGTCCACGGCGGTTCTTGACTATAAAAAACCAGCCCAAGGGGCGGTTTCGCCGGCAAAGGCGAAGATGTTGCAGGTTGGCGCGGCGGTCTATTCGCTCGATGGAAAGCGCGTACCCGGTTTGAATTCCGGAAACAATCTTCACAAACCGGCGGCGCGGGGTTTATACGGCGTTTACCTTGTTAAAAAAGGACGCGAAAGCGCCGCGCTGATGATGATGGCCCCCTGAGGAGATATCCTTATGTTGTCGCGGAGGAAATGAAGCGGATTAAATCCCCAATGGCAAAGTCTCTAGTGAGGAGGACTCGATGACCTTTAACAAAACAGTAATAAAAATAATCTGTCAAGGAATCTTCGGCATCTATTGGCTGGGAATACTTCTTGTGCCGTTTCTGGTGCATGCGATCAACACTCCTCGTCTGCATGTCAACGGCATTTGGCTCAACGACCCGCAGGGCAACAAGGTCGTTCTGCGCGGCGTTGCCGTTGTTCCACCAACGGATCAGGTCAGCCGCGGAGGGTTTGATTTTATCGCAGGTAAAGTTACGGAGCCGAACATGTATTGCCGGGTCGTGCGGGTCCCCGTTTCGCCGGGCTCGTGGAGCGCGAATTCCCTGACGCAGAATCTGAAACCCTGCATTGACGCGCTTACCAAAAAGGGGGTATATGTCATCATTGATTTACATTATATCAGCAACTACAGCGCATTGGACGCCGCGGTAAGAAGTTTTTGGACCACCGTGGCGCCCGCTTTTAAGGACTACACCAACGTGTTCTATGAAGTTTTTAACGAACCCATCAGTCCGGGAGGTCAGAGCGGATGGGAAACTTGGAAAACCACCGCTCAGCCGTGGGTCGATCTCATCCGCGCCGCCGCTCCGAGCACTCCCATCATCGTTGCGTCTCCAACCTGGTGCCAGGACACGCGGTTTGCGGTGACCAGCCCTTTTAAGGGCGACAATCTCATTTACACGACCCATATTTATCCCGTGCATAATAACTGGGGCCTGCTCTTTGGCGATGCGTCAACAAAAATCCCCGTCTTCCTTTCGGAATGGGGTTATCAGAACGCCGGTTCATATGGCCCGGAGGTCAAAGGAACGACCTCGGTGTACGGACAACAAATGAAAGACACTCTGGCCGCTCATCCCAATATCAACTGGACGTCGTGGATATACGACTATAGCTGGTATCCGTGGATGGTCGATAAAAATTACGTGCTTCTCGGCGGAGAGGATTATCAGGGCGTCTTTATGCAGACGTTTCTTAACGAGAAGAAAAACGACGATCTTCCCGGGGCAGGTACGGAGGTTAAATTCACGATTATACGCCGCAATGACGCTCCCGAGAACAATCGGGTCTTTTCACTCTTCGGGCCGTTGTTTTCAGGCGAAGGGGCATTGTGTCGCGCATGGGGCTTCGGCGTGAGTTCAAATGAGGGAAGGGTTTTCGATGTTTTGGGAAGAAACGGTTCATGGACAAAAATCAATGCTAAGAGCCAAGGGGAAAACAAACGCGGGATCAATGGTCCTGCGGCAGGTAAACAATAAAAATCCTCGTGTCATTTTTACTAGTTATATGAAAGGGGAGAGGGTATGTATAAAAAAGTATTTGTGCGACTAGCGTTCGTTATAACGTTTTCCGCGATGTCGCTGTGGGCGGCAAGCATTACAACGGTTACCAAGAGCGCCAGCGCGGTGGGTAAATACGAAAAGTTGGAACTGACGATAGCCCTTGGAGGCGCGTATACCAACCCGTATGATCCGGCGGTTATCGATTTGTCCGCCACGTTCACGTCACCTTCGGGCAAAGCATGGAAAGTCAACGGATTTTATGACGGTTCATCATATAAAATCAGGTTTGCGGCCAATGAAACGGGAAACTGGACCTATACGGTAAACGCCACGGACGCAAGCGGCGCGGGCACGAGCCCCGGCGGAACATTCAGTTGCATTGCTTCATCGTTTCATGGATGGATAAAGAACGCCCCGAACAACCGATACCTCATGTACGATGACGGAACGTCGTTTTATGGCATCGGCATGTGCTATTGCTGGAGCGTTACTCAGGCAGGTCTCACCGCGCTTCAGAACGCCAAATGCAATACCTGGGTTTATTGGAACGGCACCTACGATAATAACGGCGGACAAAACCTGATCGAATCCAAGTCCTCGGGGGTCGGAAAATATGACCAGGGCAAATGCGCCAGGATCGACAATCTTATATCCTGGTCGGAAACAGCCGGACTTGGGATGATACTCGTGATTTGGCCCCATGACTATCTTGCGTCGAGCATGCCCGGGAGTTGGGTCAACGCATGGTCCAGTAACGCCTATTCAAGCCTGGGCAGCGCGGCGAGTTTTTACAGCGACGCGACGATGTGGTCCTATCAACAGAAGGCCTACCGCTACATGATTGCCCGCTGGGGATACAGCAGGGGACTCGAAGGCTGGCAGACAGTTGACGAAATAGGAGGGACCGACGGGGCAAAAAGCTTGTCGAGCAGTTCGTCGGCAACCGATCCGGGGAATGCCTGGACCATAAAAATAGCCGCGTATTTTCAGACAAACGATCCCTTCAAACACCCGACGAACGCTTCTCTGGGCGGTTATTGGCCGGCCGGCAATACGGCGAACAGTTGGTCGAACACGGAAAATTACGGCAATCAAACGGTCTCCGCTTGGGCAACTCTCGTAACGCAGGAGTGGAACGGCGCCGCCAAGCCCGTCATGAGCGGAGAGGCGGCGGGAAGCGCTTGCAACACCGCCACGCTCTTTTGCACGATGTCAAACGGTGCGGCGATGAATCCAATGTTCTGGCAATATAACCAGGGATTGAGCGGCTCCCTGGGGCCGTTCCCCGCGTTTGCCGGTTTCGTAGGCGGCATCAATTTCGCCGCGCTCACGAATTTGTCCAAGGCGACCGTTACCTCCGGCGGCGCAACCGCCTATGGGATCAAATGCGATCAAGGCGCCTTCGGTTGGATAAGCGGAAGCGCTTCGGGCAACCTGAGCATTTCCGGATTGGCAAATGGCACCTATGCGATGACCTGGTTTAATGTCACGACCGGGACCAACATTTCCACCGGCAATGTCACGGTGACCGGCGGCGCATTAACTGCGGCCATTCCCGCGTCTAGCGCCAGCGGCGTTGCGTTCAAGGCGCTTAACCCCAACGCGGTTGTAGCCGTTGAGCAAAGCGCGCCGAAGGAAATACAGACCAGGCAGGCGCCGAATATTGCGTACGAGAACGGCGCGCTTGTGCTTCGCAACGTGTCAATGGATGAAAACAGCCTCGTGGATATCACGACTGCATTAGGCAGTACCGTTGCACGCTATAAAGTCACTGACGCGAAAGTAACCATGTTTCCGATCAAACGATTGGGACAAGGCGTCTATTTCGCGGGGATCACTTCAGGCGGCAATAAGACCCTGCATCGGATAATTGTGAAATAAAGACAAAGACGCCCCCTGAGCCCCCGAAGGAACTTTAAAAGATTTCACAAACACAATCTCCCCCCGCGGGCAAGGGAACCTTGGGGGGGGCGTATATAAATTTACAAGTGAAAGGGGATATGAGTATGTTTAAAAAAGTTTTTATATGGACAGGGATAATCGTAACCTTTTCCGCTTTAACGGTCTGGGCGGCAACCATCACGACAGTGACCAAGAGCCCGGACCCGGTGGGCAAATATGAAAAGTTCGAGTTGACCGTGGCGCTGGGTTCAACGTATACCAACCCCTACGATCCGACCCAGATCGACTTGTCCGCAACGTTTACTTCGCCTTCGGGCAAAGCCTGGAAGGTCAATGGATTTTATAACGGCGCGCAAGGAATTACGGCATATAAGATCCGGTTCGCGGCCAATGAGACGGGCAATTGGACATATGTAGTAAGCGCTACGGATGCCGGCGGGACGGCTACCCAGAGCCCCGGCGGCACGTTTACCGTCACGGCATCCAACTACCACGGATGGGTGCATGTGGCCCCGAACAACAGGTATCTGTGCCAAGATGACGGGACTTCATTTTTTGGAGTGGGGTCGTGTTGCTGCTGGGGCGTTACCACCGCTTATATGAATACGATGCAGCAATATAAGTGGAACACGTGGTTTTATTGGAACGGCACTTACGACGGAAGCGGTGGAAACAATCTGATCGAGTCGATGTCGTCGGGCATTGGAAAATACGACCAGTCGAAATCCGCCAGGATTGATACTCTGCTGGCCTGGTCCGAAGCGCGCGGGCTTACCATGGTCCTCGTCGTCTGGCCGCATGATTACCTTGCATCGGCCATGCCCGGAAGCTGGTCCGATAAATGGTCATCCAATCCCTATAGCTCTATCGTCAGTTGCGCCAATTTCTACAGCGACGCAACCTCCTGGTCATATCAACAGAAGCAGTATCGCTACATTATCGCCCGATGGGGATACAGCAGGGCGCTCGGAGGCTGGCAGACGGTTGACGAAATTCAAGGGACCGACGGCGCGAGCGGCCTTTCGGGAAGTTCCCCGGTAACGCAGCCGACGGCCGCATGGATTGTAAAAATAGGCGATTTTTTCCATACGAACGATCCGTTCAAGCATCCGACGGATTGCTCGGGCTACGGCGCCAACTGGACGGCCGCGAATCAGGCGAACGATATGACCAACGTGGAAACATACGGCGGCGGTTCCGCCACCGGCGAGGCGAGCACATGTAAATCCATGTGGAACCAGATCGCCAAACCGTGCATGAGCGGGGAATCCGGTTCGGATAGCGCCCATGTCCGTATTTGGGCCTCGTTTGCAAATGGAATTGCCATGACTCCCATGATGTGGCAGCTCAATCAGGGACTCAGTACTACGGCATTACAGGCCTTTCCTCCTTTTGCAAGTTTCATTGCGGACATCGATTTTGCCCATTATACCAATTTAACCCAGGCAACCGTGACGGTAAGCGGCTCCACGGGGTATGGGATTAAATGCGATCAAGGCGCCTATGGCTGGATGGCCGCGGGTTCTTCCGGCAAGACCCTGAGTGTCGCTGGATTGCCGAATAAAACGTTTTCGTTGGTTTTCTTCGATTGTACCGCGGGAACTGTTCTTTCCACGAACTCCGTTACGGTGACAAACGGCACACTGACCGCGACTGTTCCCACGAGCGCATCCGATATTGCCTTTAAGGCATTAACGCCGGTGCAGGTCATTGCACGGAGCGCTCCGAAGGAAACGCGGCTCAGGCCCATGCCGAATATTGCGTATGAAAACGGCGCGCTTGTGCTTCGCAACGTGTCAATGGATGAAAACAGCCTCGTGGATATCACGACGGCATTAGGTAGCGCCGTTGCACGATATAAAGTCACTGACGCGAAAGTAACCATGCTTCCGATCAAACGATTGGGACAAGGCGTCTATTTCGCGGGATTCTCATCCGGAAAAAATAAAATCTTTCAGAGGATCGTCGTGAAATAGGCGAATCGGCGTAAGGGCGAAAAAAATCGCCCCTGCAACGGCATGTAAATGGCCCGTTGACATTGTAAATATGCGAAATTTTGGCTATAATTAAGGTTAACTAGTAACGAATAATCCTTTCTCTCATGGAGGCGCTATGACTGCACGGCGGTTCACTCAAGGCGGTTTAATGAAAAGTATTGGTTGTTGCATGATGGCGGTTTTTCTTCTGAGCTATCAGCAGCCGTCCTTCGGCGCGCAAACGGCGAATCCCAACGCCATGCCCGACGCGAAAAAAATTCTTAATTATTACTACAGCCTTACGGCTAAAACCGATACCAAGGTAATCGCGGGCCAATTCGGCCAGTGGGGCAATTCGCTTGCAGCGGGATATCAAAGCGAAATAGTCGCCCTGCAGGCCAGTACGGGCAAATGGGTTTCGCTCATGGGGACCGACTGGCACGATTTCAACAGCGGGAAGGCGTTTGTGCCCGCGCCATTGATTAGTTGGTGGAACGCGGGCGGGCTTGTGGCCGTTGATTATCATATCGATAACCCCTACGGCGGGGGCGCCTGGTCCTCACCTGCGGATCTTGCGGGCATTTTGGTTGCCGGCAGCGCGGTAAACAAGACCTGGCTGGCGGAACTGGACTGGGCCGCCGCAAATTTAAAAACCCTTCAGGATGCGGGCGTTATCGTTTTATGGCGTCCCTTCCACGAAATGAACGGCGGCTGGTTCTGGTGGGGAAACGGAGGATCAGCTAAGGCCCCTGCCACATTCATTGCCTTGTGGAAACATATGTTTAATTATTTCACCACTACAAAGGGCCTTAATAATTTGTTGTGGGTGTATGCTCCGAACATCGGCTCGAACGTGGATAAGTATTTTGCCGGGGACGCTTACGTGGATATCGTAGGTCTTGATGGGTATTTTAACATGCCGACCTCAATCGATATCAGTAAGGAATATCCCCTTATGGTTGCGCTTAAAAAACCGTTCGGCTTTACTGAATTCGGTGGTATTCCGGCCGCCGGCGGAAGTAAAAACGTTTTCGACAATGCCGTCCTCATAAACAGTATCAAGACAAAATATCCGCAAATGTGCTTTTTCATGCCGTGGCATTGCTCGTGGTCGATCATTTGTCAGAAAAACGCAAGCACCCTTTTAAATGATCCCTGGGTCATCACCAGGGACAAACTGGCCTGGAAAACCACTACTCCGGTCGCTTACGAAACCCCGAAAAAAGTCGTCAGGAACATCTTGGCCGGGAACGGCTCGCCGCGAACGCTCTATACTATTCAGGGCCAAGCGATACGCTATGCGGGCAAAGGCACGGTTCCTTCGGGAGTTTACTTTAGCAAAATAAACGGCGGTTCGGCGCAAGGACAATCCATGAGCAAGGTCATGGTCGGAAATTCCCGCGATTAACTCCCCCCAGGCGGGGGGATGCGGGGGAGTGTCGAAGGTTGCAAAGGATGATGGTGGCAGGGGGGAACCATCACGTTCCCTTCTCTCCA
>Ga0224523_1000033_pt1 | contig 103289 bp, 82 predicted proteins | sample CFST50metaG_FD_182732 | JGI IMG/M metagenome (GOLD analysis project Ga0224523, IMG submission 182732) | Peat soil microbial communities from Stordalen Mire, Sweden - C.F.S.T50 | ecosystem: Environmental > Terrestrial > Soil > Wetlands > Peat | place: Sweden: Norrbotten County, Stordalen Mire... | reverse complement strand
ATTCATAATTCATAATTCATAATTCATAATTCATAATTCAGCATTAAATAATCCCTACGGGATTTTATTTTTTGTTCTTATCATCCTAATAACGGAAAATCCCTACGGGATTTAGAACTTTTGATTTAGATATTTTTTGGAATTTAGATATTTTCTAGATTTTAGATAATTTTTAGAATTTAGATAATTTTTAGAATTTAGATATTCGTATTCCGAATTTGGAAAGATTTAAATCCTACTGATTAAAATCCCAGATGATTGTAAATTTTGATATTACATTTACAAATCCGCCGCGATCATCATAAGGATATAAATAAGTATCGTAATTTAATTTGTTGAATAAGTTAGCCAGAGAGAAATGCACATTTGCGGTTCCTATTCTTGCACCGACATAAAAATCCATATCAAAGATATCTTTCGAAATATTTTGAGGATTTGTGTTTATTGCAAGATATTTATATTGCGAATACATTTCGGGATAAAAACTGCTGATATATTTTAAGTTAATACCAACTTTAAGATTTAATTTTTTTCCGAAGAAATAATTGTGATATGCAAAATCAGATTTGACGAAAAAATGTGGAAAATTCTGAAATCCCCAGAGATTTGTATTTACATATCCGTCAAAATACGTCGATTTATAATCGACGCTGATGTTTGCATTTCTTAAAACATTTATCTCATTGTTGTAACCATCATCGAATAAATATGCATCGACGATTAGGTTTTTATATTTCATCTTTACGCCCGCTTCGATGTACCTGTATTTTGTCGTATTATAAACATTTAAAAGTGAAACGTAATCCTGCGTAATTAAGCCCGGATAAGAGATTCCTCCCATAGTGGAATTCGCACCCGAATGTACCGCGAAACTAAAATCATCTATATCTATAAATTTGTAATTCCCTTCGAAACCGGTCTGCAAAAAGAAATTATTGTCCAGGTAATCAGTTTTTGCAAAACCCGATATCATTAACCTGTCTATATTGATATCGGCTTTTCCAAATGCCGTATAAATTTTATTTTCAAAGTATCTTACAATCTGCGGGTTATCCGTAAGAACATTCCAATCATAAAATATTTTACTGACATTATAATAATTAAAATAAGCATTAGCCCCAAACATAATATCCGTATAAATTTTCTTTGTCAGATTCGTCCGCACATTTTGTTTGAAATCTATTCCGTATTGTATTGTATGAAAATTGTTCGTGAGCAGCACGCTGTCTATAACTGCTCTGTTCTGTTCGTCCCTGTATTCGCGCAAAGAATTATTAACGTAAAACTTTAATTTTGTCACCGAATATTTATCGTTGAATATCCGCGCAGTTAAATCTATATCATAAGAATAATTTGTAACTTTATCATATGCATCCGGGTCATTCACGAGAGCATAGATCGAACTTGCTAAAGTATCATCCGTTGAGTTCACCAGACCTTCGCACAATCCTCGCTGAACTTTGGAATAATAAAAATCTGTTTTAATATTAAATTTTGGCGAAGAATAATAATTCAATTTTACTCTTCCCCGCCAGGCGCTGAAATCAGTATTGGTATACCTTCCGTCATTTGTGTGATTACCAATTCCGAAAACAAAATTGAACTTTCTGGAGAGAGGCATATTGATGTTGAAATCTGCCGATAAAGCTCCGAAGCGGTCCTGCGTATATCTGAACTGTGAGAATAGTTTCGGCTGAAATGCATCTTTCGTAATTATATTTATGCTTTTTGTTCTCGTATTAATCCCGTATAAAAAAGATGAAACGTTTGAAACTTCTTCAATTTTCTGAATTTCATTTACAGAAATGTCTTCAATGTCAAATCCACCAAAGAAATTATCGTTAATCTGAATTCCGTCTCTGAAAATTCCTACAGCGTATTCGTCGCTTCCGTTATATTTTATTAAATTCCTGCCGCCGACCCCGAAATAATTAATAAAATACCCTGATTTCTCATCCATAATTTCCGAAAGATTTTTCCTGTCGTTCCATATGAAAAAATCGTTACTGATAGTATCGGAATTAACGGAAAATAATTTTGTGTCTTTGATTTTATTAGTATCGAATTGAATATAACGGGTGGTGTCTTTTAACTGAATATGATGTGTAGTATCTTTTGATTGAATAATATGGGTGGTATCTTTTATTTGTGAAATTAAGATAATCGGAGTAAACAAAAATAATAAAGTAAAGTATACTCTCATTTTATTCGTCGAAATTGTGTCTGTGTTTAATAATTTTTGACTCTAATAAAAAAACTACTTCTTCAGCAATATTTGTTGAATGGTCAGCAAGCCTTTCAAGGTGCCGCAAAAGAGAAATCGCATAGGCACAGGGTTTAATCAATGAATTATCTTTTTCCATCTCGTCTATAAGTGTGTAGAAAATATTTCTTTCGTAATTATCCACAACATCATCCGATTTAATTACTTCTATTGCAAGCGAATTGTCGTTATTCACGAATGAATCTATTGTTTTTCTCACCATTCCTTTCACGTTAGTCGACATTTCATCAAGTTTCACTCTTTTCAATAATTCCACATAGCCTTCGAGATGTTCCGTACGTTCGGCAATGTTTACCGCAATATCACCCATACGTTCCAAATCGTTATTGATTTTTAATGCTGACATTATTAACCTTAAGTCGATTGCAACAGGCTGAGTTAATGCAAAAATTTTCTGGCATTGTTTGTCTATTTTTATATCGAATTTATCTACCTTTTCATCTCTTTCAATTACAATTTTTGCAAGCTCTAAGTTGCTCTCAAATAAAGAACGAATAGCAAAATCAATCTGCTCTTCTACAAGGCTTCCCATCTTAATAACTCTTGTTCTGAGTTGGTCTAATTCTTCTTCGAGATAATGATACATATTACTTTAATTTTTTTAAGATGTTGTTAATATTATAAATTTTCAATTGAATAATTAATTCTATAAATATTCAACTCCTACGGAGTTGAGAGCATCCGCTAAATCACATCCTATAAATATTCAACTCCTACGGAGTTGAGAGCATCCGCTAAATCACATCCTATAAATATTCAACTCCTACGGAGTTGAGTATCAAAATCACTTCAACTTCTTTAACTTCTTTAACTTCCCTAACTTTTTTAACTTCATCATCCAAACCGACCCGTAATATAATTTTGCGTCCGTTCATCTGTCGGGCTTGTAAACATTTTTCTTGTTGCATCGAATTCAATAACTTCACCGATTAAGAAAAACGCTGTGAAATCACTTACTCTTGCTGCCTGTTGCATATTATGAGTAACGATTACAATTGTAATTGATTTTCTAAGTTCATAAATCAATTCCTCAATTTTCGCAGTTGAAATCGGGTCCAATGCACTGGCAGGTTCATCCATAAGTATAATTTCGGGATTCACCGCCAGAGCTCTTGCAATGCAAATCCTTTGCTGCTGCCCGCCTGATAATCCCATTGCAGAATCGTTTAACCTGTCCTTTACCTCTTCCCACACTGCGGCTTTTTTCAGACTCGTTTCAACTATCTCATTTAATTGTTCTTTCTTTTTTACACCGTTTATTTTAGGACCGTATGCAACATTGTCGTGAATGGATTTCGGAAAAGGATTTGATTTCTGAAAAATCATTCCGACATTTCTTCTAAGGTTCACAACATCGATTTTCTTATTATAAATATCAATGTCATCTATTTCTACTTTTCCCGTAATCTTCACATCGTCAATTAAATCATTCAAACGATTCAGAGTTCTTAAATATGTCGATTTTCCGCAGCCGGACGGACCAATAAGAGCAGTAATCTTATTTTTTTCGATGCTCATCGATACATTTTTCAGAGCCTGAACTTTACCATAGTATAAATTTAAATCCGAAGTCTTTATTTTTATGTTATTCAAATTATTATAGTCAAATTATCAAATTTATCCAATTTATAGCAATTAAAATTAATATTTATGTAAAGAAATCATTAAATTATTATCCCGTCTGAAATTTTTATTATCCTGTCGCATCGTTGTGCAAATTCTTCATTGTGTGTAACGATTAAATACGTCTGGTTATATTTTTCGCGTAAAGAAAAAATAAGGTTTATCACCGCATCTGCATTTTCAGTATCGAGATTACCCGTCGGTTCATCAGCCAGTATTAAATCCGGGGAATTAACAAGTGCCCGCGCAATGGCGACCCTCTGAGCTTCTCCGCCGGAAATCTCGGAAGGTTTATGATGCGCTCGGTCTGTAATTCCGACGTCTTCTAAAATTCTGTTAACTTCAACAACATTTTTCTTTCCTGCAATCATTGTCGGAATCAAAACATTTTCCTGTGCAGTAAATTCCGGAAGTAAATGATGGAATTGAAAAATGAATCCGATTTTTTTACTTCTGAAATCTGCTAATTGTTTATCGGAATAAGAAAATACATCGCTCCCGCGAAAAATATATTTTCCCGAATCAGGTCTGTCGAGTGTTCCTAAAATATGCAGTAAAGTGCTTTTACCCGCTCCCGATTTTCCTACAATTGCAACTATCTCACCTGCATAAATTTTTAAATGCACTCCTTTTAAAACACGCAGATTATTTTGTTTAGTAATCTGATACGATTTCTGTATATCACTAACCTCTAATAACAATTCCTTTTCCATCTATTTTTTCAATCCTTAAATAAATATTTTATTTTAATTTTAGCACGTAAAAAAAAGCTCTTAATTGTACATTTTACATTGTACATTGAAAAATTGAAAATTGCTCTTTCACTCCCATCTAATCGATTCCACTGGATTTAGTTTCGAAGCTCTTCTTGCCGGATACAGGGAAGCAAGAAAACATAAAATTAATGCGGCAGCAGCAACAAATACGAAATCAAGCAACCTCAGTTCAACGGGCAATGCGTCAATTTTATATATAGACGTATCCATTTTATAAATATGAAAATAAATCTGAGAGAGAATAACGCCCAAACCGAGTATCAATCCTGCAATTGTACCTATTATTCCGACCCAGATACCTTCATACATAAAAATTCTTGTAATAGTATTATCGGAAGCACCCATAGTTTTCATAATTCCGATGTCCCTTTTTTTCTCTATTACGGTCATAGTGAGAGAACCGAGAATATTGAACGAAGCTACAACTATTATCAGGCTTAAAATAATAAATGCCACCCACCTCTCCATTTTTAAAATCGAATAAAAGTCAAGATGAAGGTCATACCAGGTCTGAACGTTGTACTTATCTCCCAGTGCCTTTGATAATTTTTCTTTTATCTCATCAGAATCTTCTATTCTTTTTGTTCTTATTTCAAGCCCGTTCACGGAGTTTCCGAGTCTGAATAAATTCTGAGCATTTAGAATCGAGATATAAGCATATTTACTGTCATAATCCCTGTTATCGGAATCATAAATACCTTTAACTAAAAATTGTTTTGTAACAGGTTCGATAAACTGGGTTAAAGAATATTCAAGACCGACAGGACTCAGAAGTGTAATTGTATCGCCTATATTGCATTTCATCTGGTCTGCGAGAGCAAGACCTAAAACAATTCCGCCAAATTGTCCGTCATCATCTAAATTAAAATTGCCTGCAAATATTACATCTTTCATTCCGGAGACATCACCAATTTTATCTTCGTCTACACCTTTAATGTATAAGACTTTATTAATATTTTTAGTTGCGAGCATTCCCTTATTAAGCGTGAAAGGAGAGACTGAATTAATTCCGAATTCTTTAACAATGGTTACCAATTTTTCATAATCATCTATATTACCGAAGTTTTTTGATTCAATTCTGATGTATGGGTCGAAACCTATCAGAAGGTCTGTAACTTTTGAGTGAAAACCGTTAAAAACAGATAACACTATAATCATAGCGGCAACACCTATTGTAACACCCACCACAGAAATAGCAGAAATAACCGTAATGAAGTTCATTCTACGTTTAGAAAAAATGTATCGTTTCGCTATGAAAAGTTCTGTGTTAGCCAAATTAGTTTATCAAGTTTGTCAAGTTTATCAAGTTTATCAAGTTTATCAAGTTTGTCAAGTTTATCAAGTTTGTCAAGTTTATCAAGTTTATCAAGTTTATCAAGTTTGTCAAGTTTGTCAAGCTTATCAAGTTTGTCATACATTATAATCAATATTATTTAAGAGAAAATTAGTTGCTCTTGCTCAATTGCCACGAGCTTTAGCTCGTGGGAAAATAAAACCCATACCCGGGCTTTAGCCCCAATTCATTCTATTCATCGAATACAATCACCGATTCCCTGTATTGTCTTACTTTATTGTTATCGATTTTATTGTTTAAATATTTTTCAAGGTCTTTCTTCTTTTGTTCTATACGTTTATCATCCATCAATCTCCATAATTCATATCGTAAATGCAATACACGGTTATCTAATATATGCCGGGTAATACCTGCAGGAATTTTGTGTTTATTATTTGCAATTTCTATTATCTGGTTTTTATTAAAATTCGGAAATTCAATTAATATACCTTTCTTTCTCGTGTGCTTTTTTAAATCTGAAAATTTAATTTCTTCTTCCGACCTGTCAAAATTATAAATCGAGAAATAAAATTTAGTGAATAAATTTAATTCTTTTAACATAGCATCAAACTTTTTCGAAAGATGAATAAGAATAGTCTCATTTTTCTTTATGTCGGAAACTATAATATAATGAAATTCATTCTTTTGTTTCTTTTCTGCAGAGGGACGATTTAAATATTCAAATTTTAATTTATTAAGATTACAGAACTCTATAATTTTTTCAATATCAAGTTCATAGACGAGGTGATTCCATTTCTTTAATTTAATTTTATTATCTGTATAATTTATAACCTGGGCAATTGCAAGTTTGCATCCAATTTCTTTTAAAGTGCTTAAACGGTTCGCTCCGTCAATTAACAAATAATCATTTTTATATTTTCCTACAATTACAGGATTCATAAGGTAATTGCTTTTTGATATCCTGTCAAAAATGTTTCTTAATCTGTTGCACTCAGTGGTTTCGTGCAGTTTTATTTCGGATATTTTTAATAATTCCAGTTTAAAGAAATTTGCTGTGTAATTTATCATTTATTCTATTACGGTATTATGATTTTTCAAATGCTATCAAGCCCTGCCTGTTCAGTTTAATATAGATTTTGTCTCCGGGTAAAAATTCTCCCGAGAGTATTTTTTCCGATAGGGGATTTGTAATATATTTTTGTATGATTCTTTTCAGAGGTCGTGCACCATACATAATATCAAAGCCCAGTTTCCCGAGCCAGTCCTTTGCTTCATCATCGATTTCAAGTTTTAATTCGTTGCGCTCAATTTTTTCAATAACCTTGCGCATCTGTATATCTACTATTTTCCTTATTTCGTGTTCAGTCAAAGGCTTAAATAAAATAATTTCATCAATCCTGTTTAGAAATTCGGGACGGATGGTTGCTTTCAGCATATCAACAAGTTTGGAACGTATTTCACTTATTATTTCGTCCCTGTTCTCATCATTTATGAATTGTAATTGCTCCTGTATAATCATGGAACCGATATTCGATGTCATAATAATTATCGTATTCTTAAAATTTACAGTCTTGCCTTTTGAATCTGTGAGTCTTCCTTCATCGAGCACCTGCAATAATATATTAAAAACGTCCGGATGTGCTTTTTCGATTTCGTCGAGAAGTACAACGCAATATGGCCTTCGCCTGACCGCTTCTGTTAACTGTCCACCTTCTTCATAGCCAACATATCCCGGAGGTGCGCCGATTAATCTCGACACGGAAAATTTTTCCATATATTCGCTCATATCAATTCTGACTATTGCTTTTTCGTCATCGAATAAAAATTCCGCGAGAGCTCTTGCAAGCTCTGTTTTCCCGACACCCGTTGTTCCGAGAAAAATAAAAGAACCAATCGGTCTGTTTTCATCCTGCAAACCTGCCCTTGACCTGCGAATCGCATTTGATACAGCAGTAACGGCATCTTCCTGCCCTACAATTCGCTTTGCAAGATTCTCTTCCATTTTAAGAAGCTTTACTTTTTCGCTTTCGAGCATTTTTGTAACCGGAATGCCGGTCCATTTGGAAACGATTTCCGCTACATCATCAGCATCAACTTCCTCTTTCAGCATTTTCTTATCTTTTTGAATCTTTGCCAGTTCTCCGGATTTTTCCTTCATACTTTTTTCTATATCCGGAATTTTTCCATACCTGAGCTCGGCAACTTTTCCGAGATTTCCCTCACGTTCAAATTTATCGGCTTCAAGCTTCAGCTTTTCAATTTCTTCTTTTGAACTTCGTATTGTTTTTATAAGCTCTTTTTCAAGATTCCAGTGGGCTTTTAATTCATCCCTTTTAGATTTGAGTTCTGAAATCTCTTTTTCGATTTCCTTTAATCTTGTTTCAGTCGGATTAACTTCTTTCTTTGCCATAATTAATCATATTAATACACAAAAAAAATTAATAATAAATTTAATTAAATATATTCGTTTAATCTATGAAATTAATAAAATTGTTATTAGTAATTTTTTTTAATAAAATAGATAAATAATGTATATTGCAGGGTTATACCAAAGAAAATATGAAAATGATTCATCGTCTTTATTTATTTTCGTTAATAAAAAAAGATATGAAATTATAGTATGAAAAAAGTAATTATAAATTTTTTAGAATAAGATTTATCCGTTACTTGCGGTTTTATATTGAGTTTGAGGTGTGTAAGTAAAGCCGAATTGCCATCCTTCCGTTCCGTTTATTTCTTTATAGCCGTAATTTTTAATTAAAACGTTTATCCATTTTCTTGCTTCAGTTTCATTAGAAAATGACCGCTGCCACCAGTCTTCAGGGTCTCCGTGGAGCTTCTTAATATCATCAGGATTATTTGTTAATCCAACATTTTTCATTTAATTCGAAATACTGATAATAAATTTTTAAAAATTATTGAATTAAGCAACTTTATATTGTTGAACCGGTGTGTATGTAAATCCATATCTCCACCCATCGCCCATTCCTGCAATTTTATACCCGTAATTTTTCACTAAAACTCTCATCCATTTTCTGGCTTCGTATTCATTGGCGAACGCTCTTTCCCACCAATCTTCGGGATTCCCGTGAATTCTTTTTAATTCATCCGGATTGTTTGTTAGTCCTACAAATTTCATTATATGGTCTCCTTAGATTTTATAAATTTTAAATTCTCATCATTATTAATGTGTATCCCCCCAAAATAAATATCACTGAAATATTAGCCTGTCTTTCTTTTGTTATAACTTATGTTGTTGTTAAACTCTGTTATAAACAGCACGTCAGGTACTACGTTTTTAGGTGCGGTTTTAAGTATTTTCTTCTCAAAATTCCTGTTTTCGTCCTTTTTCACCTCAGTTATTTTCCCATCCCTCATAACTGTAATTCCTTTATATGCAAACCAATTGCGACCATCATCCAGATTATACTGGCACCCCGTGTAAAAAATATCATTTTTGAAATTTATTTCTTTGACGTCGTATGATTGCATTTTATTCCAGATATCAATCAGCCTTGATTGTTCCTTTTGGCTTATCGTCCACTCAGGATTTTTATCTGCGTTCGGCAGATAAACCTTTGCATTCGTTTTTGTTGTGGTACTATTTAATTGAAAATAACTCATTTGAAATTTATGTTAATAATTAATTCATCGCTTTCAAAAACATTAAAAATCTTTTTAAATCTCTGTATTGCGCTATCCAAACTTAATTTATTGCTTTTTCTTATATATTACATTGTGTTTAATATCTTAATTTCAAACTTTTTAAACTTCCCAATCCCAAGAATATTACTTTTTTTGCTTCAGAATGATGATTTAAAAAATTAAAATAAACCGGTTTAGCCGATAGGCTGTGTAATAACTCTTATTACACCTCCATTGGAATCATAAATTGTAATGACCCAATGCCCGTCTAATATATTAAATTCAACTCTATCACCAAACCACCAGGGATCCGCTTTTGATGTATTAACACTCGTGAAACATAATACTAACGAAAATAACACTGCAAGAATTAAAGTTTTAAATTTCATGATTTTTCCCCATTATTTTAAATTTTGAAATTTTTTCTTATTAATTAACCTATTGGTTGTGTTATTACTCTTATAACGCCACCACTGGAATCATAAGTAGTGATTATAATAACATTGTTGGTTTGAATTTTAATATCATACGTACCATCACTGTAATAAGTGACTGTCTGTGTATCGTTAGACGTTGGTGCCGAATATATATTGATACTTGTGAAACAAAATACTAAAGCTAAAACAACTGCGAAAAATACTAATTTGAACTTCATTGAAATCTCCTTGATTTATATTTAATTGATTTAAAAGTTAATACAAAATTAAGTCTAATTAATTGATTTCCAAAACAGGGAAAAAGCCATAATGTTGCTCGGAAAAACATATATTAAAATTTTTTACTTGACATTATCGTTAAAAACAACTAATTTTTCAATGATTCAAAAAAAGAATACGCTCAAAAATGTTGCTTTTAAAAATTTAAAAAAGTTGTACAAATGTTTTATAATTTACTTTTTGAAGTTATAAAATCACTTTCGACGGAAGAAATAGAACTCTTTAAGGTATTTTTAAAGTCTCCTTTCTTCAATACAAGCAACAGGATAATTTTATTATTCAACGAAATTATTAAATTTTACCCCGACTTTAATCAACCGGAACTGACAAAAGAATTATTGTTTAATTCTTTTTCGTCTAAATCTTTTAATGAAAGTACTCTAAGAAATTTAGTCTGGAAGCTTTCTAATCTGTTTGACGAATTTTTGTTACAGATAAGAATGAAGAACGAAAAACTTGAATCACTGAATTATATATTAAAAGAATATAATTTAAGATATATAAAAAATGCATTCGATTTTAAGGCGAAGAAAATTGAAAAAGGAACGGCAGACATTGAGTTAGACAAGATTGATGATTACTACGGTAAATACCAGTTCAGTTTAAACAATACAAATTTCCACGTAATTCATGATAAAATATTTTCAAAAAAAGAGGTGGTAGAACAGCAGGTAAAAAATCTTTCCAATACTGGTTTGCTGTTATTCAATGCTTTCATTACAGAGTTAATAAATGAATATATTAATATAATGTCTTATCATTTTAATTATGATATTGATTATAAGGATAATTTTATTTTTGATATTCTGAAATATATTAATTTAAAAAATATATTCAAAAGTATTAAAAACAAAACTAAGTATGATTATATACTTGAACTTTATTTAAAGTTGTATGAATGTTATTGTAATATAGAAAATGATAAATTTTATTATGAATATAAAAATTTATTCCTTGAAAATTTAAATAAGCTTAATGAAGATTCGAGAGCATTCCACTTTGGAGTTTTGATTAATTTATGCCTGCGGAAAAATAATCTGGATACTTCAAAAGACGAGTTTGTTAACGAGGAATTTAATTTATACGAAATTATACTGCAAAATGAGTATTACAAGGAAGGTAAAATCAACTATCTGCCGACGTATTATTTCCGTGCTATTTTATTCTCTGCCCTGAAACTTAAAAAATTCGACTGGGTACAGAACTTCATTGAAAAATACAGTAATAATGTGCCTGAAGAAGACAGGGAAAATATATACAATTTCGGGAATGCTTATTTGTATTTTGAAAAAGGTGAGTATAATTCATCGGCAAGGCACTTGTTAAAAATTTCGATCGACCAGTTTGTGTTTAAATTCGATATAAGAAATTTAACTTTAAAAATATTCTATGAACTCGAAGATTATGACAAGGCGTTTGAAGTGCTACATAGCTATAAGGAATTCCTCAGAGATTCAAAATTAATGACAAAAGATAATAAGATGCTTCTTTTGAAATATATAAATTATACTGAAAAATTCATGTTATACAAAACCGGTCAGCGGACTATAGATATTGGACGAATAAAACATAATTTACAAAAAGAAGATAAAGTAGCTTTTAAAAACTGGTTAATCGATAAAGCGGACGAATTAATCCAGATTGGAAAGAAAAGAGTTCTCGCGAGCTAATAAAAAATAAAAACTATATAAGGTTTTATCCTTAATTCCCCCGACATCCCCAATTTTCGGCGCAAATTAAATTGGGGATGTTTTTTTTAACAGAATTTTAAAAAATCATGCTTCTTCAGTCCGATAATAAAATCTTTTGCTGAAATTCTTTTTTTCCCTTCCACCTGAAGTTCAAGTATCTGAAGCATATAATCTTTCGTTGCGACAAATAACTCTTTATTCCTGATGATAATATCGCCCGGGGAATTTTGAACCGGCAATTCAGATAATTTGCTCTTGTATATTTTTACAATTTTATTATCCAGGTGAGTAAATGCCACAGGGAAAGGTGAAAGTCCACGGATAAAATTGTGCAGATGAGTCACAGGAGTATTCCAGTTTATAACGCAATCTTCTTTAAATATTTTCGGAGCTTTGGTAACCAGCGTTTCATCCTGTTTCAACGGATTTATATTACCTTCTTCAATCATTTTAATTGTGTCAATAACAACTTCGGTACCGAGAGCCGAAAGTTTATCGTGTAACGTCCCGGCATTGTCTTCATCATCGATGTTAATTTTTTTTTGAATAATAATATTTCCCGTGTCAACTTTTTCCTGCAGAAAAAAAGTAGTTACCCCGGTCTCTTTTTCGCCGTTAATCAAAGCCCAATTAATCGGTGCGGCGCCCCTGTACTTCGGGAGTAATGAAGCGTGAAGATTGAACGTTCCGAGTTTTGGGATTGTAAAAACTTCTTTAGGTAATATTCTGAATGCGATAACGACGATTAAATCGGGATTTAATTTTTTTATTTCTGAAATGAATGCTTCATCTTTTAAATTTTCGGGTTGTAATACAGGTAAATTATTTTCTAAGGTAAATTTTTTTACAGCAGAGAATTGTAATTTTAAACCCCGCCCCTGATTCTTATCCGGAACCGTTACCACCGAGACGATTTCATAATCAGAATGTATTTTTTGAAGTGAAGGAACTGCAAATTCAGGCGTTCCCATAAATATAATTCTCATTTTATATTTTATTATCGGGTTATAAATTAATTATAAACCTATTCGTCATTTTCATCCGGATTGTATAAAGGATATTCTGTTTCTACTTTTCTTTTTTGAATTCTCCTTAGCATCGTCTTTACTTTTTTCAAATCATCTTTTGTTATATGGTCAACGAATAAAATTCCGTTCAGATGGTCAATTTCATGCTGAATCACTCTCGCAAAGAAACCTTCGACTTCGACTTCAATTTCTTTCATATTTAAATCATTATATTTCAGCAATATTTTATCTGCTCTCAGAACCGGTGCTCTTACTTCCGGAATACTCAAACAACCTTCTTCAAGAGTGGCTTCTCCGTGAGAATCGAGAACCTGTGGATTTATCATAAATATCGGTTTAACGTGTTTATAATCATCAACCTGGGAAATATCTACAACAGCAATGTTTAAATTTTTATTTACCTGCGGCGCAGCTAATCCAACTCCGTTTGCATTAATCATCGTATAATACATATTATCTACAAGTTTAATTATATTTGCATCAATTTTTTCTATTATTTTGCTCTTTTTACGCAAAATATCCATTCCGTATGTCGTTATAGGAAGTTGCTTTGGCATTATTATGTTAATATTTTATTATTTTAATCTTTTAAATCTTCAAATATTATGAATCTTAAAATCTTACGAATCTTACAAATTTTACAAATTTTCAAATCTTATGAATTTGACAAATCTTCTAATCCTCAAATATAATTATATTAAATATCTTTATAAAGTAACTTTCAATTAAAAAATAGTATTGTTATTTTTATAGATTATCCATTTTTATATTCTTAAAAATAACTGAATTTATATATAAAAAAACAACTATCAAGGAGTAAAATTTATGGCGGAGTATAAATCCGAACAAATCAGGAATTTTTCTATCATAGGTCACGGTGGGTCAGGAAAAACCATTTTATCTGAGGGAATGCTGTATGCCGCAGGTGTAACTACACGATTTGGAAAAATTGAAGAAGGAAATACTGTAAGTGATTATCATAAAGATGAAATCGAAAAACAGCTTTCCATTAATAATTCATTAATGAACTGTATGTGGAAAACACCGAAGAGTGAGATTACGAAATTAAATATTATCGATACTCCGGGTTTTATGGATTTTATTGGGGAAGTAAAATCAGCTTTAAGAATTACAGATACTGCATTGCTGATGGTAGATGCTTTCAAGGGGATTGAAGTAGGAACTGAAGCATGCTTTAAATTTACTAAAGAAAATAAAAATAATATTATTTTAGTTGTCAATAAACTTGACCACGAAAATGCGAATTTTGATGATACTTATGAACAGTTAAAAGAAAGTTTTGGCTCGGAAGTTGTCGCAGTTCAGTTTCCGGTGAATCACGGTTTGGGTTTTAATGAGGTAGTCGATGTTATTAAAATGAAGTTCTTAAAATATAATCCGGATGGAAAAGGTGAATATGAAGAACTTGAAATTCCTGCTGATTTAAAAAATAAAGCAAATGAATACAGGAAAAATTTAGTCGAAATCATTGCCGAGGAAGATGAAGAGCTGCTTGAAAAATATCTCGAAGGCGGAGAAAATTTAAGCGAGTCAGACATACAAAATGGTCTTAAAAGAGGAATGAAAGAAAGAAAATTATTTCCTATATTTTGTACATCAGCATCGAACAATGTAGGTGTAAGACCAATTCTTGATTTTATTTCCGAATATACTATGTCTCCGGTAGATAAAGGCATTGAAATCGGTCACAAACCCGGAACCGATACTGAAGTTGAAGTAAAGCCCGATGTCAACGGCGACCCGGTATTATTTATTTTCAAAACAATTTCTGAAAGGAACATTGGTGAATTATCATTTTTCAGAGTCTATTCCGGTAAAATTTATTCAGGGCTCGATCTAATAAATAATTCGAACAGTAAATCCGAAAGAATGTCGCAGGTTTATTCGATGAACGGTAAAGAAAGAAAAGAAATGTCCGAGGTTATTTGCGGCGATATAGCAGGTGTAGTGAAATTAAAGGATTCTCACACGAATAACACTTTGAGTTCAAAAAATTTCCCGGTGATAATTAATCCGATTAATTTCCCGGGAGCAAATATGACTCTTGCTATTGCTCCGACGAGAAAAGGCGACGAAGATAAATTAGGACAGGCGCTTCATTCTTTCCACGAAGAAGATCCGTCTTTTATTATTACTTACGATACCGATATCAATCAAACACTTATTCATGGGCAGGGTGAAATTCATCTGAATACACAGATAAATCGTATGAAAGCCAAATTCAACATCGAAGTTGATTTATCCGAGCCAAAAATTCCTTACAGGGAAACTATTCGCAGAACCGTTAATGAAGTTGAATATAAACATAAGAAACAATCAGGTGGACGCGGACAATACGGTCACGTTATTTTAAAAATAGAACCTCAGCCGCGCGGAACGGGATTCGAATTTGTCGATGCCATTGTTGGCGGTGTGGTTCCGGGGAGATTCATTCCTGCTGTTGAAAAAGGAATAATTGAAACTATGAAAACCGGTGTTCTTATCGGATGTAAAGTTATAGACGTCAAAGCAACATTGCATTTTGGTTCATATCATACAGTAGACTCAGACGAACTTTCATTTAAGATAGCCGGCTCCATGGCATTCAAAAAAGGTTTTAAAGAAGCAAGTCCGATTATACTTGAACCTATTTATAATGTAGATATTTATTTTCCCGAAGAGTTCATGGGTTCTGTATCCGGTGACGTTTCATCCAGAAGAGGAAAAATTCTTGGAATGGAAGCTGAAGGCAGATTGCAGGTGATTAAGTGCACGATGCCGCTATCTGAAATGACAGGTTACTCTTCAAAGCTTCGCTCATTAACACAGGGAAGGGGAAGCTACACAAGAACCTTCTCGCATTACGAAGAAGTACCAAAGGAAGTCGAACATAAGATTGTCTCCGACTACGAAAAGAAGAAAGAAGAAGAAAACAAGTAAGTCAATGTTAAATGTTAAATGTGCAATAATGAGCTTACAAATTTAACATTGTTATTAATAAGGATTCAAGATATTTGTTATTTAATATATTATAAAATAATATGAGAAAAAACTCCGTTGAATTATCAGCGGAGTTTTTTTTTATACTCTTTGTGCACTTACGTTTCTCTTTAAGTTCTTTCTTTGCGTCCTTTGCGCTCTTTCTTTGTGCCCTTTGCGTTTAAAGCTCTAAGCTCTTACTTGATAAACTTGATAAACTTGATAAACTTGATAAACTTTACGAACTTGTGTATACTTTCCAAAGTGTCCCAAACACCTCATCCAACGCCGGTCCCAGCAATTCCGGGTCATCCGTTTTTGAAGGCATATTCTCAAAAATCACATAAGGAACTTTAACTCCATTAATATCTATATGAGTCTTATTCCCCGCAATTACTTCATGAAAATCAACTTCTTTATACATTTTCTCTAATTTGGAATCCGGTAAACCGTGTTCAAGTATGCTATCCGGCTTATCCGGATTAAATCTTTTCCTGTTCTTCCTTAATGACTCTTCAAACGGTACGTTCACATATACTATTGCAGAATGTTCAAGCAATTCCTTTGAAAGATGTTTGAATGCTTCCTTATAACCGCCGTGCTCAGTTCCTCTCGAGAATTCAATTAAATATGTTCTTTCTTCATCTTTCCCTTTAAAATCCCTGACATTTTTCAGGTAATCGAGAGAAATTCTTTCAATTAATAGATGCCATAAATATTCGTGAATAAAATATCCGTCAGAAGTTGAATGCAGTCTTGGCTTTCCGAATTTCTTTTCGAGAATATCATCTTCTTCAAACCATGTCCAGAGCATAGGAAAATCATCGATATCTTTTATCTGTCCAAGATGAAATCTTTTTCGTCTTTCTTCAAGATTTAAATTTTTCACGTAATGTATAACTTCAGATTTCCCCGAAGCCGGTCTGCCTAACAATATTATTTTATCGAATATCTCTTTCATACGAATATTTATTTTATTTAAGAATTTATAAAAATACTAATTTAATCCCTTTCGTTCAATTGTATATAATTACCGGTTTTTTTTTAATTCTTAATTCTTAATTAAAATTACCATTTTCCAATTTCCCATTTTTTGAAATCCGCTCTTTACAGAATTTTATAGCATAATTTTTGTTTATATTACTGTAATTAATAATTTTATATGCAATTTTTACTTTTTTATCACCATTATGAAAATAGAGGAACTCACGAAAAGCCAGAGAGAAAAAATTTCCGAATTCGGAGTCAACACGTGGTACGTTTTGGAATTGTTAAATGAATTTGAAAAAGCTCCGCAAAATGTTAGCGAATACTGGAAAGAATATTTTAAATCTCTTGAAATTGAAATCAAAAATAAACCTGTAGTCCCGACAAACGGAATCAGCTCTGAAGTATTTGTTCATACAAATGTAAATCTTCCGAAACCCGAGCAGGGTGAAGACTTTACAGCAATAAGAGGAGTTGGTGCGAAGTTAATTGAAAATATGGATAGCTCGCTTTCGATTCCCGTAGCTACTTCTCTCAGAACTATTCCTGTTAAAGTGCTTGAAGAAAATCGCAGGTTAATCAATAATTATTTTTCAAAAAATAATCTCGGCAAGATATCTTATACTCACATCGTCGGCTGGGCAATTGTAAAAGCTCTTGAAGCAATTCCCGTTATGAATTTTGCTTTCACGATTATAAATAATGAACCTCAGGTTATTAAAAGAAAAGAAATTAATATCGGTCTGGCAATTGACATCGAAAAAAAAGATGGTACACGCTCTTTAATTGTTCCGAATATAAAGAAAGCCGATACTATGAATTTTAAAGAATTTTTCGATGCGTATAATGATATTATTACAAGAGCGAGAAAAAATAAAATTGAAATTTCTGATTTTCAGCATACATCAATTTCACTTACAAATCCCGGTACTTTAGGAACGGTTTCATCGAGTCCGCGATTGATGGTAGGTCAGGGATGCATTGTTGCGACTGGAAACATAGATTATCCTGCAGGATTTCAGGCGGCTACAAAAGATGCAATTTCATCACTTGGTATCAGTAAAGTGATGAACATTACAAGCACTTACGACCATCGCATTATTCAGGGCGCCGAATCAGGACTATTCTTAAAGAAAATAGATGCGCTTTTAACAGGTGAAGAAAATTTTTATGAACACATTTTTGAAGATTTAAAAATTCCTTTTAAACCCGTTGGCTGGTCACTCGATAATAATCCGGACGATTTTGGTGGATTGCACAACATCAAGGAAATCGAAAAACAATCCAAAGCAATACAGCTGATTAATATGTTTCGTGTTCGCGGACATTTAATCGCAAACCTTGACCCATTAAAACCTAAAGCACATTATCATCCTGAACTTGACCCTGTGAACTACGGGTTTACAGTCTGGGATTATGACAGGGAATTCATTACTGACGGGCTTGGAGGTCTGCATTCAGCTAAGCTGCGAGATATACTTGAAATGCTTCACGATACTTATTGCGAAAATATCGGGGTTGAATACAGGCATATTCAGGACCCGGAAGAAAAGCTGTGGCTTCAGAATAATATGGAATCGGTGAGGAATAAACCTGTTTTTAATTCGCATGTCAAAAAAAATATATTGTACAAATTAATTCAGGCGGAAAAATTTGAACAATATATCGATAAAAAATATCTTGGACATAAAAGATTTTCACTCGAAGGTTCCGAAACATTGATTCCAGTTCTGGATTTTCTTTTAAATGATGCTGCAAATGATGGCGTTTCGGAAATAATGCTTGGAATGGCTCACAGAGGCAGACTAAATGTTTTAGCCAATATAATTGGTAAATCAATGTATTCGATTTTTTCTGAATTCGAAGATATAAATGATATTAATTCCGTGCAGGGTTCGGGTGATGTAAAATATCACCTCGGTGCCTCCGGTGTTTATCAGACTTTCGACGGAAAAGATATTAAAGTTTCTGTCGCTTCTAATCCGTCACATCTAGAATTTATAAATCCTGTAGTCGAAGGAATTGTGCGCGCTAAACAAATCAATATAAAAGATACTGAAAAAAATAACATCATTCCTGTTTTGATTCACGGTGATGCTGCATTTGCAGGTGAAGGCATAGTTGCCGAAACGTTGAATTTATCACAGCTTCAGGGATACCGGACAGGCGGAACTATACATTTAATTATTAATAATCAAATTGGCTTTACAACTCCACCGGCTGATGCACGATCATCTATTTATGCTTCGGATGTTGCAAAGATGGTGCAGGCGCCGATTTTCCACGTGAACGGAGACGACCCTGAATCCACACTCTGGGTTTCTAAACTTGCTTATGAATTTAAAATGAAATTCAAAAAAGATGTTGTTGTGGATATTTTTAGTTACCGCAGACTCGGGCATAATGAAACCGATGAACCCGGGTTCACACAACCTCTGATGTATAAATTAATTAAAGAGCACAAATCAGTCAGAAAAATTTATGAAGATAAAGTAATTTTTGAAAAAATTATTTCTTCCGATGACTCTAAAGAGATGGAAAATAAAATTCACAGTTTGATGGAAACTGATTATAACAAAGCGCATAAGGAATCTCTCGAATTTAATACAGATATTCCGCTTGCCGTTAGTAAAGATGTGATTAAAATTTTCAAAAATGATGAGCCGACGAACATTTCATTTGATATGCTTCAAAAAATTACGGAAGGAATTACTGCATTCCCTTCTGATTTCAGCATACATCCCAAGCTCGTTAAATTTATCGAGAACAGAAAAGATATTCTTACCGGGAATAATACGGTTGATTGGTCTTTTGCCGAAGCTCTTGCTTTCGGTAGTTTATTGCTCGAGAATTATCCTGTAAGACTTAGCGGGCAGGATAGTGCAAGGGGAACATTTTCACAGCGTCACGTTGTAATGACGGATTATGTTTCGGGAAAAGAATATATTCCTTTAAATAATATTGCAAATAATCAGGCAGTCATAGAACCACTTGACAGCTTGCTATCCGAGGCTGCAGTTCTTGGTTTTGAATATGGTTATAGTACAGCAGACCCGGTGACACTTGTATTGTGGGAAGCGCAATTTGGTGACTTTGCAAATGCCGCACAGGTTATTATCGATAATTTTATTGTCAGCTCTTATAATAAATGGAAACTCCCGAACAATCTTGTAATGCTAATGCCGCACGGTTTGGAAGGACAGGGAGCAGAACATTCAAGTGCAAGGATAGAAAGATTTTTAACACTTTGTGCCGATGGAAATATTATTTTATGCAATCCTACAACTCCTGCACAATATTTTCATTTATTGAGAAGGCAGGCGAAAATGATAGAGCGCAGACCATTGATTATTTTTACTCCGAAAAGTTTATTGCGTCATCCTGATGTTCGTTCGTCAAAAGAAGAATTTATTAACGGAACATTCAAAGAAATCATCGATGATAATTCTGAAAATAAAAGCTCAGTTGAAAAAATAATTCTGACGAGCGGAAAAGTTTATTATGATTTATTAAAATACAGAAAAGATAATAATATTAATAACACTGCAATTATCAGGCTTGAACAATATTATCCGTATCCTCAAAAGGAATTAACAGAAATATTAAGCCAGTATAATAATTTAAGGAAATTAATCTGGGTTCAGGAAGAACCGAAAAATATGGGCGCGAATAATTTCTTAACATCAAGGCTTACTAAAGAAAATCTTGGAGATTTTGAAATAGAATTTGTATCGAGAAACAGCAGTCCGAGTCCGGCACCGGGATCTTATAAAGTATATGCAGAAACACAGAAAAAATTAATCGAAGAAGCGTTTAATTAATTCATAAGATTCATAAGATTCATAAGATTCATAAGATTTATAAGATTTATGTTTTATATTTAAACAGAAATTCTACTGTTTTAATTTGTGCAATATAACATTTCTATAAATCCCGAAGGGATGAAATTATTGTAAAAAATAGTAAGGAAAGTAAAATTCTAACCCCGAAGGGGTGATATTATTGTAAGTAAATCAAAAAATATTCAAAACGATTGATTTTTATTCCTCCAGCAACATCGGCTCTTTTGATTTTACTTTTTTTACAACTTTCATCTTTCTGTTTTTATCCATTTCCTTGACTTTATAAATATAACCTTTTGTTCCGTCAGCATCTTCCGAAATTTCTTTTACGAGAGTTAATTTATCATTAATATATTTGTAAACACGGTAAGTATAAAGTGCTCCGCCGCAGCATCTATTGTAAGAATAAATTTCTTTCTTAGATTTATCTACGCTAACTGATGTAAGTTCATTAAATTCCGTTGCGAGTACAAATTTGTGCAAATCTTTGTCAAATAAAAAAACGTGTCCGTAACAATTTGCTAATATCGCACAAGCATCATATACATACATATCTACATATCCGTCAAAATTAAAATCATTAAATTCTATATTGGATATTCCTAAATCTTCTTTTTCTTCGTTAATTTCCTGTAGAACCCTGTATGTGTCGGAATCCGAAATCTCGATACTCTTTATCGGAAAATATTCGAACTTTTTTTCGGATTTGTCTTTCAGTTTGATTTTGAATGCAATTGTATTAACATTTCCATTAACTTTTCTATATATAATTGTATCAGACTTTATATCATAAAAATTAACTACATCACTTAATGTATCATATTTTATAATATTTGGAAATAATTCTCTGCCTTCCGAATAAATATCATGCGATCCCTTTATAGGTACAAAGCAATAATTTGCAAGAAGCGAAGTTGAAAAAACAATAAGGAAAAATAAAAGGTGTATAACTCTTTTCATGAGGATTTATTATAAAATTAGTAATGATAAATTCGAATATTTTAAAAATTTAGTTGTCTGCCGGTAATTTCTCTCAAGTTAACAAAAAACTATGAATAATTTAATGAAATAATGTTTTTTATTTTGTGAAAGTTAATTATATATATATGTTTTTTTTGAATATTTATAAATATATTTCAAAAAATTAATCTATGTTTATGAAAAAAAATATTATTATCTTAGTTTTATTATTAATTACTGTCAGTGCGTTTTCCCAGCAAAAATTAAAATATCCCGAAACAAAAAAAGTATCACACGTCGATAAATATTTCGGAAAAGAGGTAAGGGATGATTATCAGTGGATGGAAAATCTTGAATCTCCTGAAGTCAAAGCCTGGATAGGAAAAGAAGATAAGGTCACGAATGATTATCTTTCTAAAATTCCTTACCGCGATAAAATCAGGGACAGGCTCACAAGTCTCTGGAACTATGCAAAATATTCCGCTCCGTATAAAAAAGGTGAGTACTATTATTTCTATAAAAATGAAGGCTTGCAAAATCAAAGTATACTTTACAGGCAAAAATCATTTGATTCCGAGCCCGAAGTTTTTCTTGACCCGAATGATTTTTCAACCGATGGTACGGCATCATTGCAAACTCTTTCATTTTCCAAAGATGCAAAGTATTGCGTTTATGGAATTTCAAAAGCGGGTTCGGACTGGAATGAATTTTTTGTAATGGACGTAGCAACAAAAACAAAATTGAATGACCATTTAAAATGGATAAAGTTTTCAGGCGCTTCGTGGCTTGGAGATGGTTTCTTTTACGAGCGCTATGATGAACCCGTGGAAGGAAAAGAACTTTCATCAAAAAATGTCAGCCCGAAAATATTTTTCCATAATGCAGGAACCGACCAGAAAGATGATTTAATGATTTATGAAGATAAAGATAATCCTGACCATTTCACTTCAATTTATGTTTCCGAAGACGAAATATATATGTTTATGTCTAAGTCAAAAGTGGGAGTGAACGGGAATATGCTTTTTTATAAAAAGGTAGGTGACGACAGTTTTAAATCAATCAATGATGATTATGATGTTTCCATATCAGTAGTCAATAACACTGAAGATGAATTGTTTTTAACTACTAATAAAGATGCTCCGAAATCAAAGCTCGTAAAATTTAATTTAAATGAACCGGATGTAGTTTTGAAAGATGTAATTCCGGAAACCGAAAATGTTCTCAACCAGGTTGAGCTTTGCGGAAATAAGCTGATAACTATGTACAGCAAAGATGTTACGGACAGGCTTTACATTTTCAATTTAGACGGAACATTCGAGAAAGAAATTAAACTTCCAGCACTCGGTACGGCAGGAATTTCCATTAGCCGTAAAAGTGATAATGATTTCTTTTATACATTCACATCGTTCGTAACCCCGCCGATTATTTTTCAATATTCACTTTTAAAAAACGAATCGGTTGTTTTTAAAAAAGCCGAGCTGGATTTTAACTCGGATGATTACGTCACGAAACAGGTTTTTTATCCGAGCAAAGACGGCTCGAAGATTCCTATGTTCATTATGTATAAAAAAGGAATAGAACTGAATGGAAAAAATCCTGCATGGCTTTATGCTTACGGCGGTTTTGAATATAGCCTTCAGCCTTATTTTAGTATTTCAAGGATTATATTTCTTGAAAATAACGGTATAATTGCTTTAGCGAATTTAAGAGGCGGAAGCGAATACGGTGAAGAATGGCATAAAGCCGGTATGCTTGAAAAGAAACAAAATGTATTTGATGATTTCATTGCCGCGGCGGAATATTTAATAAATGAAAAATATACTTCATCGGATAAACTTGCAATTGAAGGTGCATCGAATGGGGGACTTTTGATTGGTGCAGTTGAAAATCAAAGACCGGAATTGTTCAAAGTTGCTTTGCCAATGATAGGCGTAATGGATATGCTCAGATTTCAGAAGTTTACAATCGGCTGGGCGTGGGTAACTGAATACGGTTCGAGTGATGATTCAACCCAGTTTAAAAATTTATTTTCCTATTCACCTTTGCATAATATCAGAAAAAATGTAAATTATCCGGCGACTATGATTTTTACATCCGACCACGATGATAGAGTTGTTCCGGCGCATTCATTTAAATATACTGCTAAACTTCAGGAAACATATCAGGGTGATAATCCTATAATAATCAGGATTGAAACGAATGCAGGTCACGGCTTCGGCAGACCGGTTAAAAAAGTAATTGATGAAGAAACCGATAAATGGGCATTTACATTTTATAACCTCGGCGTAACACCGATTTATAAATAAGATTAGTTAATTATTAATTCCATATACAAGTGAAGTTTACACTCGTTCCCAAAGTCCTCTTTGGGAACGTTTCTTGGCAGTTTTGTCATTCCAGCAGTTCTTTGTCATTCTAGCATGCTCTTAGCTGGAATGGAATCCAGAAAATTTAACAGACGAATAAATGAACAATAAAACTTATTATGTCTATATCCTTGCATGCAAAAGAAACGGTACTCTTTACACCGGCGTTACTAATAATTTACTAAAAAGAGTCCTTGAACATAAGGATAAAATTATTAAAGGATTCACTGCAAAATATGGAGTGGATAAACTTGTATATTTTGAAAGTCACACTTATATTAACAATGCTATTCAAAGAGAATCAAATATTAAAGCCTGAAAAAGGAAATGGAAACTTGAATTGATTGAAGAAAATAATAGAGAATGGAAAGATTTATTTTATGATTTAATAACTGAATCCGAAATTGAAGATTTAAGAAAATTTATAAAAGAGAGCTAAGTTTCGTCTGGATTCCAGCTTACGCTGGAATGACAAAACACGTTTTCTTTTGTGTTTAAAGTTAGTTTCTGAAAGGGAAAAAAAATTCATTTACATAGCTCTGTTAAATGGACATTTTTCAATTTCTTTAATATCTCCATTATCTCTTCTTTTGCTGTTTCGAGGGTTTCGTTGTTTATTGTTGCGAGCTGGATTTTGCCTTTGTCTTTGTATTTCTTGTCGTAATAATTCTGAATCATAGATTTAGTGAACTCATATACATCGCCTTTTTCAAGGTCGGATTTTAATTCTTCAAATTTAACTTTGCTCAGTTCTTTTTTGAAAACGCGTTCTTTTTCGTTTAATATTTTAAGCATTTCATCAATTCCGATGTTATCCGAACCAAAGTAATCATTTATGATGCGATTAATCCTTTTTTCTATATTTACATTGATGTTAATGCAGGATGCTTTAAGAAGTTTTTCGTATAATATTTCGGGTATGTAAAAATCTCCGACTTTCTTACTTTCGCTTTCAATTAAAAAAGTCGAGACGTTGCCGAATATTTTCTTATTCAGTATAACCTGTGAAAATATATCATTCTCAAAAGCAGATTGATTTGCAACAGGTTTATAATTTCTGATTTTATAAGGAATGAATCCGAATAGAGAAGAAAAATGTCTGGCTGAACGCTCAAGGTCAATTACGGGATAATTATTTTTTAAAGAGTTTATTATTTCAGTTTTTCCCACACCAGTTAAACCGTTCAGTTCAACCAACTCATAAGGAAATTCTTTTTGATTAAAAAATTCATTAACTACTCTCCTGTAAGATTTAAATCCACCTTTTAAAATTTTAACTTTATATCCCAAGTCCATAACCATTTTGGACAGATATTTACTTCTTCCGCCGCCTCTCCAGCAATGAATATAAATGTTTTTTGCACCGGCATTATTATCTGTCAGAAGTTTTTTAAGCTTTTCAATTTTTGGTTCTGCAAATTCAACAGCAAGTTCACCCGCCGCAAGTGCTGAATATTTATTGAATATTATACCGACATTTTTTCTTTCTGTATTAGTGAGGACAGGGAAATTAATTGAATAGGGAATTGCAGATTCTTCAAATTCTTTTTCGGAGCGTGCGTCGAGAATTAAAAAATTATCGGATTTAATTATTTCGCCGAGCAATTCCTGAATCTCGATTTCAGAGAATTCATAACCGGCAAATATTTTATCTAAAGATTTTATCTTTTCCAAATCATATTTCCGAACATAATCGAATAACTCACGCGTGTCATTAAATTCCGGTTTCATCCTGAACTAATTTGTATAATCAAAAACTATTGTACCTTCTTTATACTGCGCATCAGGAGCCGCCACATATCCGACAATTTCAGAAATCTCATCACCGGAATTTCTCAAATCATTTAAAAGACTGACAGCATTTTTTTCAGGAACAGAAATTAATAATCCTCCTGATGTTTGCGGGTCAAATATTAAATGTTCTTTAACTGCATCAATATTTCCGATTGATTTCAGATTATCCTTTGTATAAGTCCGGTTTGATTTATCGCCTCTTGTTAATAAATTTTCTCTGATAGCCCATTCAGCACCTTCTAAAACCGGTAACTTATTAACTTTAAATCTTAAAACAACTTTTGATGCCTGCGCCATTTGCATAGAATGTCCTGCGAGTCCAAAACCGGTAACATCCGTACAGCCGTTTGCATTTGCTTTTAACATCATTTCTGCGGCGGATTTATTTAATCTTGTCATTGAATTTACAAGAGATTCATAAATACTTTTAGATGGATTTCCATATTTTATGGAATTATTCAAAACACCCGTTCCCAGACCTTTCGTCAGGATTAAGACATCACCGGGTTTAGCTGTATCATTTCCTTTAATATTTTTCGGATTAATTTTTCCTGTTACTGCGAGTCCATAAATAATATTCGGAATATCTATAGAATGTCCGCCGATGATTATACAATCCGCTTCGTTAGCTTTATCAACTCCGCCTCTGAAAATTTCTTTCAGAATTCCGATATCCTCGGTTTGCGGAAATGCAACTATATTTAAAGCGGTCATTGGAATTCCACCCATAGCATAAACATCGCTCAATGAATTTGCCGCCGCAATTTGTCCGAAGGTATAAGGGTCATCCACGACAGGAGTAAAAAAGTCCGTTGTGTGAATCAATGCAAGCTCATCATTTATTTTATAAACTCCTGCATCATCTTTTCCCAATAAACCAACAAGAACATTTTCGTTAGTTTTCCAGTTTATATCTTTCAAAGCATCCGATAATATAAAAGGGAAAAGCTTCGCCGCGCATCCCGCAGATTTCACCATTTGTGTTAATCTTATTTTTTCTTTTGTTTCGGTCATAACATCTTATTACATTTTTAATAATTTTTTCAGAGCTTCTGTAATCGTATATTTTGTAAATGGCTTTGCAATATATTCCGTAAATCCAAAGCTAAGGAGTTTTTCTCTATCACCATACATAGCATATCCTGTCAAAGCAATCATAGGAATATTTTTATAATTCTCCATTTTTCTGATTTCTTCTGCAACCCCGATTCCGTTCATTCCCGGTCCAAGATGAATATCGATTATAATCGCCGAGTATTGATTTTGTTTTACAAATTCAAATGCACTTTCTGCATTATCGGCAATATCGACTTTGCAAATTTCATTCAAAAATATTTTTGTGATGGCGCTGTTTGATTTATTGTCCTCGATTAAAAGAACTCTTGGGGTTTTATTCTTCAAACTTACTTCGGATTGGATCTTTTTATCGGAGCCATCGAATTCATCCATTACATCTTCTTCCTTTGCAGGAAAATAAATTGAAAATACCGAACCTTTATTAATTTCACTTTCGACTTCGATTTCACCACCTAAAATTCCTATTATTTTTTTTACGATAGCCAATCCAAGTCCGTTTCCTTCAAATACTCTCCCTATGCCCTCACTTGCCTGCCGGAATCCCTGAAATATTAAATCCATATTATCTTTTGCAATACCTATGCCCGTATCTATAATTTTACATACCATCCAGTTTTTACCTGATTTTTGTTCGTATGTTAATTCAAAATAAACACTTCCTTTTTTTGTAAATTTTATGGCATTATCGGTTATGTTTGAAAGGATATGCTTAACCATATCATCATCGGCAATAATATATTTTTCATTCTCACAGATTTTATAATTTAATTCGAGGTTTTTACTAACGGCGAAAGATTTATAATTATTCACATTATATAAAATAATATCGGAAAGTTTTAACTCTCTGATATTCGTATCGAAGATTTCAGATTCAAGTTGAGAATATTTTAAAAGGGAAGTCAGAGTATTTAATAATCGTTTTCCGGAATTAGAAATTGCATAAAGCATTTCAAGTTGTTCGGGGTCGGTTATTTCCTGTTCCAGAATTTCAGCAAAACCGAGAATTCCGCTCATAGGTGTTCTGAATTCATGGCTCATATTAGACATTAGTGTCGATTTAAACAGACTTGCCTGCTCTGCTTTTTCTTTTGCAAGTGTTAATTCCTGTTCTGCCAGTTTTCTTTGTGTAATTTCCGTTGCGCTGAAAGCGGCGCCCAGCACTTTTCCTTCGTCAGTTTTAACGGTGTCATAATGGATTTCAAACCATTTTTTATCATTGCCGGGAAGATTAAAATTAATTTGTCCGGCGAATGAAATTCCGTTAAATGCATTTGTAAAGCGGTTTTTTATTTTTTCTATGGATGCGTTGTCAACAAATTCAAATATACTTCCGCCTAATTTAACTCTTTTCCCGAAAAGTAATTGCGACATTTTTTTCGCTAATTTATTGTAGGAAATAACTTTGAATTCAGTATCAACGAGAACGAAAATCTGGTCAACACTATTCAGCAATGTTTTATAATTCGTTTCCGAAATTATCAAAGATTCTTCGGCTTTTTTTCTTTTGGAAATATCACGGCCAAGCACCACAAGACCTTTTCTTTTTCCATCTTCATAGAAAATCGGAACTTTAATTACATCCAGAACAATTTTATTTCCAACGGGTTTTTCAACAATTTCTTCGCCCCTGGTTATTGTTCCTTTTTTCCATGTTTGTTCATCGGAAGTTTCGCAATTCATGAAAGCATCTTTATAAAAAGGGCTGTATGCGGCGAGTTCCGAATCTTTTTTCCCTTTATAGCTTACATCTTTGAGCTCGAACAATTCGAGGTCGGAATCATTGGCAATCAGCCATCTTCCTTCACCATCTTTAAAACAAATAATATCCGGGCTTGCATTTATCAAAGAGGTCAATCTTTCTTCACTCTCTTTCAGAATATCCTTCGAGATTTTATTCTGAGTAACATCGAGCAAAGTGCCGATGTATTTAATGAGTTTTCCGTTTTCATCAAAAAACGGTTTGCCGATGCTTTCAATATATTTTACCATTCCATCAGGCAATATCATTCTGTGAGCCACACGATATGATGTTTTCGTTTGAATCGCTCTTTGAGAAATATTAAACAATCTTTGTTTATCATCAGGGTGAACATATTCCCAATATTTGTCACCAAGAGGTCTTTCTACATCAGGGTCCATATTAAAAATATAATATGTTTGTCTTGACCATTTATATTCTCCCTTATCGATATAAAATTCCCAGCTTCCGATATTTGCCTGCTTCTGTGATTCCGCCAGAAGCTGTTCACTATCCCTTAATGCTGTTTCTATTTTTTTATTTTCAGAAATATTTTCAATCATTAAAATACCGAGTTGGGGCTCACCTATATTGTCTTTTAAATATGTCAGAGTAAGTCTGCCCCATATCAATTTTCCGTCTTTACGAATTAATCTTTTTTCCACCCTGTTATTTTGCCTGATTTTTTCCACCAAAGAATTATTAGTGAAAAGAACCGGATTGCTTTCACTATCATCAGTATGCATTAGTTGTGATATATTCATCAGCCTGAGGTCTTTTTCGGAATAGCCAATCATTTTTTGGAAAGATTCATTCGACTCAATTATCCTGCCATCAAGTTGAATAATTATCATTCCGATTCCCGCCCGTTCGAAAATAGTTCTGAATTTTATTTCTGATTCTTTAATTACCTGTTCAGCTTTTTTCCTTTCTGTTATATCCCTTATGATTACCGAGACAGCCTGTTCATCTTTAAAAATTATTTCTGATGCAAGTATTTCTACATCAATAATTGTTCCGTCAAGACCAATTATCTTTTCTTCTAATAACGGTTCATTTACACCATTTACAGAAATATCATTTATTCTTTCGTTAACAATTTTCTTATAATCGGGATGAACCAAATCTAAATATTTTTTTCCGATTAAATCATTTTTATCGTTAGCGTGAAAAATTTTAACAGCAGTTGAATTAGCGAAAACGATTATACCCTGTGAATGTACAAGGATACCATCGGGCATCAATTCTACGAGCTCTTCGTATCTTTTTTCACTTTCAATTAAATCCGATTCGGCTTTTTTGTTTTGTGTAACGTCTATCGATATAGATATAACAGTTTCGGTTTCTCCCGAATCGTTGAATTCAGGTATAACCTGGCTGCTGTAATGAATTCCATTAAATGAATGTTCAAGTGTGTACGGTTTTTTTTCTGATATTACTTTTTCGATTACGTGCATTAATATCAGAACATCTTCATTGTTGCCCAATACATCAGGAACTTTACTGAATAAAACTTCTTCAGGACTTTTTCCAAATACATTTAACCAGGAAGGATTGACATAACGGAATGTGAAATCTTTATCTATTCTCGCAATAAGATTCGATGTATTTTCAAAAAGTATTTTGAATTTAATAATATTATCACTGACTTTATCCGTATATTGAGTATTGGTTGTTTTCATTTATAACATTTATCCGTTTAATGTATCATTATGTGGCAGAAAATATTTTGTTGTCCATTTAGGAACAGAGAAAGTAAACTTAGAGCCTTTTCCGTGAATGCTTTCAACACGAATAACACCTTTGTTTTTTTCAATAAGTTCTTTGCACAAAATTAATCCCAGACCCGTTCCTTCTTCATTTTCTGTCCCCGGATTTGTAAACTGAATATCAATTCTGAATAATTTTTTCATATCATCCTTTTTTATGCCTATGCCCGTATCGGATATGGAAATTTCTATAAAATCATCAAGAGATTCAGCTTCCAGAATTATATTTCCGGCAGAGTTTGTAAATTTAATCGCATTTGATAAAAGATTTTGCAAAACCGAATGAAGCATATTCTGGTCTGCATATACAAACAGGTTATTATTAACCTCGTTAATTAAATTAATTTTTTTTGCAATTGCATTACTTCTGAACAATTCCGTGATTTTGAAAATTTCTTCGTACAAATCAATTTTTATCGGCTGATATTCCATTCTTCCGGTTTGGATCCTCGACCACTGCAAAAGATTTTCAACAAGGTCATAAACGTTTCTTGAAGAAGTATATATATACCCGGAGTATTCCCGCATTTCGTCTTTGCTTAGAATATCTAAATCATCCTGAAGTACTTTAGAAAATCCAAGCAGATTATTGAACGGACCTCTTAAATCGTGAGCTATTATAGAGAAAAATTTATCTTTATTTATATTTAAATCCTTGAGTTCTTCGTAAAGTTTTGTCATACTCTCTTCATTTTTCTTCCGTTCGTCGATGTTTTCGATTATACCGAGTATATAATTATTATTCTCATTAGATTTAATTTTTACCATATTATTCTGAATCCAGATATAACTATCATCAGAGCGTTTGCAGGGATATTCAAGTTTTAAGTTTTCGTTATAATTATTTTCTTTATCATACCACAATTTTATTCTGCTCTCGATATTATTCCTGAAAGCAGGATGGATTAGCGAGTTAAAAAATACCTTGTTATATAAAAAACTTTCTACGGGATACCCTAACATTTTTTGTATATTTTCCGTTATGAATTCGTCCTTCCCGCCTGTTTCATACATAACAACGTCTGAAATATTTTTGAATAAAGTGATAAGTCTTAAATGTATATTATTAAGTTCCTCCTCTGTTTTTTTCCTGCTCAGTAATTCCCAGACGGCGTTCATTAACAAAGTTAATTGTTTTATATCAGACTCATCATAGGGTTCTGTTTTATTTCCAACACCTATCAGAGCGACAATTTTATCACCTTCAAATACAGGAACGCCTAAATGTCTCGTAATCGGAACGTGACCTTCGGGATATGTTCTGCCGGGTAGCTTTTCATTTTCATAATCATTTGTTATTATCGGTCTTCTGTGACGGATTGTATCTCCCCACAATCCTGTCTTATTCACTTCGTAGATAAATTTTTTATCTTCAATTTTGCAATCTTTAAAAGCATCTTCAGACCAGGAATACATCTCGAGAACAGTTTCATCGGCATTTAAGAAAGACAGGTAACCATATTTGCTCGATGTTATTTTTACAGATTGTTCGATAGCGAATTTGGAAATATTTTTCGTCGATGAACTATTCATTTTATTTAAATGTAACATCGTTTCCAGACGCATTTCATTAAGTTGAATTTTTTCTTCGTATTTTTTCCTTTCGCTGATATCCCGTGAAGTAGCTATCACAACCTTTTTCCCATAATATGTTCCTTTGTTAAGAATTACTTCTTGCGGAAAAATTTCCCCGTTTTTCCTTTTTCCCCAAAATTCAAATTTCCTTGAAATTCCATTGAATGCATCTTTAACATAATTCATCATTAATTTCATATCGTTCTTTCCCGATGCTGATAATATCTCGGGAGTATTTCCAACCACTTCATCCTTTTCGTATCCATACATTTTCAAAGCGCCCGAATTAATATCGACGAAAGTTCCGTCTTCATTTTGAATATAAATGGCATCGCTGACAGAATCGAATAAATCCTTATAACCCGGGTCATTAATATAAACCGATGCTTCTGTTGTTACATCTGAAATAACGGGATTTTCAATCTTGTGTTTTTTCGTTTCATGCTTATCGGGATTTGATGTTTTATCCATTTTATTTTATTTAATTAATTTTTGAATGGATATTGTTTGAAGATTGTGTTTCATTTCTCTTGATATTTACATTATGGTAAAACCGAATATTAGCCTAATTTAGTCAAAAATTATCATTTAAATTATACAGAAAAGAAGAAAAAAAAAGAATAAGGAAGAAATGTGTATAAATAACCATTTGTTCATGGTGTTGCCATCGGGAATAGGTTTTTGTCATTCCAACTTACGTGATAATTACAAAGTGCAGTTGGAATAACAATTTTTGTTAAAAAACGCTAAATTTTTCGAATTTTGAGGTTTTATTCTCAAGAACACCTCCGCTAACTTGCGGAACATCTCCGCTAACTTGCGGAACACCTCCGTTAACTTGCGGAACACCTCAGCTAACTTGCGGAACACCTCCGCTAACTTGCAAAATACCTCCGCTAACTTGCAAAATACCTCCGCTAACTTGCAGAATACCCCCGCTAACTTGCGGAACACCTCCGCTAACTTGCAGAATATCCCCGCTAACTTGCGGAACATCTCCGCTAACTTGCGGAACACCTCTGCTAAAATATTTTTCGGTCTGGAGGAAACTCCCGACCGCGCAGAGACACAAAAAAATGCCGGAATGATGGAAGGAAAGAATAAACATCTTAAGACGAAATATTAACTGTATTATGGCATAAAGGATTACTATCTTAAGAAAAATAGAAAAAAATTATGGGATAGCAGGCGATGTTTCTATTTATTATTCAGTGGACGGGGGGTTCTTAATAATAAAATTTGCAAAACATAATTAAATATTTTTTCCTTTTAATATTTCTGTTAAAATTATCCGCCATTTCTTATGGACAATCTTACTTCGTTCATAATTATTATGTTGAAAGCGGACTACCTACAGGTATAGTAATGGATGCAACACAGGATGATAAAGGCAGAATGTGGTTTGCAACAGCGGCGGGAATTTCCGTTTATGACGGATTTCACTGGAATAATTTAGATTATAGAAACGGCTTACCAAGGACAGGCTTCCACAATATCAAATTCGATGAAAAAGGAATAATATGGGGAATTCCTTTTAATATTAATGACACAATAGTATTTATCAACAACGATTCCATCCTTACAATTACTCCGATAGAGCGTATTGAAACACAAGAAAGTCATAATGTAACTTCATTTTCTATGTTCTATGAAAATGACTTGCCCGTATTATGTGTAGGAACCGAGTATGGTCTCTTCGTTTATAAAAATAAAGTGTGGACACATTTTACAACCAAAAACGGGCTTAAAGATGACTACATTTCTTTTATATCAGAATGGGAACATAAGTTTTATATTATAACACGGGGCGACGTCTACATTTTGGACGGATTAAATTTAGACAACAGTTTTAATAAAATATTTACGCCTGAATATTTGCCTGTTGTAGCAGTTACAAACGAGAACGGCAAAATTTGGGTTCTTGGCAGGAACTGGGTTGGATGGATTGAAAAGGGTAAAATAAAAATTCTCAATGATAAATTTGAATTTCCTTCCGCTCTTGAATTTGAGTCCCCTAAATTGATTCCGGGGAAAAATAATATTTTATATGTCGGTAATTATTATTTCTCATTTTATATAAATAAGTTAACCGGTAAGTTATATCCGATGACTCATAAAAACGGGTTTGCATCTGACGGCGGAACTTCAATTTTTCTCGATAAAGAAGAAAATGTCTGGATAACAGGTATGAGGGGAATAGATAAGCTTAGCAATTTATTCCTGCAGAATTATGACGTTTCGAACGGATTATTGGATAATGAAGTCACTGCTATTTGCGAATACAGCTCGGGTAAATTAATTTTAGGACATAATGAAGGTATTTCAATTTTTACCAATGGCAAAATAGATAAAATAGATTTTCCCCATGGTCGCAATATTTATTCGGGCTCCAATCGCGTTCTTGATTTATGTAAAGCGAAGGATGGAACAATCTGGATTGCGGCATCTGCATTAGGTCTCGGTAAAATGGATATAAATGGAAATCTCAGCTGGATTAAAATTCCGAATTCATATTCCGCGACTTCAGTTAATATCGATAAAAATGGTAAACTATGGGTTGCGGCTAATTCAGGTATATATTCAATTCAAAATGGAAAAGTTGACGAAGAGAAAGAGTTTAATAATAATAACCACTTCTTTAGAAGAATAAATATTACAAAAGATAATGAAATATATTTTTCTTCTGCATACGGAATTAAATGCAAAATAGATAACAAAGTTTCCAGTATAACATCAACGGAAAATATCGGTGCGAATGAAGTATTTAATGTTTATAAAGATAATAAAAATCGTATTTTTGCAGGGACAAAAGTAGGCTTATATATTATACAAAATAAATCACTTATCAAATTCAGTGAAAATGGTTTTATAATAGATAAGGCAGTTTATACAATAACGCAGGATACAAGAGGAAATTATTGGTTCGGAACAAATGATGGAGTTATAAAATGGGATGGAAATAAATATGTACAAACATTTACAACCGGTAACGGATTGTTGGGAAAAGATGTAAATCGCGCAGCCCTCAGTCAGGATTCTTTTGGTAATATGTGGATAGGAACGGAATCAGGAATGACCTGTTATAAACCCGAATATGATAATAATGTAACTCCCGTTCCGGAAATATTATTTGTAAACGTAGAAGATATCGAAGGTAATAAATATTCATTAACTAAAAATTTAAATCTTCCGAATAAAACAAACACTTTATATTTTAATTTCCGGGGAATATCTTTTATTAATGAAGATTTAATTAAATACAAAATTAAGCTTGAGGGATTCGATGCAGACTGGTACGAAGTTAATCAGTCCCAGATAGATAAAATCCGCTATACAAACCTGAAGCCGGGTGATTATAAACTTCTTGTATCTGCGAAAAATGTTTCCGGTGATTGGAGCAAAGCAGTATCATCTCCTGTGATTACAATTCAAACACCGTTTTATGTTAAATTGTGGTTTGTTTTACTTATAATAACAATCTTTTTATTACTCCTGTATCTATTTTATAAATTGTCACTGAAAAGATTATATTTTCTAAAGCTTGAAGAGCAGGTACAATTGCGGACATCTGAATTGAAGGAATCCGAAAATGAATTAAGAAAGTCGCATGCAGAGCTTGAAGAAAAAGTAAAAGAGAGAACAAACGAACTGGCAAAAGCAAATGAACAATTATCGGAGATGGTTGCCTCGAAAGATAAATTCTTTTCTATAATTGCCCACGATATGAAAAGCTCTTTTTCGGGGTTGCTTGGATATACGGAAGTTTTAAAAGTCGGAGCAGATTCTATGACCCATCAGGAAATATCTGATTATTCCGATAATTTGCATAAACATTCACAAAATTCATTTAACCTTCTTGAAAATCTTTTGAACTGGTCAATGCTTCAAACCGGAAGAATGGATTTTATTCCGATTAAATTTGATTTATATCAGGAAATTCAATTTGTTTTGGATTTGGTCGAAGCAAATGCATTATCAAAAAATATTAACATTTCAAATGATGTGAAGGAATTTACCTTTGTCAGGGCAGATGAAAATATGCTCAGAACAGTATTATATAACCTTGTTACAAATGCAATTAAATTCACATTTAAAGGTGGCGAAGTGAAAATTTCATCGGATGAGAAAGACGGTTTTATTATAATTTCAGTTTCAAATAATGGTGTCATAATATCTGAAGAAGACATCGGCAAATTATTTAAATTGACTACGAAAATTAAAACCGAGGGTACGTCGAAGGAAAAGGGAACGGGTTTAGGTCTTTTAATTTGCAAGGAAATGATTGATAAACATAACGGGAAAATAACAGTAGAAAGCAGTGAAGATAAGGGGACAACGTTTTGCGTTTGGTTGCCGGTGTGAGAGAATGAATGAATAGTAAAAATCGAATCTCGAAGGGATGAAATTATTGTAGGTTTGAAATGTAATCAAGGGGTTGATAAAAAAACAAAACCTCACCCCCGCCCCTCTCCTGAAAGGAGAGGGGAGAAACAAAATTGTTAAATCGCATTAATCAAAATATATTTTATTAATGATAGCAATTTTTACAGGCATCATTGCAGGTATTATTCACGTTTGGTCGGGACCTGACCATTTGGCAGCAATTGCTCCGCTCGCATTATCGACAAGAAAAAAATCTTACATAACCGGAATACGGTGGGGTTTAGGACATTCATTTGGGGTTCTGATAATAGGAGCATTAGCTCTTTTGCTGAGAGAACTGATTCCCATTGAAGCAATATCGGGCTGGAGTGAAAAAATTGTCGGGTTAATGTTAATCGGAATCGGTCTTTGGGGTTTGCATAAAGCATTTACAAAAAGAATTCATATACATACACATCAACACGACGGAGAAGAGCACAAACATGTTCATCTTCATTCTAAAACAAAAGAGCATGATATACCTTCCGCGCATATTCATATACACGCAGCGATGGGCATCGGAATATTACATGGTCTTGCAGGAAGTTCGCACTTCATAGGGATATTGCCTGCTCTCGCATTTCCGACTTTAATTCAATCTGTTATTTACCTTCTTGCATTCGGGACAGGCACAATAGTTTCGATGGCACTATTCGCCGCGAGTGTGGGAATATTAAGCGACAGGTTTGCATTCAACAGCGACAAAGCTTATAAATGGATGATGTCCGTTTGTTCATCAGCGGCTTTATGTGTGGGAATATTTTGGATTATAATCTAACCTATCCACTGCACGATATTTATTAACCTTACTCCAATAGAAGCATAACAAAAAACAAAAGAAAGAACAAATAATAATTTTTAAAATTAAATTGCATCAGTAACAATGCCGGCACGTTGTAACCAAAACAATTAATTTATTTTTTATTTTTTATTTTTTATAAAAAAGGAACTAAAAATGATTTGAAACGTATATTTTAATATATTATTTTTGTAAACGAAAAATATTAAATAATTTATTCAAAAAATAATTTGATTAATAGATTAGAATAAATTAATTGCATTAAAGAAAAAAAATTTAAATTAAACTTATGTCAACATTAATAATGAACAAGAATAAAATTATTTTTCCCGTTGTTTTGATATTGTCATTGATGACGGGTATGCTCCTTGGCGGCGTTTTATTAACAAAGTATCTGGGTTATTCTAAAAATATGCCAAATTCAAATTTCACTCCTGTCAGCAACACGGAACAAACACAAAAAATATCCGATGACAGGCAGACCGCAATAACCCGCGCAATTTCTAAAATTTCAGGTTGTATTGTAGGAATAAATGTGGAAGAAGTAAGAACAGTTCAGGACCCGTTTATGAATGACCCGTTTTTCAGGCAATTCTTTGGTGATGTAGGTCCGCAGAAACAAGTTGTTCGCGGATTGGGCTCAGGGTATGTTATTTCAGAAGATGGTTACATACTGACCAATGACCACGTTGCCGGAAATGCTACAAAAATTTCCGTTACACTTACTACGGGTGAAACCGTGAACGCCAAGCTTATCGGTTCTGACCCGGCAACTGATGTGGCTTTATTAAAAATAGACAGAAACAATCTGCCATTTATTAATTTCGGAAATTCGGATAATGTAATCATAGGTGAATGGGTGATTGCACTTGGAAATCCATTCGGGCTTTTCGAAATTAACGATAAGCCAACCGTTACCGTCGGAGTTGTTAGCGCCCTTAATATGAAAGTAAATGCTGAAGGAAACAGAGTATATAAAGATATGATACAAACGGATGCATCCATCAATTCGGGAAATTCAGGCGGACCTCTCGTAAATGTCGATGGAGAAGTGATTGGAATGAATACTATAATATATACGGGAAGCCAGTTCAGCCAGGGAAGCATCGGAGTCGGCTTTGCAATTTCCATAAACCGTGTTAAGAAAGCAATGCAGGAGTTAAAAGAAAACGGTAAAATAGACAGGAGTTTCAATGTTGGATTCAGAGTTCAGGGAATCGATGACCAGATTGCAAAATATATAGGACTAAAATCTAAGGATGGTGCAATTGTAACGCAGGTTCAAAAAGGGAGTATCTCAGACGATGCCGGTTTAAAACCTGAGGATGTTATTATTGCAGTTAATAATGAAAAAATCAGGAACGATCAGGATTTAGTTTATGCTATAAATGATATGCGGGTAGGGGATACGTTAAAATTAAAAATAATTCGAAGCGGAAGCGAACAGGAAATTACGATGAAATTAACCGCCTCTAAATAAAGCGTTAAATGTTAAATGTTAAATGTTAAATGTTAAATGAATAAAGAACCGTAATTATTTAACATCTTAAAATTTAATATATAAAGTTAACCGGATAAAAGTAAAATTTATCCGGTTTTTGTTTTTTAATTTAACATTGATTCAGCTTCCTTCCTCAATTTGCTCTTAAGCTTTTGACTTTAACATTTAAAATTTAACATTTAACATTGATTACGTTCCATTGCCGGGAAGATCGTATGCATCCCTCTTTTCATCTTCAAGCTTTTCTCTCATTATCAATTTCCCGTTGAATTTCGCACCGTATTCGATAACAATGTGCTCGACATCTGCATCTCCGAAAACCCTGCCTGTTCCTTTTATTTCGAGTTTATGTGCTTTGATGTTTCCCGTTACATGACCATAAATTGTTACTTCGATTGAGTTCACGTCGCCTTTAATAATTCCTTTCTCTCCAATAATCAATCCGTTTTCTCCGGATAGATTTCCCGTTACAATTCCGTCTATTTTCGTATTCGAAGGAGAAAAGAGATTCCCTTCAAACTTGCATCCTTCGCTTATCAAAGTTTTTATCTGGCTCGATTCCGATTTTGTATAACCGGGGGAAACATTCGATTCGTCTTTGCTTTTTTGTCCGAACATTTTTTTTTAATTTAAAGTTAAATAATTGTGTGGATTAATATCCGTACCGTATCTTCTGATTTCATAATGCAAGTGAGGACCCGTAGACCGCCCCGTTGAACCGACAAACCCTATAACGTCACCTGCTTTTACTTCCTGTCCCTGCACTACATTAAATTGAGACAAATGTCCGTATTTGCATTCAAAACCATAGCTGTGTTTTATTGTTACGCATTTACCGTAACCATTATCCCAGTCTGCGGATTCAACTATTCCGTCTGCAGTGCATCTTACGGTGTCACCGATATTTGCTTTGAAGTCCATACCTTTATGAAATTCAGAACTTCTGCCTGAGAACGGATTTGCCCTGTAACCATAATCGGATTTTACTTCGCCATAAATAGGATAACCGAGAGGGATATTACATATATTTACAAAAATATCGTTCGTGTGGGATTCATAGAAATCATAAATCGTTAAATCTGTATTCTTGTTTTCATCATTGCCTCCGCCAATTCCTGATTCCTCTTTCGCAACGCCTCTTTCTTTCAGATATTTATTGATATCGGTAATGCGATTTTCAATATTATTAATTTTTAATTTTATTTGCAGACTGTCAACTAATTTGACGTCATTTTCCATCGTTTTAATTTTCTGAACAAGTGCTAATTTTTCGTTAGATGAAATTTTAAGCCAGGCAATTAAACATATAGTTAAAACAATAAAAATTAAGAATACCGAAGTTACACCGATAAGATATTTTTTTAATCGAAGAATGTGCTTCGTTTCGATTGTGTAAGAACGTGTTGAAGTGTTATCATCACTGACGAGCAATAAAGTAGTTATTTTTTTCTTCATACGGAATAAATAAAAATATAATCAAATATGAGAAATGTTATTAATTAAAAGTAGTGCAAAAGTTCTTTGGAAAATAAAAACTACAAAAGAATAATGAAAGGAATTAATAAATAATCATATGTTTATATCAAAACCTTCTGTTTCAGGTTATAATCACGAATAATATTGATTAAATAATGTTAAAACAAGGTTTAAGCAGGATTTTCCCGGAAATATATAAGGAAATTTAAATATAAACTTGAAATGTATAACGCTAAATGTTAAATAAAAAACTCGTTTCTAATTATTTATTTAGAAACGAGTTTTTCAATCTTCAATTTTGAATCTTCAGTTCTTAATTGTACATTTTACATTGAATCAGTATCCGAGAAATTCTTCAATCCTTATATTATCATCATCTATTCCCATATCATTCAATAATTTCTTCATTGCCGCTACCATTTCGGGCGGACCGGCACTATAATAAATAGGGGATATTGTGTCGGGTAAATATTTTTCAATCATCTCTTTTGTAATAAATCCTTTTTCACCGCCCCAATCCTGTTTCGATTTTTCCATATCGGTCATTGTGCTGATTAATGAATAGTTAGGATTGAAATTTTGTAATTCCTCTAATTGTGTTAAGAACGGCGTATCTTCAGGTTTTCTGTTTGAATAAAATAAAAAAATTTTGTGAGGAAGTTTGCTGTTAGTTGCATTTTTTATGATACTAAAAAATGGTGTTATCCCTATTCCGCCAACTAAAAAAACTGCAGGTCTTGAAAAATCATTTTGAAGAATCAGGGAGCCATACGGACCTTCGATATCAACTTCGGAATTTAACGGCATATTTTTTAAAACTCTTTTAAACGCTGTATCTCTCAATCTTGTTGCAATTGAAAGTGTACTTTCATAAGGAGCAGAAACGAGCGAAAAGGTTCTTATATTCCCTTCCTCATCGGTTTCGGGGGGATTAATTAATGTTATATCTATTGTTTTACCGGATTTAAAAACAAAATCGTTAGGTCTTTCAAAATTGAACATCATTGTACCTTCGGCTATCGTTTTTCTGCTTAGTAATTTAAGCTTTTTCTTTGCCATAATTATATTCTTTGTTTATAATTTATAACAATTTAGAATAATTTCCGTTCCACATCAGTTTATCAAGTTTTTCAAGTTAATCAAGTTTATCAAGTTCTTCTTAGTGTTCTCAGTGCCTTAGTGGTATTAAGCTCTTAATTCTTAACTTTCATTTTCAACTCATTAATTTTATTTTAATTCCATGCTTATTGAAGTAAACAATTTAAAAAAATATTTTCCAATTAGCACAGGACTTTTCGCCAAATCGACTTCAAACGTAAAAGCCGTCGATGATGTTTCATTCTCGATTGCACGCGGTGAAACCCTCGGACTCGTCGGCGAATCCGGCTGCGGCAAATCCACCGTCGGTAGATGTATCCTCAAATTAATCGAACTCACGGGCGGAGAAATATTATTCGACGGAAAAGATGTAATTAATCTCACAAAAAAAGAATTAAAATCATTCAGGAAAAAAATCCAGATAATCTTTCAGGACCCTTATTCATCTTTAAACCCGGTGATTACAATCGGCGGAATGCTGAAAGAAATTTTAAAATTTCATAAAATTGCAGAAGGCTCACAGGCGGATAAACGAATTTACGAACTTCTCGATATTGTCGGATTAAAAAAATATCACTCCAAAAAATACCCACACGAATTTTCAGGCGGACAGAGACAGCGCATTGTTATTGCAAAAGCATTATCGGTTGAGCCGGAATTTATTGTCTGCGATGAACCCGTTTCGGCGCTCGATGTTTCCATACAATCGCAGATTTTAAATTTGTTAAATGATTTGCAAAAGGAATTTAACCTGACGTATTTATTTATTTCGCACGATTTATCCGTTGTCGAACACATTTCAAACCGTGTTTGCGTAATGTATCTCGGAAAAATTGTCGAGGAAATCGAATCCAAAAATATTTTTAATGCTTCCCGTCATCCGTATACAAAAGCTTTGATTTCCGCTGTACCCGTTCCCGACCCGAAGAATAAATCTAAAAGGATTATTTTAAGCGGTGATATTCCATCACCGGCTGATATTCCTTCCGGGTGCAGCTTTCATCCCCGTTGTCCGCAAGCTTTTGCCAATTGTAAAAAAATTTCCCCTCAACTCGCAGGCACTCCTGCAAACAAAGTCCGCTGCCTTCTCTATCCCGAATCTTACCCTCAAAGTTAACTCTGCCCTTCTTAGTGTCCTTAGTGTTCTTAGTGGTAATAGCTCTTTGCTCTTAACATTAAAAAAAAATCATATCTTATCATAACAAATCATAAAAAATCAGCGTCAAAAAGCTCTTCGCTCTTACTTCACTATTTCACACTTCACTATCTCACTATTTTCCTTCGTGGTAATAGCTCTTTGCTCTTACAACTTTATTAATATCAGATTGTTTACATTTATATAATATAACTTTATAACATATGAGAAATATAATTTTACCAATTTTTCTTACAATAATTCTTCTTTCAATTTTTTCCCCTTCAAAATCCTTTTCTCAACAAGAATGGAAATGGGGTGACTCGGTTATTTGTAAAAACGCCGAAGGAAGTGATTTGCTGTTATATTTTTTAAACGGGCATACGATGAATGACGGAAGGGAAAATTATGCATACCGTATTTATAATCATTATAACCTGAAATTATTTGTAATGTGGACTGTTTATTTTGATGACAGCACAACTGAAACTTACGGTGATAATATTGAAAGTGATAACTATTTGCAATTCGGTATATCATCTCCCGTTAAAAGTATAATTGTCACAAAATACGAAAAACCATAAATTCAGTTTTTCCGCTCTTCTCCCTGTCCTCCGTGTCTTAGTGGTAAAATGCTCTTAGCTCTTAAACATTTATAAAAAATCATATCTTATCATATTAAATCATATTAAATCAGCGTCAAAAGCTCTTAGTTCTTATTTCACTATTTCACACTTCACTATTTCACTATTTTTTCAAACATAATGTTTTTAATTTGCTTAATTGGAATTAACGAGAATTAATGCTGAAAAATTTACTAATAATACTGTCTCTAAATTTATTTTTTATATCGAATCTGTACTCTCAATCTGATTCCGGCTACGCAATTATTAAAGGCAACGTTACGAACGAAAAAAATAAAAAATTAACCGGCGTTAAGATTGATTTGAAAAGTTCCGATACGAAAATTGAAATTTCCGGCTCGTCGGATGTGAACGGTGAATATTTTTTCGAAGTGAAAGCCGGGATTTATAATATTTCAGCGGCGTACTCTGAATTTGTTCCGTATGAAAATGATAATATTAAAGTTGCTAAAGGTGAAACGAAAATTATAAATATTGTTCTCTCGAATAAAATTTATACTACTGAAGAAATCGAAGTTGAAGAATCATTTAAACAAAAGCAAAATGATTTAAGAACAAGTCTTTTTAATATTACTCCTTCAAGTGTTAAAATTCTTCCCGGTTCTCTCGAAGATGTTATGCGCTCTCTTAAATCATTGCCGGGAATTTCATCTCCGAACGATTTCACTTCTCAGCTCATCATCAGGGGTTCCAGTCCCGACCAGAATTTAATCGTGATGGATGAAGTCGAAATTTTTAATCCTTATCGTTTATATGGTCTCGTAAGCATGTTCAACCCGGAAACTTTGAGTGATATTAATTTAATCACAGGCGGCTTTCCCGCAAAATATGGCGACAGGCTGTCTGCCGTTCTCGATGTTATAAATAAAGAAGGCACGCGTGATAAAACATTCAGTGCGGCAGCGAACATAGATATTGCAAGTGCAAATTTAATATTGCAGGGAAAAAATCCATTAAGCATTCCGGGTTCATGGATTATTTCTTCGAGGCGAACTTATTATGATTTAATCCTCGGACCATTCGCACGTAACGCAGGTTTAATCACTGATAATTCTTCGTTCCCTTCTTTCGAAGATTTGCAATTTAAAGTAGCTTTCGGTCCGTTCAAAAAAAATAAATTTTTTATAAACGGAATTTTTTCCCGTGATGGTGTTGATATAATTCCGGGCGCTGAAAGAACAAATCCGGACAGCGTGATTGTAAATGACGTTACTCATAACAATGTTGCATCACTAAGCTGGCATTATATTCCGAATCCGGATTTTATTTCAAAGACAACTCTTTCATGGTATACGAACGACGGGAATAATGATTTCGAAGGCGATATTCTCGACCCGTTAATCGATAAAGAAAATTTAACACCTGCCCAACGCGATAGTTTAAAGGCTATTGGAGCATTGCTCGGTTTTAATTTTGCTTCGACATATAATTTCAAAAAATATTCGCTCGGAAACCGTTCGGTTTACATTAATAATAATGCTAAATATGAATTCGGCGGGGGAGTGGATATTATTAAAACAGATTTAACTTATTCGCTTCAGCTTGATGATGCATTTAAGGCATTTCTTCGTTCGCTTCCGAATTCCCAGGCTTTGCTGAGCGATTTTACAATTCAGGGTGACTACAATTACAGGGGGAATGCATACGGGCAGGCAAGATTTCAGTTAGGTGAAAAATTTTATTATCAGCCTTCTATGCGTGTCGATTATTATTCTTTTTTAAAAGCCGCATATTTTTCTCCAAGAATTAATTTTGGATATGCCATAAACCCGCTGACAACAATTCGAAGTGCAGTCGGATTATATTATCAATCACCGGGTTATGAAAAATTAATTGATAACCAGACGTTTTATACTTTAACTTCCGACATCGGAGAAAAATTAAAAGCTGAGCGTGCAATTCATTTTGTGCTGGGACTTGACAGATGGTTAAATAACGAATGGCTATTAAAAATTGAAACATATTACAAAAAATTTGATAACGTTATAGTTCAGCAAAAACTTCAGGGGAGTAAATATTTATTTACTTTAAATGACCCGAATAACACCGACCCGAATTATATAAAGAATCCGAACAACTGGACACGCTCGGCAAATAAAGTTGCTTATGATTCACTGACTGCGGTTCCGGTAAACGGAGCGGACGGAAATTCATACGGAATAGAGTTTAGTCTTGAAAAAAAATATATGAGTTCAAAAACTAAATTATACGGCTGGATGAATGTTTCTATTTCTAAATCTGTCAGAACCCGCGATGGACTTGAATATCCGTTCAGATTCGACCAGCCGTTTATAGCTAATGTAGTTCTGAATTACAGGGTAAAAGATTGGTTTGAAGTCGGAGCCAAATGGGAATTTGCAAGTAATTTTCCATTTACGCCGCCGCTTGGAATTGTGCCGCGAGTCGCGTATGATAGTCTTGTGAAAAATCCATTTACGAATACATTATTTTTTAATCTCGATTACGGTCCGGATGCTAACAGGTATACGGGAAGAAAACCTGATTACCACAAGCTTGATATAAGAATGACAGCTTACACGCGTTTCTGGAATGCAGATTGGTCATTCTATATCGACGTTATGAATGTTTATAACAGGAAAAATGTGCTTACGTATCAATATACAATCACATCGGATTTAAAAATTAAGCGAACCGAAACCGGAATGATTCCGATTTTACCGACAATAGGTATTTCAGCAAAATTTTAATCACTGATTCAATTGGTATCACTGATTACACTGATTTCTCTGATTTCACTGATTTTAAAACGTGAAACGGTTAGAAGGTTAAAAGGTTAGAAGGTTAAAAGGTTAGATGGTAAAAATGTAAAATCGTTGTTAATTAAAAAGAAATCATATCTTATCACATTAAATCATATAAAATCAGCGGCAAAAGCTTTTGCACTTAAACACTCTAAAAAATCATTATCGAAAGATTTTATCATAAAAATCAACCTCGAAAGATTTTTCTAATGAAAATGCGTTAATAATTTGTTATTTTACATGTTAAATACAACATTTTGAATATTTGCGTTTTTGCATCAGGTTCAGGTACGAATTTTCAGGCAATACTGAATGCCCGTAAGAATGGTATCATTAAATCGGATATTTCTTTATTGATTACAAATAATTCACATTGCGGTGCGGTTGAAATTGCTAAGCAAAATGGTGTCGAAGTAGTCCATATCAGCAGAAAAATTTTCCCTGATTTGTCGGATAATGTTTATGCAAATTTATTTCTTGATAAACTAAAATTATTAAAAATAGATTTGATTGTTCTTGCAGGCTATATGAAAATGCTCGACCCGGTGATTGTAAGAGCTTATCATAACAGGATAATAAATATACATCCTGCTTTGCTGCCGTCATTCGGTGGAGAAGGTATGTATGGAATAAATGTTCATAAAGCTGTTTTAGATGCCGGTGTAAAAGTGTCCGGGGTGACTATACATTTTGTAAATGAAAATTATGATGAGGGGAAAATTATTTTTCAGAAATGTGTTGAGGTCGACGATGACGATGATGAATATTCGTTGCAGAAAAAAGTTCTTGTGCTTGAGCATAAATATTATTCTCATGTAATCAGCGAAATTGAAAAGGGGATTATTAAAATCGGCTAAATCTTCTCTAATGTTGAATTTTGAGTAATTATTTATTAGCAAATCCTGAAGGGATGAAATTATTGTAGAATTTTGAGAATTTATTAATTTAAAATTAAAATTATATCATCTTGAAAAAGACAGCATTAATAAGCGTTTACGATAAAACCGGTTTGACAGATTTTGCAAAAGAATTAATTTCATTAGGCTTTGAAATTATATCTACCGGCGGTACATACAAGCATTTGAAAGATGCGGGAATAAAAGTTACTGCTGTGAAAGATTTAACCTCATTTCCGGAAATTCTCGGGGGAAGAGTGAAAACACTTCATCCGAAAATATTTGCAGGTATTCTCAGCGAAAAAGATAATCCGTCTCACATTAAAGATATGGAAGAACACAGTTTATTGAATATTGACCTTGTGGTCGTGAACCTGTATCCTTTTAAAGAAACAATTTCAAAACCCGGTGTTTCGGTTGCAGAAGCGATTGAAGAAATTGATATCGGCGGAGTGAGCTTGATAAGAGCAGCGGCGAAGAATTTTAAATATGTTTACACGCTCGTTAATCCTATTCAGTATCAGGATTTTTTGAAAAACTATAATGATACATTTAATCTTGAACTCTCATCAAAACTTGCTTATGAAGCTTTTTCAAATATAGCTGATTACGATGTTGCAATTCAGGATTATTTCGGTAATCTTAACCCGAACGATAAATCCCGGGAATGGATTGAACTTAAAGGCAAAACACATTTGCGGTACGGTGAAAACCCGCATCAAAAAGCTTTTTTATACAAAGATAATTTTGATGAAATATTTGAAGTGCTGCACGGGAAAGAATTATCTTATAATAATATTCTCGATATAGATGCTGCGATTAATATAATTAGTGAATTTAAAGATGATGGACCTGCATGTGCAATAATTAAACATGGAAATCCAAGCGGCATTGCAGTATCAAATAACTTGTTAAAAGCTTATTTAGATGCATTTTCGACTGATAAAGTATCGGCATATGGCGGAATTATCATTTTCAACGGAAAAATAGACTTTAAAACGTCACTTGAAGTTGATAAATTGTTTACGGAAATAATTCTTGCTCCTGATTTTGAAGATGAGGCTCTTGAGTTATTGAAGAAAAAGAAAAACAGAAGACTTTTGAAATTTAATTTTTTTAAGAATGCATTTGAATTTAAAAAAATTAATGGTGGTGTATTATACCAGGAAAAAGATGATATTGTTTTGAATCAGGATGAGTTGAAAGTTGTAACTGAAATCCATCCGACAAAAGAGCAACTCCAAGATATGCATTTTGCTTTCAAAGTTGTTAAACATACTAAATCGAACGCAGTCGTTTTTGTGAAAGATAAAAAGACTGTCGGCATAGGTGCCGGACAGCCATCACGCGTTGATTCTACAAAAATTGCCGTTATGAAAGCAAAAATGTTTAATATTGATTTGAAGGATAGCATTGTAGCTTCGGATGCTTATTTTCCATTTTCGGATGGTGTTGAAGAACTTGCAAAAGCAGGTGCTATCGGCGTGATACAACCCGGTGGTTCAGTTAGAGATGATGAAGTTATAAAGAAAGCCGATGAATTGAAATTAACTATGGTGTTTACGGGCATCCGCCACTTCCGCCACTAAGAACGTGGCGAAGTTATAAAGTTATAAAGTAAAAGAAATAACTAAATAAAAAATAACTAATAAATTAAATAAACAGAGTTAAAAAGGAAAATAAGAAATGCCTCTATTTGGAATGTTTTCAAATGATATCGCTATCGACCTTGGGACAGCTAACACGTTAATCTATATGAAGGGTCGCGGAATAGTGCTTAATGAACCTTCGATTGTTACGTTTGATGTTACAAGCAAAAAAATTGTCGCAATCGGAACTGAAGCGAAAAAGATGATGGGAAGGGTTCACAAGGAATTAAATACAATAAGACCTTTAAGGGACGGTGTAATAGCAGATTTTGAGATTGCGGAAGGAATGATAAAAGAGTTCATAAAAATAATTACGAAAAGTTTCATGCCTGCGCGAAGAATTGTTGTTTGTGTGCCGAGCGGAATTACAGAAGTTGAGAAACGTGCTGTAAGGGATACCGCAGAACATGCAGGAGCAAAAGAAGTTCACCTTATATCCGAACCTATGGCAGCGGCAATCGGTATTGGTCTTGATGTTACTGCTCCCTATGGCAATATGGTAGTAGATATCGGTGGGGGCACAACTGAAATTGCAGTAATTGCTCTTTCCGGAATTACAAACGGTGTATCGATAAGAATTGCAGGCGACGAACTTACGGATTCTATTATCAGGTTTTTCAGAAATAACCAGAATATGTTAATAGGTGAAACCACTGCGGAAAATATTAAATGCAAAGCCGGTTCGGTTATGCCTCTTGAAGAGGAAATTATTATTGAAGTAAAAGGAAGAGACCTTGTTGCGGGAGTACCGAAATTAACAGAAGTTAGTTCGATAGAAATCAGGGAAGCCCTTAATGCTCCGGTTCAGCAAATGGTGGAAGCCGTAAAAGTTGCGCTTGAAAAAACAGCACCCGAGTTATCGGCTGATATTCTGGAGCGGGGAATATTTTTAACAGGAGGCGGTGCATTGTTACAGGGACTCGATGAACGCATTCGCGTGGAAACAGGTGTTCCGGTACACATAGCCGAAGACCCGTTAACTGCCGTTGCAAGAGGAACCGGTAAAGTGCTCGAGGATTTAAATCTATACAGAAAAGTAATGCTGAAAAGGTAAGTGGATTGAAGATTAAAGATTGAAGATTAAAGATTGAAGATTAAAGATTGAAGATTAAAGATTGAAGATTGTATTATTAAGTTGTTTTTTTTTATTTTAAAAGTTTTTATTAAAATAAATATATTTTCATCATAGTTATTGAAAAAATTCGGCGCGTATATTTTTGATTTAAAAGAATATTTAGTTCTTGCAATTCTCGTAGTCTTTTCCCTGGTACTGATTTTTTCGAACGATAATATTCAAATCAGATTCTTAAGAGCTGCAGCCATAAGTTCTTTCGGAACTGTGCAAAGCGGTCTGTCTGCAATTCCAAACGTCTTCGAACTTGAAAAAGAAAACAAAGCTTATCGTGAAACAAACATCAGGCTTTCAAACGAAATAGCTTCTCTCAAAGAGGCGAAGCTCGAAAACATACGCTTGACAAAGCTTCTTAATTTTAAGGACAAAAATTCACTTGGGATTGTAAGTGCAAAGATTGTAAATAAATCTTTATTACAAACGCGCAATACGATAACATTAAATGTTGGTGAATCGGACAGTGTGAAAACAAATATGACGGTCATAACGGATGACGGTCTTGTCGGTAAGATAGTATCAACAAGCGGTAGTTACTCTGTTGCACAAATTTTGTTCAATAAGGACATGCGCATAACCGCTAAAATACAGAGAAACCGTCTCGATGGAATTGTTTACTATGACGGCATAAGCAAGTTAATGGTAAATAATATTCAGAAGAACGCTGATGTTAATGCAGGTGATATAATAATTACATCAGAATACAGTAATGTTTATCCTTCGGGAATCCCTATTGGAATAGTTGTTGAAGTCGGAAATCTCGATAATTTATTTAAAAAAGTTGTAGTAGCACCGCTTGTAAATTTTGCTACTCTGGAAGAAGTTTTTGTATTGAAAAATACTCCGAGCAAAGAACGTACTAATTTAGAAAAGATATATTATTCAAAATAATAAAAATTCAGATTGTCATTTGCATATATAAAATATTTTGTAATTATTGTTGTTTTAATTCTCATACAGAAGACTTTCATCTGGCTGATTTCTTTATCATCCCTGAATATTACGCCTGACCTTGTTATAATTGCAGTTGTATATATCGGAATTAAAGAAGGAAAAATTACAGGTACAGTAGCAGGATTTATAGCGGGTATTCTGATAGATTTTCTAAGCGGCTCTTTTCTTGGATTACAGGCATTATCTTACTCCATCACGGCTTTCATCGCAGGACATTTTAAAGATGAGAATGACAAATATTTATATAAATTTTATTTTTTAATAATAATATTTTTATGTTCCATAGTCAGCAATTTAATATATTATGCAATATTTTTTCAGGGAACATCCGTTAGTTTTACGGAAATAATTTTGAAATACGTTTTGACTTCTTCTGCTTACACTACATTAATCAGCATACTTTACATATTTTTCCCAAAACGTAAAAAAATAAGTGAAGGGTTAAGTTATTGAACCTTAAAGCAAGAAAATATTTTTTTATTTCATTTGCAATAATTCTATCCATTATTCTTATTGCAAGGTTAGCACAATTACAGATTGTGGAACAAAAGGAATACGGAAAAGAATCGCAGAAAAATTCGATTAAAAAAATTGTAGAAACTCCGGCGCGGGGTTTAATTATAGATAGAACCGGAAAAGTTCTCGTCGATAATAAACCGTCTTATACACTAACAATTACGCCTTATAATTTTGACAAATCACTTCTGGAAGAGGTTGCTAATTTAGCTGATGAAGACCCGGATTATATAAAAGAATTATTATCCCGGATGAAAGGGACGAATCGTTTTAATCCCGTTAAAATAAAACACGATATAGATTTTAAAACTATTGCATATATCGAAGAAAATCGTGACCGCCTGAAAGGTGTTAGTTACCAGGTTGAATCGTTGAGATATTATCCCATTAAATTCAAAGGTTCGCATATGTTCGGTTACATTGCAGAAATAACCGAAAAGCAGCTTGATGACCAGGAAGGGACATATTATAAACAGGGAGATTTGGTAGGCTCAACGGGACTTGAACGATATTATGAAAATAATTTAAAAGGTGAAAAAGGAAGCAAACTTATTTTAGTCGACGTAAACGGCAGGGAAGTAGGACCGTATAACGATGGATTGAATGACATTAAAGCTCAGAATGGTTCTGATTTACATTTATCAATCGATGCAGATTTACAGGAGTACGCTGAAAAATGTCTCGGGAAGCGAAGGGGAGCTATCATAGCGGTGGATACGCGTACAGGTGAAGTTTTATGTTTTGTCTCTAAGCCTGATTTTGATTTATCTATATTTTCGGGGATTCCCGATTCAAAAGAAATTTCAAAATTATTAAATGACGAAAGCAAACCGTTGTTTAACAGGGTAATACAGACAAAATATCCTCCCGGTTCTACGTGGAAAATGATGATGAGCATGGCGGGGCTTGCTTCCGGTAAAATTACTACGACCTCTACAATCGCCTGCGGCGGTTCGTTTCAATTCGGGAACAGGACTTTTGAAGACCACGGTGCATACGGAAATATCAATGTATCGAGAGCGATTGAAGTTTCTGCAAACGTTTTCTTTTATAAACTTTCGCTTATGATAGGAATTGATAATTATCATGACTACGCTAAAATGTTTGGTTTTGGTTCAAGAACAGGAATAGATTTACCTTCTGAAACAAATGGACTTCTTCCTTCCCAGCAATATTTTGATAAGGTATATGGTGCAAATAAGTGGTCGCAGGGAACACTTGTAAGTCTGGGAATCGGACAGGGTGAACTTGGAGTTTCCCCTGTTCAGATGGTTGCTTATGTATCGGCTATGAGTATGAGCGGTCTGTATAATACTCCGCATTTTGTCAGGAAAATTGTAAATCCAATTACAAAAGAAGAACAGGTTTTGCAGTTTGCACAAAGGAAAATTGATTTTCCTCAAAAATATTATGACGCAATCAGAAAAGGGATGTACCTCGTTGTAAACGGAACAGGTACTGCAAAAAATATAAAGAGCAGTGAATATACGTTGGCAGGCAAAACCGGTACAGCTCAGAATCCAAACGGGAATAATCACTCATGGTTCGTAGGTTTTGCGCCTTATGAAGATCCGAGAATTGCAGTTTGTGTGCTCGGCGAAAATGCGGGATGGGGAAATCAATTCGCAGCACCTATTGCCGCAGCAATTATGATAAGGTATTTAAGCGGAAACACGATAGATGCTTACAATGAAAATAGTACTATAAAGGTTCACGATTGATTTTAAAATAATATTTTAATTCGTTAAATTTTAGAAATGCAGAATAAATTTTTAGATAAATTCGATATTACAATTGTTATCGCCACCATATTAATGGTAATGATGGGGGTTGTATCCATTTTCAGCGCGACTTATGCAAATACAAGCGGAACCGATTTTTATTTAAAGCAAATGATATTTGGCATAGTAGGATTTGTTATTATGATAATAATAAGTTTCTTACCTCCGAAATATTTTTCGAAATTCGCTTATTCATTATATATTCTTTCAATTTTACTTTTAATTCTCGTACTTGTATTCGGTAAAACGATTAACGGAAATAAAAGCTGGTTTTATGTAGGCGGATTTGGAATACAACCTTCTGAATTTGCAAAAATAGCTACGATACTTGCACTCGCAAATTTTATTTCTCCGGGTGAAGAATCACGTGACCCGAATAAATTATTTACATTCGTAAAAGCCTGTATTTTTATTGTCATTCCCGCCGCATTAATTAAATTAGAACACGATACCGGTACAACATTGGTAATGTTATGTTTTATTGTGCCCATGTTTTTCTGGGCAGGCATTTCACCCTTCTGGTTATTTGCGATTATTTCGCCTTTGGTACTTGCTGTTCTTTCTTTTCTGAATCCAACAGCATTTTATATCGGAATATTTGTAGTGGGAATAAGCCTTTTCTTCTTCAAAAAGAAAATTTTAATTTCGGTTTTGATACTCGTTATAAATCTTTCGGCAGGATTCTCTGTTCATTATTTTTATTCCAAATTAGCTACTTATCAGCAAAATCGTATAACTGCTGTGTTTGACCCGGCTTCAGACCCTCTCGGAAGCGGTTATAATGTAATACAATCCAAAGTAGCAATCGGCTCCGGAGGCATAACCGGCAAGGGGTATCTTCAGGGCTCTCAAACTCAGTTAAAATTTATACCGGAACAATGGACAGATTTTATTTTTTGCATGATTGGTGAAGAATTCGGGTTAATGGGAGCAGGATTTATTGTAATAGTCTTTTTTATCATTATTTACAGATTGATATCCATTGCGTATAGTTCAAAAAACAAATTTCTTGCATTATGCTGCATAGGTTTTGCAAGTTTATTTTTATTTCATTTATTCATTAATGTAGGAATGACAATAGGAATGATGCCGGTTATCGGGATTCCATTACCTCTTGTTAGCTACGGAGTATCATCACTGTTGACTTTTATGGCAATGATTGGAATTGCTTTGAATGCATACCGACACAAGAATTTATATATCACTTGATTCATTAATTAATTCCGGCAAATAATTTTATTTGAATTAATGTAAGATAATTATTATATCCCAGATGAATTATATATCTAAACTAAAGAAAATAATAAAGAAGAATAAATCGAATCTTGTGATCGGTCTTGATTCAGATATCAATAAAATTCCGGATTATTTTCTGAAATACAAATTTCCTGTACTGGAATTTAATAAACAGGTAATCGAGGCTACTTCTGTATTAGTTGCCGGCTATAAAATAAATACAGCCTTTTATGAAGCCGAAGGTGTTAAAGGTTTTGATATTCTTGAAAAGACGGTGAAATTCATACCTGACAATCTGATTAAAATCTGTGATGCAAAAAGGGGAGACATACAAAACACCGGTGAATACTATGCAAAAGCATTTTTCGATAAAATGAATTTTGATGCTATAACGGTAAATCCGTATCTGGGAAGAGATTCTGTTCAGCCTTTCATAAACAGGAAAGATAAATTTACTTATGTATTAGCTCTGACATCAAATTCCGGTTCAAATGATTTTCAAAAAATCAAAATCGGGAAGAAATATTTTTATGAATATGTTGTTGAAAAAATTTTGACTTTAGGTGGAAAGAATGCCGGATTTGTTATAGGAGCAAATCACACTGATTTTCTGAATAAATTCACAAGGTCGAATTCCAAAATTCCAATACTAATACCGGGTATTGGCTCCCAGGGAAACGATTTGAAATTATTAATGAAAAATCTTCACAATAAATTATTCCTGATTAATTCAAGCAGGTCCGTAATATATTCTTCAGGTAAAAAGTGTACAAAAAGCCGGTTCAAAGAATCTGTTGCAGAGGCTGTTAATAAATTAAATTCTCAGATTTCGGAAGGATAAATTTTTCTCAAAATTAATTTATAAGCCGAAGTGATAATTATATTATGTGTCAGAAATAAAAACTTTAAGTGCCGAATTTAACTTTGCGTGTAATACCCGGACCGGATTTTTTTGCCTGAATCTCTTCAATTTTTTCGAGCAGCCATTCCCGGTTCGATACCGATTTATTTTCTTTGACCTGTCTTTTTAAGTATCGTAAATCAATTTTTTCTTTTCCTGTTCTGATTAATACAAGCTTCTCGACAAAGCCTATAAAATTACCAAAAACATTTTTTCTTTTCCTTGAAACACCCGCATTATACCTGATAAAATCCTTATAATTGTGGATTAAATTCATAATTGCTTCCGTATCCTCGATTTCATAATATATTTTAAGCGTAAGATTGCGTAAATCATATTTAAAAATAAAATTATCAATTGTAATCTTGAAAATATGATTTGATGATTTATTTATATCGTTTTTTTCATAATAATAAAATGCCAGAGCATAGTTGTACATATTCTGTCTGTCGCGCTCTGCAATTTTTTTATGAAATTTCTCGATAAAATCTTTGCACCAGCTGAATTTCTTCAGTTTTAAAGAAGTGAATAAAATTGATCTGAATAATGTATTCGGTAAATGATTTATTTTTCCTTCCTTATAATATTCGTTATCTAAAATAATCTGGTACAATCGAAATTCTTCATTTAATAAGTCGGTTGTACCTAAATTATTGAATCTTTTTAAAATAATTATATTAACTAAATTTGTGAAGTGATAAGATTTCTCTTCATAGTCAAGTTTATTTATATTATCAAGAAATAATTTTTTGTATTTATAATAATAACTATCATCTTCTATAAACCTGTATGTATCCAATAAGCCCATATAAATATCCAGAAAATACGAGTATTCGGAATTTAATTTTATTTCTTTTTTAATATTCTCGAGATTTAATTCCCTGAAAATCGCAGAAATAAAATTCTTATCCAGATCTAAATCAAATTCATATTTATATACATAAATATTTATGAATTCACTTATAGTTTCGGTAATAAAATATAAAAACAGATACAATATATTCAGTCCCGTATCGTTGAAATTATTTACTGCAAATTTTTTATTACCAAGGTTGAATTTGTTTAAGAAGTGATAATTGATTTTATTCGTATGTATAAGAAATCTGTAAAAAAAATATTTACTGTTGATATTTACATTTTCACCAAATTCTTTATCCAGATATTTTAACTTTGTCTCTGTTAGTTTTCCGATATTTCTTAAATTATACTGAAACAGAAGGAAATCCGCAGAATATAATTTATCATTAGATAAATTTTCTTCAATTAAAAACCTATCTATCAATTTTTGTAAACACCAGAGCAGGTATCTGAGTGTATTTTCATTATAAAACCCGGACTTATTTATTTTTTTCTTAAATTTTTCATTCGTAAAATTCGGTTTATAAAATGAAGGATAAATTTTTACAATTTTATCAAAAAGTAATACTACGTTTTTATTTGAATTAAAATAAGGTGACTTTAAAAAATATCTGAATTTTTTTATTTCTTCAGGTGATAAGCTTTTTAATAATTTGATAAGTGTATTTTCAATCATAAATAAAATATGAGAAAAGGAAAAAATTTTAAACAAAATATTAAAAATTTTGCTATGTAATATATTTAAAAACATTGCAAAAATCAACAATATTATTTTAAAATATGAAATAAACATATAATTTCTTTCAACAATACAGGTAAAATCCCGTTTTTCTTAAATTAATATTACTACTATTTTTTAAGAAATAAAAAAACGGGAGGGTATATGAAACATTTATTTTTCTTTTCAGCGCTTGTTATATGGTTCACTTTAAGTTTCTCATCAACTGATATTCATGCTAAATCAAATATCAGCCCATCGGTTTTTCAGTCGGAAATCTGCCAGACAGAAAGTGACGATGAAACCACTGAAGTATTGGTTCTTATAGATAATGTCTGGTGGGTTTTTGTTTACGATAAAGACGGGGGTTTAATAAGAGCATATTCATTACCAAACGATTAAACTGCGAAACCTGATACGGGTAATTTTTATCACTTATTTAAACGATTATTAATATGCAGCATTAATATAAAATGCTGCATATATAAATATGAATTATTTTATTAAATTAGTTTATTGTATATAATAAACAATAATTTAAAATACGACTTCACAAATAATATTTAAATATTTCCAAAAATATTGAACTTTTTGGGATAATTTTTTTGTTATAATTATGTATATCCATCCTGAATTTCGGTCTTGATTCATAATATTATTTTTCATAAATTTTCCTGTCGTTCTTTTAATTAAAAAAGGAGAAATTAATGCTTAATTGCAAGCATGGTTTATTATCTTTACTCATTCTACTGAGTTTTGTTATAATGACCGGATGTTCCAGTTATCATGAACTTTCTGAAAATGATTCAAAATCGAAAAAGAAGAAGGGTGTCGATGAATACAAGAATTCTTCTGAATTAGTAGCCACTAACACCTTTGCGAGTAAGACGTCTATCAAAAGAGAAAACCTTGAATCAATTTCCAGTTCAATAAGTGGAATAATTAACACTTCTAATTTGAGTACTTCCAAAGACAGGGAAGAAGTAATGTTTAAAGTAATCGAATACTTAAATACTCCCTATCTGTGGGGTGGTACTTCAAAAAGAGGAATTGATTGCTCAGGATTCGTTCAAGCGGTTATGTATCAGGCTTTAGGAGTAACGCTTCCAAGAACCTCTTACGAAATGTCAAACGTAGGAGAAGATGTTGATCGCGCAAATTTGAAATTCGGTGATTTGCTTTTCTTTGAAACAAGAGGAAAAGGAAGAGTTTCACATGTTGCGATTTACATGGAAGATGGTTATTTCGTGCATTCGGGATCAAAAACAGGTGTTGCTGTCGCTTCACTCGATACCGAATTTTACTCAACTCACCTCCTGAAATGCAAAAGAGTCTTAAAATGAATTCTTGACGGTTGTTAATTTGAAGTCTCGTGTCCGGATATGGATAACGAGACTTTTTTTTTATACAATGGGAAATTATATTTTAAAACAGTTTATACAGGCGATACTAATTTTATTTGGTGTCATATCGGTTACATTTGCTTTGCTTTACGTAATTCCCGGTGACCCCGCAAAATTAATTCTTGGTCAGCGAGCCGATGCTACTTCCGTTCAAACGGTCAGAGAAGAGCTTGGTTTAAACCAGCCGGTTTATATACAATATTTAAAATATATTTCAAAAGCAGCAAGGGGTGACCTCGGGAAATCTTACATTTCAAACAGGGATGTTTCAAAGACAATTCTCGAAAAATTTCCTGCAACAGCTTTATTATCAATATGTGCACTCATACTTTCCGCATTTCTTGGAATTATTATAGGCGTTATTTCTGCGGTCAAACCTCATTCTTTTATGGATAACACAGCAATGCTGTTTGCATTAACAGGTATTTCTATTCCACAGTTTGCTTTTGGTTTAATACTTGTTTTATTTTTCGGTTCATTATTAAAATGGTTTCCGGTTTCAGGTTATATTTCCGACGGGATGGAATATCTTATATTGCCTGTGATGACGCTGGCATTGCGACCACTCGCTTTAATTTCACGATTAACACGTTCCTCCCTGCTCGATGTTTTAAGCAAAGATTATATACGGACTGCAAGAGCAAAAGGATTATCGAAGACAAAAGTAATAATAAAGCATGCATTGAGAAATTCACTAAATCCGGTTGTAACCACTATCAGTGCATCTCTTGCGGCAACACTCGGCGGAGCTTTCTTTGTCGAGTTTATTTTCAACTGGCCCGGTATCGGTTTGCTGGCTATAGATTCGATAATGAAACTGGATTATCCGATGATACAGGGTACGGTATTATTCAGTGCAGTAGTGTTTGTAATAATAAATTTTTTAGTTGATATTGTTTATGCAATTCTTGACCCGAAAGTAAAGTTGTCATAATACTTTGAGAAATTTATTGATTAAAAATTATAAATGGATGAAATAAATTATAATATAGACTCTGAAAAAAATCACAGCTTGTGGTATTATTCCTGGATAAGTTTAAAACGCAATAAATTTGCTGTCTCGGGTTTAGTTATATTAATGTTTATGATTTTCGTTGCAATATTTGCAGACATACTGGCACCCTATAATCCCGATTCTCAGATTCTCGAGTTCGCATCAAAACCTTTATTTTATAAAAGTGACGTAATAATAAAGAAGAAAACAAGCTTGGCATATGAAAAAATATTTATACCTGTAAAAAAAATTATTTCTATCCGGGACGATTCCGTAAAATTCACAGATTATACTAATAAAGAAAAAATATTGTGCATAAACGAACTTGAAGGAAATAACGAAAAATATTTTCACAAACAACTCACATTTTATCTGGGTACCGACAGATTCGGAAGGGATGTATTAAGCAGGTTAATTTACGGCAGCAGGATAAGTTTATCTGTTGGTTTAATTTCCGAAAGCATTGCATTGATAATCGGATTATTTTTGGGTTCACTTGCTGGTTATTTCCGGGGCATAACCGATAAAGGTATAATGTGGCTTGTCAATGTAGTTTGGGCTTTTCCATCAATACTATTTGTCATAGCTTTATCCGTTGTGCTTGGAAAAGGATTCTGGCAGGCGTTTGTAGCAATCGGGTTAACATGCTGGGTTGATATTGCACGTATCGTGCGCGGACAAATTATTTCGTTAAAAGAAACCGAATACATAGAATCTACAAAAGCTCTCGGGTTTGGCGCTGTCAGAATAATATTCCGGCATTTGCTTCCTAACTGCTTCGGACCGGTGATTGTCACTGCTACGGTTGGTCTTGCGTCTGCAATTATATTTGAAGCGAGCCTGAGTTTTCTCGGACTCGGGGTTCAGCCGCCGACAGCAAGCTGGGGACAGATGATTTTTGACGGGTATAAATATATAATTTCAGGTTCTAACTGGGGTTTAGCTGTGTTCCCAATTCTGGCTATTATGATTACTGTTTTTTCAGTAAATTTATTGGGTGACGGGTTAAGGGATTCTATTGATCCTAAATTAAAAAGATAATATTATTTGTTTTGAATAATATTAATAATTTAAAATATTTATTTTTATTATCAAAGATTAATAATCTCGGAAATGTAAGAATCAGAAATATTCTTAATAAATTTCCGTACGATAAAAGCATATTCGAGGCTTCAATAAATGAAATTAAATTTATTGAGGGCATAAATGATAATGTTGCTAAAGATATTCTTAATTTCAACAAAAATAAAAATAAATATTCCGAAGAATATAAAAGGATGCTCGATTTATGTGATAAGAAAAAGATAAAAATTATTACGATTTTGGACGAACAGTACCCGGTAAATCTGAAGAATATTTATGATGCTCCTGTTATTCTGTATTATAAAGGAAAACTATTTAAAGAAGATGCTTATTCACTCAGCATCGTCGGTACAAGATATCCGAGTGAATACGGGAAAAATGCCTGTCAAAAATTTGTAAACGAGCTTTCGGAGCTGAAAATTCCTGTAATTAGCGGGATGGCAAGGGGCATTGATGCTCTTTCACATAAAGTTTGTCTTGATAACGGCAATATAACTTATGCCGTTCTCGGTTCGGGTGTGGATGTTATTTATCCTCCCGATAATAAGAATATTTACGATATGATTTCGGAGAACGGAGCTGTTATTTCCGAATTCGAGATTGGTGCAAAACCGGATAAAGTGAATTTTCCGAGGAGGAACAGAATAATAAGCGGAATAAGTCTCGGAACTTTGATAATCGAGACAGGTTTGCGGGGAGGTTCAAGAATTACAGCTGAATTTGCTCTTGACCAGAATAAAGAAATATTTGCAGTACCCGGGTATATATATTCGAAAAAATCCGAAGGCTGCAATAATATGATAAAAAAAGGAATGGCTAAGCTTGTTGAAAATGCCGATGATATCATAAGCGAATTATGCTACAAGTTAGACGGGTACGCCGATATAGGGAAGAAAGCTTATAAAGAAGAGAAACAAACTGAAATGAGCTTATTTGAAAGAGGTATTTACGACGTTCTTGAATATATGCCAAAGCATATAGATGAAATTAGTTTTTTATCTGCATTTAATATTTCTGATTGCCTGGTTAGTTTATTATCACTTGAGTTTAAAGGGTTGATAAGGCAAATGCCGGGTAAATATTTTATTAAGATATGATTTACAATAATAAAAATTATTACATAGACGACAGGATAGTTAAAATAAATTTTGCATGCGATTTGATAAAATGCAAGGGTGCCTGTTGCACAATAAATGGTGCGATTGGAGCTCCGATTACCGGACCGGAAATAAATGAAATAAATAATATTATTAATATCATTATTAATTATGTCCCCGATGTTAATAAAAAAATTATCAGCGAAGAAGGTTTTTATAAAAATATCGAAGGAGATTTATCATTAAATAATGTGAATGACCGGGAATGCGTTTTCGCTTATTATGAATCGGGTATAGCCAAATGTGCTTTTCAGAAAGCTTTTAACGAAGGAGAAACCGTTTTTAAAAAACCAATATCGTGTGAGTTATTTCCTATAAGAATATCGGGGAAAAATAAAGATACTCTCCGTTATGAGAAATTTTATGAATGTGATGATGCGCTGGTGAAAGGGAAAAATGAAAACCTTACAATTTTAGAATATGTAAAAGACGCCGTAATCCGTAAATTTGGTTATGGCTTTTATGAAATATTAGTTAAAAATATTTATTATGAGGCATAACAAATGCTAAAGCAAACACAGAGTCAGAAACAGGTTCAAAAAGCTTTGCCTCAATTGATACAAAGACAAAATCTGCTCGCAATTCCGACTTTGTCTGTTGAGCAATTAATCAGGCAGGAACTTGAAGTGAATCCTTTTCTCGAGGATGAAGAAATTGCGGAAGAAACCGAAGAAAAAGAAGAGGAAACAAAAACTGATGAAACTGATAGTGCAGATGAACCTGTTAAAGAAGAAACTGAAAAAGCCGAAGATGAATTCGATTTAGATGATTATATGAATTCCGAAACTGATGGATTTAAAACGGAAGACTATGAGGGGTCTCCGAAGGAAGTGAATTATGAAAATATCTGGAGAACCCGTACAACTTTACACGATAATATTCTTTCTCAGTTGCACCTTGCAGGTTTTTCCGGAAAAGAGACATTTATAGGTGAAAAGCTGGTCAGTTATATAGATGATGATGGATATATGCGCGAAAATACAATCGAAATACTCAATGATATCGAAAAAGATAAAATCGGGACAGAATTTGAGGATTTAATTTTTTCCGAAAAGGATGTTTGCACCGTATTGAGCAAAATTCAAAAATTTGAACCTATCGGTATCGCTTCACGAAATTTGAAAGAATGCCTCCTGATTCAAATTGATTCTATCAAGGAAGATGAAGTATTGAAAAATCTTTGCAAAAGAATACTGACGGATTATTTTGAAGAATTACGGTTGAAGAATTTCGAGAAACTTTTAAAGGAATTATCTATCGATATTGATATTTTAAACAAGTTATTTGAAATTATTGGAAAGCTTAATCCTAAACCGGGGAATATAATAGACTCCACCGATAATCATTATATAGTACCTGATATGATTATAGTTAAAGATAATAATGATTACAAAATTGAACTTAACGACAGGCATTTACCGCCTTTGCGCATTAATTCTGCTTACGTAAAATTAATAAGCGGAAGAAGAAAAAAAGTTGATAAAAATACAAAAGAATTTATCAGAAACAATTTTGAAAGGGCGAAATGGTTTATAGAAGCGTTGAGATCGCGAAGAGAAACGATGTTAAAAGTAATGATTTCGATTCTCAAGCATCAGCGTGTATTTTTCGATAGCATGGGAGAACATTTGAAACCTTTATTCGAAAAGGATGTTGCAGATGATATATCCATGGATATCTCTACGGTCAGCCGGACAGTCAGGGGTAAATATGTTCAAACTGATTTCGGAATATATGAGCTTAAATATTTCTTTAGTAACAACGTAAAAACGGAAGATGGTGAAGATGTTTCATCAAAAGAACTGAAATCTAAACTAAGAGATATTATAACGGGTGAAAATCCTTTGAAACCATTTTCTGATGATGATTTAACGGAAGAATTATCCAGGCTCGGATTTAAAATTGCGAGAAGAACTGTTGCAAAATACCGCGAATCAATGAAAATTCCTAAAGCAAGGTTAAGAAGAAAATTGTAATTAAATATAAAAAATATTCAAATTGGGAGAAAATAATATAAAGTCTACGACTGTAATTGGTTTAATAAAAGACGGAAAAGCTGTAATAGGAAGCGACGGGCAGGTTACAATGGGAAATACGGTTATGAAACACGGTGCCAGAAAGGTGCGTAAAATATTTAATGACCAGGTGCTCGTGGGATTTGCAGGAGCTACTTCCGATGCATTTACTCTTTTTGAAAGATTTGAAGCTAAACTCGAACAGTATAAAGGAAATTTAGTAAGAGCAGCCACTGAACTTGCAAAGGATTGGAGAACGGATAAATATTTGAGGAGACTTGAAGCCCTGCTCGCCGTTGTTGGAAAAGACAAGACGCTTATCATATCCGGAACAGGTGATGTTATTGAACCTGACGATGGAATAGTTGCTATCGGTTCCGGGGGACAGTATGCTTTGGTTGCGGCAAGAATGCTTTTAAAACACTCCAAATTATCTGCAAAAGATATAATTAAAGAGTCTCTTTTACAAGCTTCGGATATTTGCATTTTTACTAATAACCACATTACTATAGAAGAGCTAACATAATAATATCATTGATAGATAGCTTAGATTACATAAAGTAAATAATATAAATTTAATGAACAAAAGTAACGATAAAATTGAACAACTAACTCCTTCACAAATTGTTGAAGAACTCGATAAATATATTATCGGACAGGATAACGCAAAAAAGTCTGTTGCAATTGCATTAAGGAACAGATGGCGCCGGCAGCAGGTTCCCGATTCAATGCGTGATGAAATTATGCCTAATAACATAATTATGATTGGACCGACAGGTGTTGGAAAAACTGAGATAGCGAGAAGAATATCTAAATTAGCGAATGCTCCTTTTATAAAAGTAGAAGCATCAAAATTTACAGAGGTCGGGTATGTAGGCAGGGATGTAGAATCTATGATAAGGGAACTAACCGACCTTGCAGTTAATATAGTAAAAAATAATAAAGCACAGGAAGTCAGTCAAAAAGCGGAAGAGAATGCTGTAGAAAGAATTCTTGATATATTACTTCCTCCGATGAAAAAGAAGAACGGAGCAAGTAATACGGAATCCACCTCAACTGATTTGCAGGAAGAAAATTTGATTTCAAAACCATCAGAAGAAGATATTGCTGAAATTAATTCTAAAACGCGTGAAAAATTGCGAAAGCAGCTTTTGGATAAAAAACTTGATAACAGGATAATCGAACTTGACCTCTCTGCTGATTCAATGCCAATGCTACAGGTATTAGGTCCTATTGGTCTCGAGGAAATGGGACTTAATCTTCAGGATATATTCGGAAATTTAATGCCTAAGAAATCCAAAAAAAGAAAATTATCGGTCGCGGAAGCTAAAAAAGTATTGGCTCAGGAAGAATCTCAAAAACTTATCGATATGGACAATGTAATTAAAGAAGCCATATTCAAAGTTCAAAATTCAGGAATCGTATTTATAGATGAAATAGATAAAATAGCAAGCAATAACAAACCCGGTGCAGGTGCAGATGTTTCGCGTGAAGGCGTTCAAAGGGATTTACTACCGATTGTGGAAGGTTCTACGGTTATTACAAAGTATGGTCCTGTCAAAACTGACCATATACTTTTTATTGCTTCAGGAGCATTTCACATTTCAAAACCGAGTGACCTTATTCCTGAAATGCAGGGAAGGTTTCCTATAAGAGTTGAGTTAAACAGTCTGAATGAAGAAGATTTTTATAAAATTCTCACTCAACCCGAAAACGCATTAATAAAACAATACAAGGCTTTATTGCAAACAGAAAATGTCGAGCTTAGTTTTAGGGATGATTCCATACGTGAAATTGCAAAAATTGCGGCGGAAGTAAATGAGCAGGTTGAAAACATCGGCGCAAGGCGTTTGCACACGATATTGACGACTCTTCTCGAAGATATTTTGTTTGAAGTGCCTGATAAGCAAAATAAAACGAAAATATTTATTGACAAAAAACTTGTAAATGAAAGATTAAGCAAGATAGTTAAAAACAGGGATCTCAGCAGGTATATTTTATAAATACTTATTTAATCTATATTCAGAATATATCAGAACTAAAAATATCATTGAAATAATTTTTAAAACATTTTTTTATTATGAAAAAACTGTTATTAGTTATTGCGATATTATTTACCTTCAACTGTTCTGCCGATGCCCAGTCAAGGTCAGGAAATAACGGGAATTATTATTTAGGAGCGGGCTATTCACTTCTGATTTTTACTAATTCCGATGCATATCATATTTATCCCGTAGTAAATTTTAATGCTTCATCTTTTATGAGCGAATTTGATATTAATGCAGGATATAAGTTCAATAAAAATATTGCTCTTGAATTCGACCCGGGATTTATATGGGCAAGGGCACAAAGCAATAACGGATTTTATTTTAACGACGGTTCCAATAACTATTTTTATCAACCTCTTGAATCCGACCTTTTCGCAATGCCTTTGAACATAAAATTAAAAATATTTCCGTTTACATCAAAAGTGAAATCTTTTACGGATAATTTATATTTTGGGGTTGGAGGCGGAGCGATATTTTTAAGCGAGCAATATGATAACAGTATCTATTCGGATAATAACCTTACAAATTATATTTCAACGAGGACATCTTCAAATAATCTCTGGAGACCCGACGCATTTTTGTCATTCGGAATTGACTTCAGTACTAAATATGGCTTTGGATTAGAAGGCACTTATAGATTCATACCTTTAGCTACAAAGGGAAATCAGCCTGTAATTACATCAGTAGCAAGCAATTTCAACAGCGTCAACATAGCTTTAAAAGTAATGCTGAATTTCTTTTAATAAAACACAACCGAAATTATTTCAAACTTCAAATATATTTTACTATTTAAAATCAGAGAAAGGTTTTAAGATGAAACAATTTACAAAATTTTTACCAATTTTAATTACAGCTTTAATTTTTTCTATTAACATAACAGGATGCGTAAATGTAATTCAAAAAACAGTATTAAATCCGGATGGTTCAGGCTCTATGAATATAAAATACTGGACAAAAACAAGCAACATTGCAGGAGATGAACTTGATATTTTTGGTTTCACTGAAGAAAAAGTCAAAGCAAATTATTCTTCTCCGAATTGCCAGGTTAGTGATGTACAGATTAATAAAGATGAAACTTCGGATTCTCTTTCGGTTGTGACCTTAAATCTGACATTCAAGAATATTAATAAGCTCAGCGATTCAAAATCATTTTCCAAAATTCAGGCAAGTTATGGAAAAGGAGAAAATGGAATGGAGTTTAAATATACATTATTACAGGATACTTCAAATGCAAATATGTTAGGAGCTTCCGATTATAAATTAGTATATGAATTTGTTTTACCATCAGATATTATTTATACAACCGGGAAAAAAGATGGAAGAACTGTTACATGGAAAAAAACTTTAGCTGATTTGAAAGAAGACGTAGATTTTATGGCTTATCTTAAAGCGGAGTAGAATAAAGAGTTTGTAATTAATCCATTAAGTTAAATTTGATTTCATTTTACGATAATAATAAATCATAGGAGTTAAAGGAGTTAGAGAATTTAAAGATATTCTCAGATTTAAAATATGTGGGACTTCAATTTTTTCAAATAATTAATTGAATGAATTGATAATTATTTAAATTGGTTACGGCAATGAAATTTTTATTGTAGTCTAATAATAATAGCTTTTGAGAAAATCTGGAATTTTAACTAATATATTCGAATTATTTCACCTGTTCCGATTCCTTCGACACTTTTTACATAAGCATTTACAACTTTATTCATTGGTACGAGAGTATGACCCGGAAATTTGAAACTGTCTTTTGCTGAATCTTCTACAAGTCCGGGGCAAACAGCATTGATTCTGATTCCTCTTTTCAGTTCACGAGCAGCCGCTAAAACAAAACTGTTTAATGCACCGTTTACAAGGGATATTGCAGCATAATTTTTCACAGGGTCCTCAGAAAGTATGCCCGTTGTTATCGTGAATGAACCATTATCGTTTAAAAATTTTTGTCCGATTAAAATCACATTAACCTGTCCCATTAATTTACTCCTGATTCCTTTGTAGATATTTTCTTCGGTAAGCGTTTGGAAATCTCCATAATAAGCCCCGCCGGCAGCAACAATACAAGCATCTATCTTTCCTGTCTTATTAAACATATTTAATATTGATTCCGATGATTCAATATCGACCCTTACTTTACCGCTATTTCGTCCGGCTGTAATTATTTTGTGTCGCTTTGATAATTCTTTCGTAACCTTTTTTCCGATTGTTCCGCTTGCACCTATTATTAATATTTTCATGTGAGCATTTAAATTAGTTTATCTCAGTAATTCCCGGGCTATTACAATTTTCTGAATTTCACTTGTACCTTCATATATTTCCGTTATTTTAGCATCTCTAAGATATCGTTCAACGAGATATTCCCGCACATAACCATAACCACCATGCACCTGAATAGCTTCGAGTGCATTTTGTACTGCAATTTTACTTGCAAAAAGTTTTGCCTGTGCAGCTTCTTTCGCATATTTTTCACCGCTGTCTTTTTTCAAGGCGGCATTATAAATTAACAAACGGGCACATTCCGTATTTACTGCCATATCAGCAAGTTTAAATTGAATTGCCTGGAGATTCGAAATAGGCGCATCGAAAGCTTTTCTTTCCTTCGAATACTTAACGGATGCCTCGAGGGATGCCTGAGCGATTCCGAGAGCCTGAGAAGCTATGCCGATTCTACCACCGTTCAAAGTTTCCATGGCAATTTTGAAACCTATCCCTAAATCACCCAGAATATTTTCTTTTGGCACTTTTACATTATTTAATCCTATAGAGCATGTATCAGAACTTCTGATTCCAAGTTTATCCTCTTTTTTTCCAATCTCAACACCATCATATGTTTTTTCTACAATGAAAGTTGTAATTCCCTTATATCCTTTGGACTTATCTGTTGCCGCCTGAAGTAAATAATAGTCTGCTTTCGTACCATTCGTAATCCAGTTTTTCATACCATTCAATATATAATGGTCTCCCTGCAAAACAGCAGTTGTACGTTGTTGAGTCGCATCACTTCCGGCTTCAGGTTCTGAAAGACAAAATGCCCCTAATTTTTCACCGATTGCGAGAGGTTTTAAATATTTTTCTTTCTGGGCATCGGTACCCCACTTTTCTATTCCGAAACAAACCAATGAATTATTTACAGACATAATGACTCCGACTGATGCATCAACTTTTGAGATTTCTTCCATAGCCAGAGTATAGCTGATAGTATCGAGTCCGGAGCCGCCCCATTCAGGAGCAACCATCATACCCATAAATCCGAGTTCACCGAGTTTTTTTACGATTTCTTCCGGAAATGTTGCATCTATATCCCTTTGAACAGAGGAGGGAGCGATTTCATTTTGTGCAAAATCTCTTGCATTATCTCTAATATAAATTTGTTCTTCTGTGTATTTAAAATCCATTATATTTTTTTTAATTGATTTATAAAATTAATTAATAAGTATAAAAGCCCTTTGATGTTTTCCTTCCGAGATATCCCGCAGCAACCATTTTTTTAAGAAGGGGACATGGGCGGTACTTTGAATCGCCGAGACCTTTGTGCAGCACTTCCATAATAGATAAACAAACATCAAGACCGATGAAATCGGCAAGTGTGAGAGGTCCCATAGGATGATTCATTCCGAGTTTCATAACAGTATCTATAGATTCGGCTGTAGCAACACCTTCCATTACGCAGTAGATTGCTTCATTTATCATCGGCATTAAAATCCTGTTAGCAATGAATCCCGGATAATCCTGCACTTCAACAGGAGTTTTATCTAATTTAACTGCAATATTTTTTATTATTTCATATGTTTCCTGTGAAGTTGAATATCCTCGTATAATTTCTACAAGTTTCATCATTGGAACAGGGTTCATAAAATGCATACCGATTACTTTCTCCGGTCGATTTGTTACGGCTGCAATTTCAGTGATGGATATTGAGGAAGTATTAGTTGCAAGAATTGTATCCTCTTTACATTCCTTACTTAAATTTGAAAACAATTCCTTTTTTATTTTTTCATTTTCGGTTGCGGCTTCGATTATCAATTCAGATTTAAACGCTTCCTTAAGTTCGGTGGAGGTTTTGATGTTGGCGAGAATATTTTGTTTTTGTGTTTCGTCTATCACTCCCTTTTTAATCTGCCTGTCTAAATTGTTGCTAACGTTTTTAAGACCTTTTTCGAGGAATTCTTTTTTTATGTCTATCAGTAATACATTAAAGTTGTATTGAGCAAATGTATGAGCAATACCATTACCCATGGTACCTGCCCCGATGACAGTAACATTTTTGATTTCCATAGTTTTCGCCACTGATTTTTATGATTACACTGATGAAGCTGATTTGTGTAATCGGTTTTATAAAAATTATAACATCTCAATTATAACAGCGCTTGCTTCGCCTCCTCCGATGCAAAGTGTTGCTAATCCTCTTTTTAAACTTCTTTGTTTAAGAGCATGCAGTAAAGTTGTTAATATTCTTGCACCGCTCGCACCAATCGGGTGACCAATAGCGACGGCTCCTCCATTGACATTTATTTTTTCAGGATTCAATCCTGCAACTTTTATAACAGACAGCGCCTGAACAGAAAAAGCTTCATTGGCTTCTATTAAATCTATATCTTCGATTTTTAAATTTGATTTCTTAAGAATATTCATAATCGCATAGGCCGGTGCAGTAGTGAACCATTCAGGTTTTTGTGCATACGATATCTGAGATACAACTTTTGCAATTGGTTTTAATTTTAATTCATCTGCTTTTTCTTTAGACATTAAAACGAGGGCAGATGCGCCGTCATTTATTTTTGAAGAGTTGAATGCAGTTACTGTTCCGTCTTTATCAAATGCAGGTTTTAAGGAAAGTCCTTTTTCAAAATTTACTTTTTTAGGTTCTTCATCTTCACTAATAACATCAAGACCTTTTTTTGTTTTAATTTCAATGCTTACAATTTCATCCTTGAAAAAACCTTTTTCGATTGCATTTATTGCACGTTTATAACTGGCAGTTGCAAATTCATCCTGTTCCTGCCTTGAAATTTTTAATTCTTTTGCACAGAGTTCGGCACAATTTCCCATGTGCACATTATTATATACATCCCATAATCCGTCCTTAATCATTCCGTCTATAATTTTTGCGTCACCCATTCTGTAACCTGCTCTTGCTTTATCGAGATAATAGGGGACATTGCTCATTGACTCCATTCCTCCTGCGACGACTATTTCGGAATCACCGCAGTGAATAGCCTGGGCGGCGAGCATAACAGATTTCAGACCCGAGCCGCATACTTTATTGATTGTCATACAGGGAACAGATTCGGGAAGTCCTGCAAAAATTGATGCCTGCCGGGCTGGTGCCTGTCCGAGTCCGGCGGGTAAAACGCATCCCATAATAACCTCGGAAACATCTTCAGGTTTAACATTTGCTCTTTTTAATGCTTCTTTAATAACAACCGCACCTAATTTAGGAGCAGGAATAGATGATAACGCTCCCATAAAACTTCCAACAGGTGTTCTGACTGCCGATACAATTACTACTTCTTTCATTTTCAAAAAATTAATTGTCGATAATATAAAATTATATTGCGGATTTTACAATAGACGTAAAATTATCCGACTTCAAACTTGCACCTCCGATTAATCCTCCGTCAATATCGGATTTTGCGAAAATCTCTGCGGAATTTTTTTCATTCACACTTCCTCCATATAAAATCCGAATGCCTTCTGCAATATCTTTTCCGAAAATATTTTCGAGGGACTTTCTGATTCCGATATGCATTTCGTTAGCCTGCTCCGGTGTAGCTGTCTTGCCTGTACCTATAGCCCAAACAGGTTCATAAGCTATAATAATATTTTTCCCGGCATCTTCTTTTGATAAATCACGCAAGCACAGTGTTACCTGTTCGTCAACTATTTTCTTATGAATTTTTTCTTCTCTTTGTTCAATAGTTTCACCAACGCAAAGAATTACAAACAAATTATTTTTAACCGCATTTTTTACTTTTAAATTGATTAGATGATTTGTTTCATTAAAAATTTGTCTTCTTTCGCTGTGACCTATAATCACATAATTACAATCAAACGATTTGAGCATTGGTGCAGAAATTTCTCCGGTAAAAGCACCTTCATCTTTGTGAAATACATTTTGCGCTCCTAATTTCAATCCTGACCCTTCAAGCAATTTCTTTGCACTATAAATTGAAGTGAACGGAGGGCAGATGACAACCTCAACTTTTTCCAAATCGTCTTTTGTAAGTTTTCCTTTTAACTCTTTTATTAACTCATTTGCTGTTAAAAAAGTTTTATTCATTTTCCAGTTTCCTGCAACTAATTTTTTTCTCATATCACATTTCTTTTATTTATTTTTAATACTTATATATTTTATTTATAGATAGAATTTAAATCTGAGGTTTTCTCTCGTCAAAAGAGTGACTCGTCAGTTTTACGAATTCAGCTTTATTCTGGAATTCTGTAAGACTCAACGAGTTCAGATAACTCATAGATGACTGCAGACCTTCCTTGTATTCTCTGAGAAGTTTCATAACTGTTCCTTTATAGGGAACAAGTGATTCTTCACCCTCAATATACTTTTTATCTTCCTGTTTGACTGCAAATGAAGCGCTTCCGCAATATTTTTTCCACCTTTGATTATTATATTTCAATACATCACCCGGCGCTTCTTCAGTACCGGCAAGCACTCTTCCAAACATCACAGCATCGCAGCCAAGAGCTATAGCTTTACACATTGCCCCGGGATTATTAATTCCGCCGTCTGCTATTATTTTTACATCACTCTTTAAATCTTTTTTAGCAAATAATGCCCGGATAATTGCATCCACCTGCCCGATTCCTATACCTGATTTAATCGATGTCGAACACATTGCCCCGTTTCCTATTCCAACCCTGATAGCATCAACTTCCAAACGAATAAGATATTTCGTAGTTTCGTAGCTTGCAACATTACCTGCAATAATTTTTAATTTATATTGCTTCACAAGATTAGAAATATTATTTACAAATTTCTCAATCATTCTTGAACCGCCGTTGGCTATGTCTATGCAGAAAATTTTAATTCCCGCATCTGCAAGTTTTTGAATCCGTTTAGTTTCAGTTTCCAGATTTATTCCCACTGCGGCAGCTTTATAATCGCTTATCAATAAACCGTTTTCAGTGAATTCTTCGAGTTGTTCATCGACGGAATTAAAGCGATGAATTATGCCAAGGCACTGTAATTCCGATAGTGTTTTTGCCATCTTACCTCCGCAAACCGTATTCATCGGTGAAGCAATAATCGGCATAGCTAATTCCAATCCGAGGAAATCGACCGATGTGTCGCAGTTAGCACGATGTTCAATCTCCGATATCTGGTTCGGAAGCAGGGAGATATCATCATAAGTTAAAGAATGATTCTGTATTATGTTTTCGAAAGACATATAATTTTATTTTAAGTTATATTTCAAAAATACGAAAGACACAAAATGATAATAGAAAAACATTTTGTGTCTTAATTTCTTATTATTTCAAATTCTCAATTCTTTGCAATTGCCTTTGTGACTTGCTGAGCGGCATCTTCAAATGTTGTTGCAGAAAAAATATTAAGTCCCGACTCATCAAGAATTTTTTTAGCTTCTTCGGCATTTGTTCCCTGGAGCCTTACAACTACGGGTACCGGGATATTTAAATTTCTTGAAGCCTGAACCACACCGTTTGCGACCCTGTCACACCTGACAATTCCGCCGAAAATATTTATGAGAATTGCTTTTACATTCTTATCGGATAAAATAATTTTGAAACCATTCTCGACCGTTTCTGCTGACGCTGTTCCCCCGACATCCAGAAAGTTGGCGGGTTCACCGCCCGCAATTTTAATTAAATCCATAGTCGCCATTGCGAGTCCCGCGCCGTTCACCATGCATCCGACATTTCCATCAAGCTTTATATAATTGAGATTTGATTTTGAAGCTTCGATTTCAAGAGGGTCTTCTTCGTTTAAATCTCTCAAAGCTTCATAATCAGGATGTTTGAATAAAGCATTGTCATCGAGATTAATTTTTGCATCCAGAGCAAGAATTTTATCATCATTTGTGATAATGAGAGGATTAATTTCGAGAAGCGAAGCATCGATTTCTTCATAAGCCTTGTAAAGAGCAGAAATAAATTTTATGAAATCTTTAAACGCACTTCCTTCGAGCTTCAGACCGAATGCTAATTCGCGTGCCTGAAATGATTGCAATCCTATCGATGGTTCAATCCATATTTTAATTATTTTTTCGGGAGTCTCTGCGGCAACTTTTTCAATTTCGACTCCGCCTTCTGTCGACGCCATAATTACATTTTTAGAATTTGTTCTGTCGAGCAATATTCCAAGATATAATTCTTTCTTGTAATCAAGCCCCTGCGCAATAAACAGAGTTTGAATTTGTTTACCTTCTTTGCCTGTTTGGTGAGTAACGAGTATATTATTTAAAATCTTACCGGCGTAATCCTTTGCTTTCTCAACATTATCTCCGAAGAATTTAACTCCACCTTCATAAACAACTTCATCCCTGCTATCTTTATTATAAACGATTCCCTTGCCTCTGCCGCCAGCGTGGATTTGCGATTTTACGACAAACTGAGTAACGCCTTGTTCCTTAAGATGGTTAATTGCATTATCAAATTCATCCATAGATTTTATTGCAACACCATCCTGAACCGCAACACCAAATTTCTTTAGTATTGATTTTGCCTGATATTCATGAATTTTCATTTTCTATGTTGGTTATAGTTTTTTAAATAATTATTTATTTCTTTTTTGCTCCGCTTCGATTCTCATTATCAAATGTTGTATCGAGTTGCTTAATTAATTTTTTTAATGAGTCAAGGTTCGAATTTTTTAAGGATGAATCAATCTTATTCATATTTTCTTCAATGGTCTTATCAATTTTTTCGTTCACTTTCTTTTCAACTCTTTCTGAAATTTTGCTGCAGCTAAGTACAACAGCTAAAATTAACAAACACGAAATAAATTTAAATGTATACATCGAATTATTATTAATTAAAATATAATCGTTCCCAAAAAAATTCGGGACCGATTTGAATTATTATGTTAAATAACTTTTTTGCTTGTAACTTTAGCCTGCATAAAGAGACCGAGGTAATCCCTGCCGCCGGCTTTTGAATCTGTTCCGCTCATATTGAATCCTCCGAACGGATGAACACCGACAAGGGCGCCTGTGCATTTTCTGTTAATATACAGATTTCCTACAAAAAATTCATTTGCACCTTTTTCAAGTTTCTTTTTATTTTTTGTGTAAATCGCTCCTGTTAATCCATACATAGTACCATTTGCAATTTTCAGAGATTCATCGAAATTTTCAGATTTTAAGACTGCTAACACAGGTCCGAAAATTTCTTCCTGGGAAATTGTATCTTCGGGTTTCACATCTTTTATAATTGTAGGTTCAATGAAATGACCGTTTTTATCAACTTCATTTCCACCGCAAATAATTTTTCCGCCGTCTTCGACACCTTTTTTAATGTATTCCAATATTTTGATTTTAGAAGATTCATTAATTACGGGTCCTAGATTCGGATTATATTTTGCTTCTTCGACTTTTAATGATTTTCCCTGCCCGGCAAGAGCATCACAGAATTTATCATAAATTGCTGCGTCAACAATCACTCTTGAACACGCAGAACATTTTTGACCCTGAAAGCCAAATGCGGATTGTATTACGCCTTTAACTGCATCGTTAAAATCGTATAATTCCTTATCGACTATGATGGAATCCTTTCCACCCATTTCGGCAATTACTCTTTTAATCCAGATTTGCGACGGTTGTTTTTTTGCTGCGAGTTCATTAATCCTCAGCCCGACTTCCATAGAACCTGTAAACGATAAGAATCTTGTCAGGGGATTTTGAACCAGAACATCACCGATACTTCCGCCGCCGCCGGTTACAAAATTCAAAACTCCGGCGGGTAATTTTACTTCTTCCATTAATTCAACGAACATCTCTGCAATTGCAGGAGAGTCGCTCGATGGTTTTAGTACGACTGTGTTACCACAAACTATAGAAGCTGAAGTCATTCCAACGAGAATCGCAAGCGGAAAATTCCACGGCGGAATAACCACGCCAACACCAAGAGGCAGGTATTCCATTTTATTTTTCTCGCCGGATATTTTTACTATTGGCTGTTCATCGCTGTATCTTAAAATTTCTCTTGCATAAAATTCAAGGAAGTCTATTGCCTCGGCAGTGTCACCATCGGCTTCAGCCCAGTTCTTACCTTCTTCATAAACCATCATAGCGGAAAAATAATGTTTCTTTTTTCTCATAATCTTTGCAGCTTTAAGCAAAAAATCTGCTCTCTTTGAAGCCGGAGTCTTTTTCCATTCCGCAAATTTTGCGTGAGCAGTTTCAATCGCTTTGATAGCTAATTCAGCGTTTGCTCTCTGGAAAGTTCCAACAACTTCATCTTTTTTTGAAGGATTATAAGATTTTAATTTTTCATCGGCAAATATTTTTTCTCCTCCGATGCGAAGCGGATATTCCTGTTTAAATCTTAAAGTTACTTCTTCAAGTGCTTTCTCAAAATCTTTTTTGTTTTTCTTGTTTGTAAAATCCGTTAATGGTTCGTTTTTAAATTTTGGTAATCCCATACTATTTAAGTTTTAAAGTTTGTAAAGTTATAAAGTAAAAAATCAAATATATCTTAATTTTAAAAATTTTTAATGATAAAATTTTTAATTTTTAATTGAAAGAACAGCCTGGTTATGCACTTCCGGACGAATTTCTTTTATTCCATCACTACTGCGGGTAGGATAAACTCTGTTAGTTAAAAATATAACAATTAAATCCTTATCCCTGTCACACCAGGTACTTGTGCCTGTATATCCCGTATGTCCGAAAGAATTATCGGAAAAAGATTCTCCGCATTGTATTCTGTAATTCGTTGCTTCCGGCTTTGTATCCCAGCCTAATGCTCTTGTATTTAAATACGAAGTACCCGGATATTTCGTCGTAAATAATTTAACAGAACTATCCTTAACGAGATGTTCAAACTGAGAACCTTTTTGATTAACATTTAAATATGTTCCGTCATTTAACATCATTTCCATAAATAAATATAAATCTTTTGCATTTGAAAACAATCCTGCATTTCCCGAAACTCCTCCGAGAATTGAAGCCGATTCATCGTGCACTTCACCCTGAAGCTGACGGTTTCTCCAATACGTATCATTCTCAGTAGGTAAAGCTAACGATTTATCTGTTGGATTAAAACAAGTATTGAACATCCCGAGGGGTACAAAAATCTTATCTTTACAAAACTCATCAAGTGTCTGCCCTGAAATCTTTTCTACAATTAATCCAAGTAAAATTGCATTTAAATCACTATATATGAATCGTGTGTTTCTTTTATATTCTAACGTTACATTATAAATGATATTTAAAGCTTCTTCCTTTGTCTTACATTTTTGATAAAATGGAATCCAGGCTTTGAGTCCTGAATTGTGTAATAATAAATTCTGTATAGTGATATTCTCTTTTCCGTTATTATCGAACTCAGGGATATATTTTATTACTTTATCATCGAGGCTAATTTTGCCTTCATCATATAAAATCATTAAAGCGGTTGTAGTAGCTACCACTTTCGTAACTGACGCCAAATCGAAAATATTATCACTTTTAACCCCGGGAGAATTTTCGTCATAAGTAAATTTTCCGTAACTTTTTTCGTATAAGACTTTATTCTTATCTCCGATTAAAACCTGCGCTCCCGGATAATATTTGTTTGTGATTCCACTTTGAATTACAGAATCGAGTTTGCTAAAATCATATCCTTCCGCATTCGAAAAAACAAAAAATAATATAATAAAAATAAATCTGTGCATCCTTAAAATATATTCAAATTAAAGATTTACTTCAATTTAAATATAAGTACATTTCTTATCAAATCCCGCTATATTTGCAGAATCAGGATAATAATCATTAAAAAAAAACCGGAATCATAATTTATACAATTCCGGTTCAGTAAAAAAATCTTAAAAATCCCTATTTTCTTCTTCTGTTTCTTATTGCAACCATTGAAACCATACCTATGATAAATATTACCGGTAATTCAATTCCAAATAGTCCGCATTTCTTAGCTGCTTTTACAGTTGCTGTAAAATCAAGGTCTTCTTTTAAATCTGCAACTGTTTTATTCCATATTACTTTTGTTCCGTCTTTCTTACCATTTGTTGAAAGGATTTCTCCGGGAAATTCAAATTCATAATTCAATTTGTAATCGCTTGCCCCGAATGTATTCGCATTTGAAGTATCCTGTAAAAGGGTATATTTAAAATCCATTCCATCTTTTCCCTTTATCCAGCTTGATTTTATTTTCGAAAACGATTTTGCATCTGAAAGTTTATTTAAATCCTTAAATTTTACATTCAGAGAGACTTTTATTAGAGAATCAGTCGTTTCATTTTTTTCTATTTTAATGTCACTCACTTCAGAATTTGGTGAAGTATAATTGGCTTTTACTTTTTCTTCAGTGAAACCAAATACACCGAGTTCTTCCCCGGTGACATTTGATGACTTAGTCCAGTATTTTATCGCCATTGATCCTGAACCATCCGATTTTAAAACAGTTTTTTGGTCAACATTAACGCAACCGGATAAATAAAGTGAAAAGAAAATAGATATTATTACAAGTGGTAAAAATTTAGGAAAGATTTTCATAATTTTTATCCTTTCTTTTAAATTTATATAATTTAAGAACTTAATTTTATAATGTCAATTTAGAAAATTGAATGGTACTGTAAAAATAGGAAATTTATTTGAATTTCACAACCGGTATTAATTAATAAATATTAATAGAGTTTATTTTTTAGTAATTTTACAATATTAAATTTTAAACTTTATCAGTCAGGAGTTCTATTCATGAAAAAATTTTTCTTACCAATTCTTCTCTTTTTAATTTTTACAAATATACTACGTACCCAGACATTAATTTCAACTTATGAATTTCCTAATTACAACAAATATAATTCATTTTGGGGTATAGCAGTTGTGAACGATACTTTTAGAATAGGGTCGGATTTTGACGGTACGATTTATAAAGTTACAAAGACAGGAAATATTCGCGATAGTCTGAGTATTCCTCTGAATTTCAATCATGGTGTGGCTTTTGACGGTACTAATCTCTGGATTGCGGAATATTACCAAAGTTCCGGAGGAAGAATTTTTAAAATTAATTTCAGCGGACAGATATTGGATACAATCCAGACAGGCACTTATGCGCAGGGAATAGGCGGAATCGCAATTTCCGGAAACTTCATCTGGTTTACTGTTTATTATCCGGACAATACTACATATCCTTTTGCTTATGCTTATAAAATGAATTTAACTACGAAAACTCTTGTCGATACAATCCCCCTGCGTGGAAAACAAGTGCAGGGCATTGCGATAAAAGGTGACACGGTGTTTTATGTGAACGATAATTTCCAGGGTGACGCTGAAAGAATTTATGCATACAGAAAAGTAGTGAACGATACAATATTTTCATTTCCTGTTCCGGACCCGGATGGTGATTGCAATCCGAAAGGTATGACCTGGGATGGACAAAATTTATGGTTAATCGCTGACAGAGTAGGTGGTCCAGCATATTCTTATAAAGCTTTATATAAATATGCATTGACCGGTCAGGGAAATCCTATTATTACAACTTCTACGAATTCAGTTGATTTCGGAAATACAGTAATAGGAACGACGGGAAATCAACCCTTGCAGATTAGTAATACAGGAACAGCCAAACTTATAATTACCGGGAAAAATATTTCAAGTCCGAGATTTGGAATTACACCGAACACTGTTCCTGACACTATTAACCCCGGACAATTTAAAAATTATACTTTGACATTTGCTCCTTTGGTTTTTGATACGATATCTGCCCAATTGCATATTTTAAGTAATGATGCTGCTACGCCTGATAAAATTGTATCTTTGACAGGAAAAGGTGTGTTTAACGGTGCGGCAATAAATCTTTCAGCTACAAATTATAATTACAATTCGAGAAGAGTTAATTCATTATGCGGATATAAATTTATAGTTCAAAATCAGGGAAATGCCGCTTTGCAGTTGACTTCTGCAAGTTTTACAGGCTTGAGATACAAAATTGATACTGTGGGTACACATTTTCCTTTGACTATAAATGCACAGGCTTCACGGGAATTCAGAGTTTGGTTTAACCCGAATTCCGCAACAACATTTAATGATTCGTTAACAATTATTTCGAATGCAGTTAATTTACCGACAGCACGGATATTATTCAGTGGCACCGGGATTACCGTGAACTCAAATCTTGGGGATATTTTGTGGCAGGGAATATGTCCTGATAATCCTTTTACGAGTTACAATGATTATCAACCGGTTAGTATAAAACAAATTGGGGATGTTAATGGTGATGGAATAAACGATGTAGTTGTTGCATCTAATAATTATCTTACCACTTGTTATAATGGTAATTCATCTGTTACTTCAGATATACTGTGGATGTTTAATACAGGATATAATAATAATAATACCGGTTCAGTTACTTGGGAAGATGCTATGCAAATTCGGGATGATGTTGACGGCGATGGAATACAGGATGTTGTAATTGGATGTGCAGGCGGAAATGAAATGGTATATACGATTTCAGGTCGAACTGGTCAGCAAATTTGGACTTGGGGAGATTCTATCACATATAGCGATGGCGATATAGAAGAAGTTAAAGTAGATAGAGATTATAACGGAGATGGGATTAAAGATGTATTAGTTTCTGCGAGTGGTTCGGGAAATGGTGCCGGCAGACATAGTGTCGTTTGTCTCAATGGATTAAACGGTCAGGTAATTTTTAATGTAACACAACCTTGTGAATTTACAGGTGATGTTGTTGCGACATCGTTTGGCGGTGCAATCGGGAGAGGAAACAACAGTGGTTCTTATTCCGTGAATGGATTTGATAATTCAGGAAATGCTACCTGGAGTTATACTGTAGATTCCAAAACGTGGAATATGAAAGAAATTCCATCTATAAATACTGATACAGTTAAAGAAATAGTAGGTTTAACCGGATTCAGCGGTAATGTATTTTGTGTAGCGGAAAATGATGGAAGTGTTAACTGGACATTAGGTCTTGGTTCAAGTAATAATGGAAGAATAATTTTGCTTGATGATCTTGACTCGAATGGGTATATAGATTTAACATTGTCAGGACCTACATCTGTATATCGAATCGATTCCAAAACGCATAATATTATTTGGTCTGTTTATCCCGGTGGTTCATTTATCAGGGGTATTGATTTTATAAGCGATGTAAATGGAGACGGCAGAAGAGATATTGCAATTGCCACACAGCAGCCGGGAAAAGTGATGATTCTTTCGGGTGTGAACGGAAGCACGTTATTTGAGTATACATTCGGAAGTTCAATCGATCAAAGAGGCGACAGAGTATCTGCTTTACAAAGTATAGACGGTAACAGCACCACCGAAATAGTAGGCGGATGCAGGGATGGAAGGGTGATTTGTTTTTCCGGTGGTCAGAATGTTCCTGTTGGCATACATAATATTTCGTCTGTGGTTCCGAAGGAATTTTCATTACTGCAAAATTATCCGAATCCCTTCAATCCCGTGACTACAATAAAATTTAATATCCCTAAGTTATCTGACGTAAAACTTATAGTTTATGATATTCTCGGTAAAGAAGTTTCAAGATTGGTGAATACAAAATTAGCTGCAGGTAGTTATACTTACAACTTCAATGCAACTAATCTTTCGAGCGGAGTATATTTTTATAAAATTGAAGCAGGGAATTTCAGTGATATAAAAAAAATGGTAGTAATAAAATAAATTTTTTTGTTCTGGGAATCTCTTTCATTAAGGAGATTCCATGGGATAGAAGCATTAATTCATTATATTCTTGAAAAAAAAATGCATAGCAATAGTTGGTCCGACTGCATCGGGTAAAACTCCCGTTTCAATTGAATTAGCAAAAAAACTCGATACCGAAATTATATCAGCAGACTCAAGGCAGGTTTATAAACATATTCCTATCGCTTCAGCAATTCCTTCTTCAGAAGAAAGGCAGGGAATTAAACATTATTTCCTCGAAGAACTGGAACTCGACGAAAAATTTAATGCAGGAGAGTTCGGAAGAAAGGGCAGGGAAATAATAGATACTATTTTTGCTGAAGGGAAAACTCCTGTAATAGTTGGCGGAAGCGGGCTTTATATACAATCTTTGATTGATGGATTTTTTGAAGAGGAAATTAAAGATGAAGAAATAAGAAAAAAATTATTTGATGATTTGGAAAAATATGGTAAGGAATACTTATATAATAAACTATTAGAAATCGATATCGAATCGGCACAAAAAATTACACCGAATTTTTACAGAAGAATAATAAGGGCACTGGAAGTTTATTATGTAAGCGGAAAGAAAATTTCGGATTTGCATAAAGAAAAACCGGAAATTAATTTCGAAACAGTTCAAATAGGTATTCATCTCGATAGAAACATATTATATGAACAAATAAATAAACGGGTTGACGACATGATATCGAAAGGCTTGTTAAAAGAAGTTGAGTGGCTTAAGGAGAACGGATATCATTATTCTACTCATAACTCACTCAATACAGTAGGAATAAAAGAAGTATTCAAATATTTTGAAGGTGAATATACTTACTATAATATGATTGAAATGATAAAACAAAATACACGAAGATATGCAAAGCGTCAATTGAGCTGGTTCAGAAGAGATAAAAGAATAAACTGGATAAACATTGAAAATAAAATAGATACAGCTGAAATTTTAAAGCTTATAAATTAAAATGAAGGTTGATAAAATATATTTAGATAAGCTTTATAATAAATATAAAAACAAGAACTCTTCAAAAGACCCTATCTGGTTTTTGCATAGTTTAAAAAGTGAAAAGGATGTTGAAGCTACCGCATTGATTTCATCAGCGTACGCATACGGCTTAATCGATGTAATGAATGTTTTATTGAATACTTTTTATAAAAGGATTAATAATAAGCCTTATGAATTTATAATTAATTTTAATCGAGAGAATGATTTAAAATATCTTAATAATTTACATTACAGGTTTAATAATGTAAATGATTTGTTGAGTTTGATTGAAAATATTAAAAATATTCTGATTCAGTTTGGTTCTTTGCAAAATTTATTTTTGTCAAATTATTCTGATTCTGATGAAAATATTTTAAACGCTCTAAAATATTTTGCAAAAAAACTTCACGATATAAAAATCAAAAATACAAAAGCATATTACCATCTCATTCCTGATGTTTCAAAAAATTCAACCTGCAAAAGATTAAATCTATTTTTAAGATGGATGGTCAGAAAAGATGAAATAGATTTAGGTATATGGAGTAAGTCTGTCAGTAAATCCAAATTAATCATTCCCGTCGATACTCACGTTTATCAAATTTCCCGGAATCTCGGGTTGATAAACAGAAAATCCTGCGATATGAAATTTGCAATCGAGCTTACTAATAAATTAAAGGAATTTGATAAAGGCGACCCTGTGAAATATGATTTCGCACTGTGCCATCAAGATATATAATAACTCAATTATAATGATATTATGTAATATTACGTTCCAATCGTAAATTTACATAAAAACTAATCACTAAATTCCGTATTTTTGTAACAACTAAGAATATTTACCATTTATACTTATGAATACCGATAAATTTTACAACGAGAAAACTGAAATAATATGCGAGCCTTCGACAGGAAGGATAAAAATATTAAGGGACAGATATTTATCCGAGCCTTTAATGATTGATGCTGAATATATTAAGTATTATACTGAAGCGCATAAAAAAACCGATGGAATGAATGTCCTTGAAAGAAGGGCCGAATGTCATTCTTACGCAATGGAAAATCTAACTCCAACGATAAAAGATAATGAATTAATCGTAGGAAGTAAAACAAGATACATCCGGGGTGCCATTCCATATTGCAATTATGCAAGCCGTTATATTATTCGCGAATTTAAGAATGAAGAAGCTGAAGCGCAGGATAAAGTAACGGATATAGGTGAAGGCGGAGGTATCGCTAAAGCAAAAGAACTTGCAGCATCGGGCGAATTTGAATTTTTCTGCAAGAAATATATATTGACAAAAGAAGATAAGCATACAATCAAAGAATCAGCCGAATATTTCATCGGTAAAAGTATGCAGGATGTAGGTGATTCACTCTGGAAAAATGTATTTGAAAAGGCTGAATATATTGAAAAAGGCTGGCAGGCGGGACTATACACGGCTCCACACGACCCGGCGCCAGAAGGCAGATACGTTCTTGATTTTGAAACTGCATTAAATCAGGGTTTCTTAAATCTGATTGAAAGGATGAAAAAGAAAATTGCAGAATCTGAAATTACTGATTATGAATCTGCCGAAAAAATTTATTTCTGGAAATCGGGAATCAGGGTATTGGAAGCTGTTATTAAATGGTCTGAAAATTATTCAGCAAAAGCTCTTGAATTAGCTGAAAAAGAAAAAGATTTACACAGAAAAAAAGAACTTCTCGAAATTTCCGAAAGATGCAAATATGCACCTGCGAACACTCCGAGAAATTTTAAAGAAGCAATTCAGGCATACTGGATGATATATCTTGCGGGACATATTGAAGGCGCGCATCTCGGTTATTCACCGGGGAGATTCGACAGGTATATGTATCCTTTTTATAAAAAAGATAAAGATGCAGGGATTATTACAGATGAAGAAGTACTCGAGCTTCTCGAAGCATTGAGAATTAAGATGACTGAACTTGAATATGTTGCTTCATTTTCATGGGCAGGTTTGGGTTCAGGAAATTTATTCCAGAATATGATTATTGGCGGGCTCGATGAAAATGGCAGAAGAGGAGATAACGAACTTTCAAAATTGATTGTTCAGTCTGCAATTAATTGCCAGACGACACAACCGACATTATCTATCTGGTACGATGAATCATTGAGTGAAGGTTTTTTATTGAAGGCGGCAGAATGTGTTAAAACCGGCTGCGGATTTCCCGCATGGTTTAATTTGAAAGTATATGTTAAACACGAAACTGAAAAAAGTAAATTACCTGAATCATTGATTCGCAAATATGCCGCAATGGGAGGATGCACAGAACCGACAATGGAAGGAATGAGCTATGGAGTTGTTCAGGCGGGATTCATAAATCACGGGAAACTTTTAGAGCTTGCACTTTTTGGCGGAGTTGACCCGAGAACGCGAATTAAATTTGATGAAACAAAAATTCCGGAAAATTATGTTGAACTATTTGAGGCATATACTCTACATTTAAAAAATTCAATTAACAACTGGCAAAGATACTGGAATATTGTAATGGCTGCTCACCGTCAAACGTGCAATTTGATTTTTTCTTCCGTACTAATAAGGGATTGCATTGAAAGAGGAAAATCACTCGATGACGGCGGGGCGGTTGTCAACGGTACTCCTACTACACTAAGCAGCGGACTTGTGAATATAGTAAACTCTCTCGCAGTTGTTAAAAAACTTGTAGATGAGAATAAAGAAATTACTTTAAAAGATATAAGAGATGCTTGCAGTAAAAATTGGGAAGGATATGAAAAATTACATAAAAAAGTAATGGATGTTCCAAAATGGGGAAATAATATTGAAGATGTCGATTCAATTTACAAAAATTTGTTTCAAATTTACTGCGGATATGTTTCTTCACAAAAAAATTATCTTGGAGAGTCTTATGACCCTTCTATGCTTGCAATAAGCACGCATGCTCCATTCGGAAAAGTATGCGGAGCTACACCTGATGGAAGATACGCCGGTGAAACGTTGTGTGACGGCGTGACTTCGCCGTTTCCGGGTACGGACAAAAACGGACCGCTTGCTGTTTTACTTTCAGCAGGAAAAATTGACCATACAAAAATTCGCGGTGGTTTGCATAATATGAAATTCCATCCTTCCGCTTTAAGAGGAATTCAGGGGTCTAAGAAATTAATAAGTTTGATTAAAACATATTTCGATTCACCGGGATTTCAGTTGCAATTCAATGTTGTGGACAGCAGGATGTTAAAAGATGCGCAGTTGCATCCTGAGAATTACAGGGATTTGATTGTGAGGGTTGCGGGATTCAGTGCATTTTTTGTGGAACTCGGCAAAACAATACAGGATGAAATAATCAAACGAACCGAACATATGCTCTAAAAATCTTAATTATTAATTAAATATAAAAATTAGATTACCAAATTATCTGACTGAAAGATAAAAATAAGTGTTAAATAATAACGATTTTAAAAATAAAAACAATAATACCTCACCCCCGGCCCCTCTCCTGAAAGGAGAGGGGAGTCAACTTCATTCTCATTCAAATGATCGGAAATACAAAGCTTTGATCATGAACATTCAGGACCTTTCATTTCAGGATGGTCCTGGAATAAGAACTACAATTTTTTTTAAAGGCTGCCCATTAAAATGTCTTTGGTGTTCAAACCCCGAAGGTCAGAATTTTTATCCTGAACTTATGCATAATGAAATATTATGCACGAAAAGTTATGAATGCAGGAAAGTATGTCCTCACAATGCAATTACAATCAACAATAATAATTATCCCGAATTCGATAGAATTAAATGCAAAGTTTGTGAAACGAAAGATTGTATAAACGCGTGCAATTACTCAGCCCTTAAAATTGCAGGTGAGTATTATACAGTCGATGAATTAATAAAAAAAGTATTACCTAATATTGCTTTCTATGTTAACTCAGGCGGGGGATTAACCCTTTCCGGCGGTGAACCTCTCGCACAACCTGAATTTGTAAAACTCCTGATACAAAAATCATCAGAATATAAATTAACTGTTGGTGTAGAGACTTGTGGTTACTTCAGCTGGAACGAAGTTGAAGAATTCATCGATAAACTCGAATTTATCTACTTTGATTTAAAATGCATAGATGATGAATCTTATCTTGAATTTACTGGTTCCAATGAAAAAATAATTTTGGAAAATCTCACTAAACTATCAAAAATTGATTCCTCAAAAATAATAATTACTATTCCGGTTGTTCCGGATATTAACGATTCTGCAGATATGATGAATAAGGTTATTGAATTCTGTAAGAAACTCGGAATACAAAAAATACGACTCCTTCCTTACCATACATTCGGGAAAGGTAAATATAATGACCTCGGCAGGGGGTATAATTTCAAGACAACGAGGGATTTAAATCCCGCTGATTTGCTGCAAATGCGGCTTGTAGCTGAAAAAGCAGGTATAACTTGCTGGATAGAATAATTCGATTATTAAGAAATTAGACTTGAATATTAATATACAGTTATTTAAAATACAATAACAGTAAGTAAGTTATTAATTAATAAACTTACACAATGGTTGTAAATATTAAACATATATTTCTCCGTTTGCAACATTTAAACGTTACCCTCACTTTTACATTTCTATATATATTTAATTTTAAATATTAATTAAAAATGAAAAAAATATTTACAGTATTTTTTCTGTTTTCCTTTTTTTTATTAAATCCTTTTACGAGGGCACAATCTAAAATTAATAATCTGAATGTTACATCAAAACAAAAAAGTTCGGGCAATACTATGCGAAATGTCATGTCCTCAACTCCTAAGCACTCTTTCGATGTACTAAATTACAAATTGAATCTGAATATTTATGATTGTTTCAAAATGCCGTTTCCCCACAGCTTTTCAGCGACTAACAATATTACTTTTCGGGTTGATTCAACATTAAATTCTATTAATCTGAATGCAGTAAATTATTCTTTGATAATTGATTCAATTCTGCTGACTAATAATTTTCATTTAAACTTCACACATGTTTCGAATATTTTGACTGTAACTTTAAATAGAACTTACATTCCCGGCGAAATAGTAAATTTAAGCATATACTATCGTCACAATAATGTCATAGACACTGTGTTCTTTACAGGTAATGGATTGGTATATACTGATTGCGAACCGGAGGGAGCGAGGTGGTGGTTTCCGTGCTGGGATAAACCTTCGGATAAAGCTACTACCGATATAACTGTAAAAACACCTTCAAATATTTTACTCGGCTCAAACGGCAGACTTGCTGATTCTATAAAAATTGCTGATACAATTTATTATCATTGGGTAAGCAGTGACCCTATGTCTACTTATCTTGTTGTGGTTGCAGGCAGCAGTAATTACAGGTTAAGTTTGCAATACTGGCACAAGTTATCGAATCCGTATGACAGTATTCCAATCAGGATATACTATAATAGCTGGAGAGACCCTTCGAGATTAAGAGATTCTATTAAAATGCTGACTAATTGTTTCTCTCAACTGTTTTGCGAATATCCTTTTGAAAAAATCGGTTTTGCTGATATTGATAGCAATACATATGGTGGATGTATGGAAAACCAGACATTGATAACCGTATTTCCGGGTTCATGGAATTATCTCATGGCAGCTCACGAGTTTGGACATCACTGGTTTGGAGATATAATCACCTGTGGAACCTGGGCTGATATATGGCTTAATGAGAGTTTTGGAACTTACTGTGAAGCATTAGCCGAAGAGTATTTTAAAGGTGAAAACAGTTATAAAAATTATATGACGCAGATATTTAATTCATATATTTGTTGTAACAATAACCAGCCTATTTATAATCCAATATATTTGAATTATACACCACCAAAAGGACAGATTTTTGGGGGGCTTTTTTATTATCCGATAACATATGCAAAAGGTGCTTGTGTACTCTATATTTTAAGAAATGTTCTTGGGGATTCATCCTTTTTTAATGTTTTAAGAAGTTATCTTAATGATACAAACTATAGATTTAAAAATGCTACCACAGATGATTTTACTTCTAAAATAAATCAGGTTACAGGTCAGGATTACTCCTGGTTTATCGATGAGTGGATTAAGCAAAAAAATCATCCGATATATTTTAATGTTTATGGAATAACCAATCTGGAATCATTTTGGCGTATTAATTACAGGACATATCAAAGTCTTGCTTTTTCACCATTTCATACTATGCCGTTAGAATTGAAAATATTTTTTCACGACGGTACTGATACACTGATTAAAGTTTTTAATAACATTAACAATCAAACTTTTACTTTCGATTTCAATAAACAGCCCGACTCATTAAACTTTGACCCGTTTAATAAAATTATTTTAAAGCAGGTATCAACTACTATCGGAATAAAAAATTTGAGTAAAAACGTTCCGGACAGATATTTTCTGTTTCAAAATTATCCGAATCCGTTTAATCCATCCACGATTATAAGATTCCAGATACCAAATTCAGAAAATGGAAAATGGAAAATGGAAAATGGTCTTGTGATTTTAAAAGTTTATGACATTATCGGTAAAGAAGTTGCAACCCTTGTGAATGAAAAATTACAACCGGGAGTATATGAAGTACCTTTCTCAGAAAAACGATTAGCGAGCGGAATGTATTTTTACAAGTTAGTTGCCGGGAATTTTTCTGATGTAAGGAGAATGGTTTTCGTGAAATAATATCCACAAAATTTTAAATTTCATTAATAATGAAAAAATTATTTACACTATTTATACTGTTTAACATTTTTCTATTAACTTCTTTTGTATATCCCCAGAGTAATAAATACAGTGCTAAAGAAGTAAAAAAAACAAATAGAATTTCTTATTCTGTAAATTGCCAATTATCTACAACACCAAAACACTCTTTCGACGTTCTAAATTACAAACTTAATCTGAATATTTATAATTGTTTTAAATCACCATTTCCGAAAAATTTTTCAGCTGATAATACTTTAACTTTCAGAGTGGATTCAACTTTGAATATTATAAATCTTAACGCAAATAATTTCTCACTGTTAATCGATTCGATAATATTATCAAACGGTTTACCTTTAATTTATTCGCATAGTTCAAATATATTAGCTATTACTCTTAACCGAACTTACAACCCGGGAGAAATTGTAATAATTAAAATTTATTACAAACATAATAATGTTTATGACACGGCATTCCAGGCAAACAATGGTCTTGTCTATACTAATTGCGAACCTGAAGGTGCCCGGTGTTGGTTTCCCTGCTGGGATAAACCATCAGATAAAGCTACTACGGATATTACCGCAAAAGTGGCTTCTAATGTTTTACTTGGTTCAAACGGGCGTCTTGCCGATTCGACAAAAATTGCCGATACAATTTATTATCATTGGGTGAGCAGAGACCCAATGTCAACTTATCTTGTAGTTTTAAACGGAAGTAGTAATTACAGGATGAGTCTTCAATATTGGCGTAAATTATCTAATCCGTCGGATAGCGTACTTGTCAGGATGTATTATAACAGTTGGAGTAACCCATCACAATTGAGAGATTCTATTAATTATGTAGCTAATTATTTCTCATCAAAGTTTATTGAGTATCCATTTGAAAAGATTGGTTTTGCTGAAGTAGATAGTTTAGGAGTGGGTATGGAAAACCAAACATTAATTGCAGTGTATCCTGATAACTGGAATGTCCGGATGGCAGCACATGAATTCGGACATCATTGGTTCGGAGATTTAATAACTTGTGGTACCTGGGCTGATATTTGGCTTAATGAAAGCTTCGGGACATATTGTGAGGCATTAATATCTGAATTCACAAATGGTAAGACTGCTTATAAAAATGATATAAGTTTTGATTCATCATATTATTTTTCATCACAGACTTTTTCTGAACCGATTTATAATCCTTCTTTTATAAATAATACACCTCCTAACGGATATTTATTCTTTTTCCCGATTAGGTATTGTAAAGGTGCTTGCGTGCTTTATATGCTTAGAAATGTTCTGGGGGATTCATTATTCTTTGACGTATTAAAAAGTTATACAAATGATACAAATTTCGTTTTAAAAAATGCAGTTACTGATGATTTTACTGCGAAAATAAATCAGGTAACCGGTCAGGATTATACATGGTTTATAACCGAGTGGGTTAAAAATGGCGGGCACCCTAAATATTCTATTACTTACGGAATATCAAATTTAGGTTCCGGAAACTGGAGAGTCAATTTTACAATAAAGCAGATACAAACTACTACAACATTTTATAAAATGCCGGTTGAGATAAAAATAAAATTTACAAATAATACTGATACTATTTTAAAAGTGGTTAACAACAACGTTTATCAGCAATTATTTACTTTTAATTTTAATAAACAACCCGATTCTGTATTTTTCGACCCTGATAACAAAATTATCTTAAAGCAAGTTACGACAACAATAGGGATAAAAAATATAAGTAATGATATTCCTGAGAGATATTATCTTTATCAGAATTATCCCAATCCGTTTAATCCGGCGACGATTATAAGATTTCAGATTAAAGATTTAAGATTAGTAACTTTGAAAGTCTATGATATACTTGGCAAAGAAGTTGCAACTTTAGTAAATGAAAAATTACAACCCGGAACATACGAAATCCCATTTTCCGGTAACCAATTTCCTAATTACCAACTCCCAAGCGGTATATATTTTTACTGTTTGCAATCGGGAGATTTTTTTAATACAAAAAAAATGCTCTTAATCAAATGATAAATTAAGTTATTAATTAGTCAAAATAATAATATTAAATAGTAAACATTAATACATGATGATGAAAAAAATAATTATTCTAATCACTTTTCTTATAATGATAATATCATCAAATATTTTGTTCAGCCAATATCAAAATATTTTAATATCAAATCAATATAATCCTAATGAAACATTCATCGCAATAAATCCCAAAAATACGAATCAAATTGTAGCAGGTTCAAATATTTTTTATATAGGTTCTGATACTTCTATTAGTGGCTATTATTATTCTTCAAACGGCGGATCTTCATGGAATAGGGGAGTCTTGCATTCGACAGTTGCAAGACCATCGGGTGATCCGGTTGTTATAGTAGATACAGCCGGGAATTTTTATTTCATTCAGATTTCAAACTGGAACATTCCACCTGCCTGGGATAAACTCTTAATTATGAAATCTACTAATGCAGGCGTAAATTGGTCTAATGGTATTACATTTGGTAAAAATGGCACTAAAATGCAGGACAAACCATGGGCTTGCGTCGACTGGTCTAATAGCATCTGGCGTAACAATATTTACATTTGCTGGACGCAGTTTGATGTTTATCATAGTCATAATCCGCTCGATAGCACTGTGATTATGTTCACACATTCTACAGATTGCGGCTCAACTTTCAGCACACCAATTAGAATTAGCAGACAAGGTGGAAATGCCTTAGATTCAGCACTCACAGTGGAAGGGGCTTCGCCGTGCACCGGTCCCGAAGGTCAAATATATGTTACCTGGGGTGGAAATAATAAAGTTACTTTTAATAAATCGAATGATGGAGGAATTAACTGGCTTGGAAATGAAATTACTGTGAGTCAAACTACTGTTTGGACATTCCCTACAACTGCTTGTGATATTTCAAATAGCTCTTATAGGGGGAATGTTTATACCTGTTTTGATGATTGCAAAATAGCCGCTAACGATAGAGATGTTTGGATTTCAAAATCAACAAATGGCGGTAACAACTGGAATACACCCGTAAGAGTGAATAATGATTCTTCCGGCAACTATCAATTTTTTGGTTCAATGTGTATAGACCAGACTACCGGTTATTTATGGGTCGTTTATTATGATAATAGGGATATACCATCTTATATGTATAATGTTTATGTGGCACGTTCAACGGATGGAGGAGAAACTTTTCAAAATGAAAAAGTGAGTTCAACTCCATTTACTTCGGGCGGCTTTATAGGAGATTATATAACCATAGCGGCACATAACGGTCACGTTAGGCCAATGTGGACAAGGCAAGAATCTTCTTACGATAATATATATACTGCAGTTATAGATACATTTCCTAAAAATGTTCAGGAATATTCGCATCTAAATTCATGCTCAACCGGTAATCCGAAATCTATTAATGATTTACAGTTCACATACGATACTATTAATATTTCGCAGCGAGGGAAAATAAAGGATATCAAGTTAAGCTTGAATATTAATCATACAAACGATGGAGACTTGTTCATTAAATTGATAAATCAGTCAAATTCAGTTGTTTTAAGCCAATTTAACGGGATAGGAGGTCAAAATTATACGAATACAATATTCGATGATACTGCTTCGTTGTCTATTACACAAGGAACGCCGCCATTTACAGGCAGATTCAGACCACAGGGAATATTATTTAACTTAAATGAACAGCAACTTGCTGGCAATTGGATACTGCAAATATATGATAGTAAAGCAGGTGATCAGGGAACATTGTTAAACTGGTGCCTTCAAACTGCTTATGAGAATCAAATTGGTATAAAAGAAATTAATTCTGAAATCCCGGATAAATTTATGCTTTTTCAAAATTACCCGAATCCATTTAATCCGTCTACGATTATAAGATTTCAGATTAAAGATTCAAGATTTGTTACGTTAAAGATTTATGATATTCTCGGTAAAGAAGTTGCTACCTTGGTGAATGAAAAATTACAACCTGGAGTTTATGAAGTACCTTTCTCAGAAAACAGGTTATCGAGCGGAATATATTTATATATATTAGAATCAGGTGATTTTAGAGAAATAAAAAAAATGATGCTGATTAAATAAAAATAAAAAAAAAATTAATAAAATTATGAATAATCATAAATTCACATTTATTTTTAATTATTTGATAACATTATTTTTATTGTTATTTAATACGGATATAACGGCGCAGTTTAATTTATCAAATCAATATGTCTCTCAGGAAATAGCGGTAAACGGTTTTAGCAATTTTTATCTCGGGATTGATTTTGCAGAATCATATATTGCTACTAATCCGAATGATCCTTTAAATACTATTTGCTCGTTTATAAACGGTTCATATTATACGCTTGACGGCATAAATTGGCAGAGATTAAATTCATTAAACAGTAGTGACCCATTTCTTACTTTTGATAGTCTTGGAATTGCATATTACACACCGTCACCGCCCTGGGGAAATACTTATGGCGTATTAAAGTCTACAGATAAAGGAATATCCTGGCCAAACAGCTATCTTATTCAAACCGGAGTGACTGACAAGCCATGTATTTGCGGAAATAAATCAGGTGGACCATATTCAAACTATTTATATACTGCATGGCAATTTTATACTATCGGATTGTCATTTACACGTTCAACAAATCAAGGAGTTAACTGGTCAAATCCAATTTCAATTTCTAATCCAAGCGGATACTGTCCTTACCTTGCAATTGGGCATTCGAGTACAACACCCGGGGGAAACATTTATTATGGCTACACATCTTACGATACTTCAAATCTTTATATTAAAGTTAGAATTTCTTCAAATTCCGGAGTATCGTTTTCTCCGGAAATAACAGTTTGTACTTTGAATGGTTCATATAATATTAAAAACGATTCAGTCCAGACGAATTCCTGTGTGCAAATGGCTACCGACATAGGATATGGAACTTACAGTGGAAACATTTATATAGTTGTTACAGATAAAGGGCAGGGTACTGATTTAGCAGATATAATTTTTACAAAATCTACAAATTACGGGTTGAACTGGAGTTCACCTATTAAATTAAATGATGATAATACTTTTACTGACCAATGGATGCCATCTATATCTGTCGATAAAAACGGAAAAATTTATGTTGTATGGTACGATTCGAGATTCGACCCTCAAAATAAGCAAGCTATGTTATATGGTACAGTTTCGACCAATGGTGGCTCAAGTTTTGTTCCCGATTTTCCTGTTTCAAATGTTCCTTTTTACCCTGCTTCTATAGTTACATATTTCGGTGGAGCAGGTTTTATGGGACATTACATGGGCGTATCGGCAATTGGTAATACTGCCATTACGTCATGGGTAGATGGAAGAAATAGAAACTTTGGGAGCTATGTCGGATTCGTTACTGATTTTTCGATGAACTGTAATACACAATTGAAAAATTTTATTAATAACGATAGTGCAGTTTTTACCGTGAATGTTCCTTCTGTGCACGGTCCTTTCAATTCAAGGATAAATTTTTCAACATATTTAGATACGCTGCCGGCTTCAGGGAACATAAATATTTCATTTGTGAACGGCAAGAATTATATAACTAATATTCCGGATTCAATAAGAATTAAAGTAATTACAAATACATCAATTACACCGGGTGAATATATCTTAAATATAATCGGAAGAAGCCAGGATGGTGTACCTGTTCATAATAGAAAAGTAATTTTATTGGTAAATTATTCCTATTTAACAATCGGGACGAATCGCAATGGTTATGCGGATTTTAAAGTCAACGGAATTCTTTATAATACTCAGCAGCAATTAGGTTTTCCAAATAATTCTAACGTATTGGTTCAGGCAGTAAGTCCAAAAACATATAATAACTATCAATATATTTTTAATAACTGGTCAGATAACGGTGATACAAGTCATATTATATTTTTAAATAATAATATTGTAAATTTACTTGCAAATTATAAAATTCAATTCTTTTATCATATTAATTCTGCATATCCGAATACGACATTTGGTAGTGAGGTATTTTACGATTCAGGGGTTTCATTTATTTCCGGAGTGATATCAAGGAGAATAAATTATCAGGGCATAACATATGATTTCAAAGGATGGGTTGGATATGGAGCGGGTTCTTATACAAGCACGGACACTTCGGGTTTAGATTCAGTAATAACATTATCAATGTATAATGCTATAAGCGAATTGGTAATTTGGAGAGCAGTTACGGGAATAAAACAAATTTCAGAAAATATTCCGAATGAATACAAACTTTTTAATAATTACCCGAATCCGTTTAATCCATCCACAATTATAAGATTTCAGATTAAAGATTCAAGATTGGTAATTTTAAAAGTTTATGATATTCTCGGTAAAAAAGTTGCAACCCTTGTGAATGAAAAAATGCCACCGGGAGTTTATGAAGTACCTTTCTCAGAAAACAGGTTATCGAGCGGAATATATTTTTATATGTTAGAATCAGGTGATTTTAGAGATGTTAAAAAAATGATGTATATAAAATAATTTTTAAATTCGCTGAACTAATATTAAAATGAGAAAAATATTTATTTTATTTTTTGTTGTTTTATTAACAATACCTTTGTCATCCCAGGTTATTTATAACAACAGAATTGATTCTATCGTGAATCTGGTATCCTCACAGTCGCTTTCACGTTTTAACAGAGAGTTAAGCGGAGATACAGTCGTTAATATAGGCGGTGTTCCGCAGATTTTGTATTCGAGATTTTATAAAAGTCCGGAAAAATATAAAGCTATACAATATCTTGATGAAAAATTTCAGAGTTTCGGCTTAACACCAAAGCACATGCAAAATAATGATACAAATATTAATGTTTACGCAGTGAAGTTAGGCACAAAATTTCCGAATCAAAAATTTATCGTTTGTGGTCATTATGATGATATTCTCTGGCCTGTGAATCCCGGCTTATACGATACTCTGCACGGAGCAGATGATGATGCATCGGGGGTTTGTGCCGTGCTCGAAGTGGCAAGGCTTATTGCAAATATGAATTTTGATTACACAATTTTGTTCGTTACACATGATTGTGAGGAACCTCCACCCTATATCCTCGGCAGTAAAGCATTTGCTGATAGCTGTTATTTCAGGGGAGATTCGATTTTAGGAGTTTTGAATTTAGATATGATTGCATATGACGGTAACAATGATTTTAAAAGCCTGACATATTATAATAATAATAATTCTTTAATATTATCCAACGATTTAAAATCGTGTAATCTAATTTATCAAATAGGAATGAATATATACAGCGTCCAGAGTCAAGTTGGAAACGATATAGAGTCTTATTGGAATCGGGGTTTTAAAGGGATTGAATTTGATGAAGACTATTACAATGATGTGAATCCATATATACATAGTCTATCCGACTCATATAATAAACTTAACATTCCCTATATTCAGAAAATGGTTAAAATATCTGTTGCTACTTTATTAACATGGGTAATGGATTATAAAATTTATTTCAACCACGTTCCAATTCCTTCAAGTTCTGATACTAATTCAAAAGTAGCAGAAGTAAAAATACATTTTCCGGTAACAATTGCTTCAGGTACAAATGCACCAAGGTTATATTATAAAGTTGGAAACGGAAATTATAATTATACAAATGCTTTTTATATAAATGGGGAGACATATAGATCTATTATTCCCGGATATCCTTCGGGTTCAAAGATATCTTATTATTTAGCAGCACAGGATTTACAGGGCAATAATATCGCTACATTACCGGCAGGAGGAAGCGGTATCAATCCCCCGGGTACTACACCTCCACCCACTCAATTTGTTTATTATGTTTTATCGACCAATAATTATTGTTCAAATATAGTTAAACCTATAAATGACCTGGCATGGACAGAAGATACAATCCATATTTCACAACAGGGTATCGTCAGAGATGTACAGGTGACTTTGAACATTAACCACAGCAACGATGGAGATTTATTAATCAGATTAAACACTCCAAATAACGGAACAACGTTAAGTCAATATAACGGACAGGGGGGACAGAATTATACAAATACTGTTTTTGATGATTCTGCAACTATCTCTATAAAGCAGGGTACTCCGCCTTTCACAGGAACATATAAACCTGAAGGAACATTATCAACTTTTAATAATCAACAAATGTCGGGTGATTGGATTTTGAGAATTTTTGATATCAACAATGGAAATCAGGGAAATCTTTTAAACTGGTGCATAAAATTTACTTATGAGAGCCAGATTGGAATAAAAAAAATATCAACCGAAATACCGTATAAATTTAAACTATATCAGAATTATCCGAATCCCTTTAATCCTTCTACTATTATAAGATTTCAGATTAAAGAATTAAGATTTGTTACTTTGAAGATTTATGATATTCTCGGAAAAGAAATTACAACTCTTGTGAACGAAAAACTTTCACCGGGAGTTTATGAAATACCTTTTTCCGGTAACCAACATACTAATAGCCAATTATCAAGTGGGGTGTATTTCTATAGTTTACAGGCAGGTAATCTTGTTGACACAAAAAAAATGCTGTTAATAAGATAATTAATTGGAAAATATTTCAAATTAATATTTAATTAAATTTATGAAAAACTTATTTAAGCTACTTTCAACTTTGTTTTTTGCACTGTTTATCCATTGCACTTCTTTTTGTCAGATTCAAAATATATTAATAAGTAACACGAATGCGCCTGAGGAACCGGCGGTAGCGATAAATCCGAATAATACGAATCAAATAGTCGTAGGTTCAAACGTTAATATAGGAAATAATTATACTTTAGCTTATTATTTTTCTTCAAATTCCGGATACAACTGGAGTAGTGGAACATTAACATCAACAAATGGAACTCCTTATTGTGACCCCTGCGTTGCCGTTGATGCAGATGGAAATTTTTACTATTCATGTCTGCGTAATAGAAATCCAACGGACAATATATTTATTTTTAAATCCACCAATGGAGGAATGAACTGGTCAGATGGAGTTTATTTTGGTCAGGTCGCAAGGCGACAAGCAGATATGCCTTCTATGTGCATTGATGTTTCAAACAGTAATTACAGAAATAATATTTATATGATATGGACAGGATTCGGATATAGTTCCTATCAATATGATACCTCCGAAGCATATTTTGCCCGTTCGACTGATAATGGTCTGACTTTTAATTCGCCGATAAAAATCAGTTCTGCTCCTTGCTCATACGTTGCCCTGATAAGTTGCCTTTGCTGCACAGGTTCAAACAGTGAAGTATATGCAGTTTGGTATAATATGAATGGAATAGCTTTTCAGAAATCAACTGATGGGGGTATAACGTGGTTGACTAATGATATACAAGCTATGACACAAACTCTTTCCTGGAGAGAATCATATCTTTGTTTCTTTAATAACAGCATTTCATTTGCATGCGATTTAAGCAATTCATCTTCACGCGGTAAAATTTATATCAGCTGGGCAGATACGAGAACAGGTAACAGGTCTGATGTCTGGATTATCAATTCCACGAACGGCGGAACTAACTGGAGTAATCCTACGAGAATTAACAGTGGACCATACAATACAACTAAAGCCGCCTTTTATCCGAAATTAACCGTCGACCAGTCAAACGGAAATTTATATGCAGCATACTATGATGATAAATATTATTCAAGTTATTCAGATTTAGATTTATTTGTTGCCAGATCTACTGATGGTGGAGTTACATTCGAGAATTCAAGAGTAAATTCAAATAAAATTTATTTATGCACTAGTATGCCGACATTTTATGGTGATTACATTGGTATCTCCGCAGTCAATAATAAAATACGGCCTGTTTGGATGAATGCTCAAACTTCATTTGCAATTTACACTGCTATTATAGATACATTTACAATAGGAATTCGAAAAATTGAAACCGAATTACCCGATACATATAAACTTTTTCAGAATTATCCGAATCCGTTTAATCCATCTACGATTATAAAATTCCAGGTTAAAGATTCAAGATTAGTAATTTTGAAAGTATATAACATCCTCGGAAAAGAAATTGCAACTCTTGTGAACGAAAAACTTTCACCGGGAGTTTATGAAATACCTTTTTCCGGTAAACAATACAATAATAATCAGATCACGAGCGGAGTATATTTTTATAAAATAATTGCTATTGATCCAACAAATAAAACAGGTTTATTTACTGATACAAGAAAATTAATATTAATAAAATAAACAACATAATATTTTGAATAAGTTATACTTTTTCATAACATCTCTTTTATTATTTTTTGGTCATGAGTTTCCGGCTTACTCGCAATTTAAGAATATTAATAGCTATGTATCGCAGGAACAAACAGTCAATGGTTTTAGTAATACATTTCTCGGTGTTGATTTTGCTGAACCATACATTGCAACTAACCCGCGTGACCCGCTGAATACTATATGTTCGTTTATTTACGGAAGTTATTTTACATTAGACGGACTTAACTGGAGCAGAATAAATTCTCTGAACAGCGTTGACCCATTTCTTACGTTCGATAGTCTGGGAAATGCTTTTTATTCACCATCACCTCCATGGACAGAATTTAACTTAAGTGTCCGAAAATCCACAGATAAAGGTGTAACCTGGCAATATAATTATCAAATATATAATAGTTATTCTGATAGGCCCTGCATCTGTGGAAATAAGGCAGGTGGAATTTATTCAAATTATTTATATTCCGGTTGGTGTAGTCATAGTTTATTATTTTCACGTTCGACTAATCAAGGTGTAAACTGGTCACCTGCAATATTACTTAACCCAAATTCAAACTTGGTAAGTCCTTACATTGTTGTCGGTCCTACAAGTACAACAGCCGGTGGTATATTATATTATGGCTATAATTCAATTTTCTCAAATGACAGTACATACTTTATAAACGTAAGAAAATCAACTGATGCAGGAATCACTTTTTCTTCCGATATTTTAGTTACCTATTTCTTACACCCGGATAGTTTAAAGAATAATTCTATTTCTGTAATGCCGGGCATACAAATGTCTTCTGATAATAGTTATGGACCATATAGAGGAAATGTATATCTTGTTTATTCCGGCAAAGGAATTGGAAACGACTTGAGTGATGTATTTTTTACAAAATCTACTAATTATGGAAATAACTGGTCAATCCCAATAAGACTTAATGACGATAATACATCAAATGACCAATGGATGCCTGCAATATCTGTAGATAATAACGGAAAAATTTATGTAGTCTGGTACGATTCGCGATTTGATCCACAGAACTACATGACTTTATTATATGGTACGGTTTCAACTAACGGCGGAGCATCTTTTGTCTCAGATTTTCCGGTTTCAATCACTCCATTCAATCCTGCTGTAAATGTCAACAATTGGGTGGGTCATTATATCAGTGTTTCGGCTATACAAAACACAGCAATTGCTGCCTGGTATGAATTGAGAAATGGTAACTATTGCAGTTATGTTGGATATTTTCCCGATTTTTCAATGACAGTTAACCGCGACACAGTTTACCTTGGAAGTAATGACAGTTTGACTGCCGTTATTAAAATTCAGGCATATAAAGGACCGTATATTGGAAATGAAAAATTTACTTTTTTCCTTGATTCAATTCCGACTCAGGGGAATATTTCAATAAATTTTTTAAACAGAGATTCTATTTCAACAATTCCGGATTCTATATATTTAAAAATTAAATTAAATAATGTGAATATTCCCCGAAAACATACAATAACTATTACAGGGAGAAATACAAGCGTAGGGGTTCCCGTCCATTACCGTTACATAGATTTGATGGTTAATTCATGCTTCCTTAATATTGGAACAAATAGAAATGGGTCGGCACAATATAAAATTGATGGTATTACTTATAATACACAGCAAAATCTGATTATTCAAAGTGGTTATCATTTGGTTCAGGCAGTAAGTCCGGGCTATTCCGGCAGTAACATGAGATATATTTTTGTGAATTGGTCCGACAGTGGAGATACAACTCATAATATAAGTGTGATTGCGAGAACCAATTTAACGGCATATTATAAAACACAATTTAAATTTATACTTATTTCGTCGATAGAAAATTCCTTTGGACAGACGGGGTTTTATGATTCGAATCAAACGATAACATTTGGAGTTCTTTCAAAAATCAAAGAATACAACAGTCAGATATATTATTTTAAAGGCTGGGATGGAGCCGGTGTGGGTTCATATACAAGTCCGGATAGTACAGGAAATGATACAACTGTAACATTGAATATCAAAGGTTACATTATTGAAAATGCAAGATGGATTGCGTCTGTAGGAATAAAGCAAATTACAGGTGAAATTCCCAAAGAATATAAATTATATAATAATTTTCCTAATCCGTTTAATCCTGTTACAAAAATTAAATTTGATATACCAAATTCAGAAAATAGAAAATGGAAAATAAAAAATGGTCTTGTATCTATTAAAATTTATGATGTACTTGGTAAAGAAGTTGCAACTCTGGTAAATGAAAATCTACAACCTGGAACTTATGAAATACTATTTTCCGTTAACCAATTTCCCAATTTTCCGCTACCAAGCGGTGTGTATTTCTATCGTTTACAGGCGGGTGATTTTATTGACACAAAAAAAATGCTGATGATTAAGTGACGATATTCATTTTATAATAGTCACGGCAGTGAAGCGTATCGGGGTTGTATATTAATTAATATTCAAAATTAAAATTAATTCAAAGGAAAAATAGATTGATGATAAAAAAAATTGCTACTGTCGCTTTACTTATAATATTATTATCAGCTAATTTTATATTCAGCCAATATCAAAATGTAATGATAAGTAATCAATATTATCCGAATGAAGTTACAATTATGATTAATCCAAAAAATATTAACCAGATAGTTGCAGGTTCAAACATCGGCTATTACGGTTCGGATACTTCTTTAAGCGGATATTATTATTCTTCAAATGGAGGTCTTAATTGGTCCGGAGGTGTTTTGCATTCAACCCTTGCGAGTCCATCAGGTGATCCGGTAGTTATAGTTGATACGGCAGGAAATTTTTATTTTATACAAAATGCTAATTATCATGGTTTTGTTCTTCCTTGCTTCGACAGGCATTTAGTCATGAAGACGGGAAATGGTGGTGCAAACTGGACTTCCGCTTCAACTTATGGATTAGACGGAAAATTTCAGGATAAACCCTGGGGTTGTGTAGATTGGTCAAATAGTATATGGCGAAACAATATTTATATTACATGGACTGAGTTTTCAAAGTATTATTATTCGGGAGGAGGACCATCGGATAGTTCAATTATATTATTTACAAAATCTATTGATGGCGGATTAAACTGGAGTCAGCTGGTTCGAATTTCAAAACGCAAAGGTGATGCTTATGATGCTTCGAATACAATGGAAGGAGCAGTTCCTTGCACAGGACCGAATGGAGAGATATATGTTTCGTGGTCGGGACCTGTAATATGGAATTCGCAGTATGCTATATTTTTTAATAAATCAACAGATGGAGGAAATAGCTGGCTCGATAGCGAACGTGTAGTGACCTCACAGTCCGGGGGATGGAATTTTAATATAAGTGGCGTATTCAGATGTAATGGATTTCCGGTTACATGCTGTGATTTGAGTAACGGACCTTATAGCGGAAATATATATATAAATTTTTCCGACCAAAGAAACGGCATGACGGATACAGATATATGGATTATAAAATCTACAAATGGCGGAACAAACTGGAGTCAGGTAAAACGTGTAAATAACGATCCTCCCGGTAAACAACAATTTTTTAACTGGATGGCAGTTGACCAGACTACAGGTTATTTGTATATTGTCTTCTATGACGAAAGAAATCTTCCCGCTTATTATGCTGATGTTTATATAGCACGCTCAACTGATGGAGGTGAAACATTTCGTAATATTAAAATTAGTTCTACTCCTTTCTTTTTAATTACCAATTCGTTGTTATGTGATTATATAAATATAAGCGCAATTAACGGACATATTCGACCTATCTGGACAAGAGTTGAAAACAGTACAACTTCAATTTATACCGCAATAATCGATACATTTTATAATATCGGAATAAAAAAAATAGGAGAAAATATTCCATCATCATATTCATTAAAGCAGAATTACCCGAATCCCTTTAATCCAAATACTAAAATTGGATTCAATATCAGTAAACCCGGAGATGCCGAAATTGAAGTGTTTGACATTACTGGTAAATTAATTTCTACATTTGTCAGGGAATATTTGAATTCAGGAAGTTACGAAATTAATTTTGACGCATCGGATATATCAACCGGAATTTACTTTTATCGATTAAAAATAAACAGTTTTATTGAGACAAAAAAGATGATAATTTTAAAATGAATATTTATTTCATTAAATTATGTATGAAATTTCCAATACAATCATGAATAAATTCTTGACAGCAAATAATTTAATCACACGTAATAT
>Ga0224523_1000032_pt1 | contig 103688 bp, 68 predicted proteins | sample CFST50metaG_FD_182732 | JGI IMG/M metagenome (GOLD analysis project Ga0224523, IMG submission 182732) | Peat soil microbial communities from Stordalen Mire, Sweden - C.F.S.T50 | ecosystem: Environmental > Terrestrial > Soil > Wetlands > Peat | place: Sweden: Norrbotten County, Stordalen Mire... | reverse complement strand
TAACGAAACAAATTGAAAGAATAAAAAAAGAAATAAATCCGGGAATAAACTTATTGAAAATAATTTCTAAACAAATATATGAAATTTAATGCCGGAGACCGTTTTCGCACAGTCTCCGGAGCTTGGTAACGAGAGAAACAAACGAGAGAAACATCCCCCCTGCCCCCCTTCTAAGGGGGAAAAGGAAAAAATTATACTTCTGCAAGTGCTTGATCGAGGTCCCGGAGTAAATCATCGACATCTTCGATACCTACCGAGAGACGAACCAATCCATCGCTTATACCGGCCTTCTTTTTATCAGCCAGCGAAACCTTTGAATGTGTCATCGATGCGGGATGTTCGATTAAAGTTTCAACTCCCCCAAGAGATACAGCGAGTATAGCAACTTTAACGCTATTCATTAATTTTCTTCCCGCTTCGAGTCCGCCTTTTAATCCGAAACTAATCATTGCACCCGGACCATCCATTTGCTTTTTTGCGAGTTCATATTGCGGATGAGATTTTAATCCGGGATATTTTATCCATTCTACTTTCGGATGCTTTTCCAGAAAATCTGCAAGAACTATTGCGTTCTGCTGAGCTCTGTCAACCCTGATTGCAAGCGTTTTCAAACCGCGTATTACAAGATAAGCCTGATGCGGGTCCATATTGCATCCCATCGCAATCATCATGCTTCTTAATTTTTTATACAACGCTTCTTCTTTCGCAACGATGACTCCTCCGACAACGTCAGCGTGACCGTTAATAAATTTTGTAATCGAATGGAATACGACATCGGCACCAAATTCAATCGGTCTTTGCAGATACGGGCTTGAGAAAGTATTATCTACAACCATCAGCAAATTATTTGCTTTCGCGATTTCAGAACAGGCTTTTAAATCTGAAATATCTATAGTCGGATTCGCGGGAGTTTCCAGATATAATACTTTTGTATTTGGACGAATTGCTTTTTTAATGTTTTCAATATCCGAAGTATTTACGTAAGTGGATTCAACACCGAATCTCGAAAAATGGTCTTCCATTAAACCTCTCGATGGTCCATAGACCGCATCGGAGCTGACTATATGGTCACCTTTACTCAGCAACGCCATATAAATTGTTGATACCGCACCCATGCCCGAACTTGTTGCAATACCCCCGAAACCATTTTCGAGTTCCGCAACTGTTCTTTCGAGTACGTGAATTGTAGGATTTCCAAGACGCGTATAAATATACCCGTCGCTCTCACCGTTAAAACATCTTGCACCTTCTTCGGCTGTTATGAATTCGAACGTTGAAGACTGGTAAATCGGAACATTAACTGCGCCTAATTTATTTTTATAACCACCACCGTGAATCAATTTAGAATTGAATCGTAAATTTTCTTTGCTCATTATTTTTGTTTTTTTATTAAATATTAAATTAATTTTTTTGCTTTTAAAATTTTATCTATAATTTCCCTGACTGCTCCGTTTCCTCCGTCGTGTTTGCAGACGTAATGAACGTGTTTTTTAACTTCTTCGATAGCATTCCCGGGACAACAGGAAAAGCCGACTTCCTTTAACAAAGGAATATCGAATTCATCATCGCCTATATATGCAAAGTTTTCGTTTTTAAGATTGTGTTTCTTCTTTAATTCTTCGAACGGAATAAGTTTATCGTCAATATTTTCGAAGAGGTAATCGAATTTCAGCGATGTGGTTCTGAGTTTATTCACTTTTGAACTCCGTCCGCTGATTACGCCAAACTTAAGTCCTAACTGCCTTCCGCGTGTTATGCCAAATCCGTCGTGAGTATGAAACACTTTTATATCATCCCCGTTGCTGACATATATAATATGTCCTGTTGACAGGCAGCCGTCGAGGTCCATTAAAAAGAATTCAATCTTTTTTAAATCGGGTTTTTTTGTTTTCAAAATATTCTAATTAAATTTAACCGGCTTTAAAAGATGTTTGTACTAAATATTTAATACGCTCAATTGCCACGACTTTTAAGTCGTGGGTTGGATATTCCATAAATGGGCTTTAGCCCGAAAACTCAATTATTATGGGCTAAAGCCCATTTAAGAGTTTTAATTTACCACGAGCTAAAGCTCGTGGCAATTGAGTAAGAACAATTATTCAAAAATATAACAAACTTCTCTTTTCGTATTCAATATCATTTATAAAACAGATAAAATAATTTCAATAATTCAACTCGAATAAATTTTTTATAATTTTGCCGCGGGACAACTTTTGTTAAACATACATTCAGCGCATTTTGGTTTTTTTGCATCACAAATTGTCCTGCCATGGTCGCCAATTCTCAAGGAAAATTTAAATTGTTCATCAGGTGGAATAATTTCTTTTAAATCCATTTCAATTTTTTCGGGGTCATCGTTTTCTGTTAATCCGAGCCTTGTTGTTACTCTTTTAAAATGTGTATCTACGATTATCACGTCTTTTTTTCCGAAACAATTTCCGAGCACAACACTTGCAGATTTCCTTCCGACACCTGTTAATTTTGTAAGCTCTTCCATAGTTTTCGGAACCTGCCCGTTAAAATCATCCACGAGCTGCCGGCACAATGCTATAATGGATTTAGCTTTGCTGTTTGGAAACGAAATAGATTTAATATTTTGGCGGAAGTTATCAATTCCGTCTTTCAGAATATCTTTTGGAGATTTATATTTGGTTTTATACAACGGCGGCATTGTCATATTCACGCGGACATCGGTGCATTGCGCTGCAAGTACAGTTGATATTAAAAGCTCAAACGGATTATTAAATTCAAGATGAGGTTTTGAATCAGGATATTCCAGTGCAAGTTTTTTTATTATTTCGTTAGCGCGTTTTTTTAAAATGTCGTTTTTCATAATATTACATTTTGATAATTAATAAAGTAATACAGTTTAACAAAAAAGAGCATGCGGAAAACCCCTATGGGGTTTGATAAATATATTCAATTTCCTATAAACGGAAAATCCCTACGGGATTCAATCACATTTAGTTAATATCTATGAATACAAAGATTAATTACATTTATAATCTTTAAACAACTCAACATAAATGTTGAGATACAAAACAACTCAACATAAATGTTGAGATACAGAACTACTCAACATAAATGTTGAGATACGGAACTACTCAACATAAATGTTGAGATACGGAACTACTCAACATAAATGTTGAGATACAGAACTACTCAACATAAATGTTGAGATACGGAACTACTCAACATAAATGTTGAGATACAGAACTACTCAACATAAATGTTGAGATACAAAACAACTCAACATAAATGTTGAGATACACTTACTTTACAAAATAATTAAGCATTTTATAAATTAATTTCGCTGTCAGAAAATCGGGGAAAGCGAAATCTTTTCGCGGAGCGAGTTCGACTACGTCGAATCCAACAACATTTTTCTTTTCTCCGAGTTTTCTTAAAAGTTTAACCGTTTCACTCCATAAAAATCCGTCGGGTTCTGGTGTTCCGGTCGACGGCATTATTGATGGGTCAAGATAATCCACATCAAAAGTTACGTAAACATTTTTCTTTAATGTATTAATTATTTTGTCTTCCCAGTGGCTGCCATACTTTCCGTTTCTTATTTCAAACGCATAAAATGTTTTGATATTATTTTCTTTAATAAATTTATTCTCTTCTATGCATTGAGCACGAATTCCAACCTGTGTAATATCCTTTGTAAATTCCGCAACTCGGGACATAAAACAGGCGTGAGAATATTTTGAGTTTTCATATTCATTACGTAAATCCGAATGTGCATCAAAATGCAAAATGGATAAATTTTTATAATTATCAAAATGAGCTTTAATCGGAGCAATCGATATTGTATGTTCACCGCCGAGTGTTACAACGAATTTATTATCTTTAATTAATTTTACAACATTTTCATAAATATAATCCAGTGCGATTCTATCTTTCTTCCCTTTTAGTTCGAGAGCTTTCAGAGAACAAATGCCTTTTTCAAAACATAGTTCCCGGTTCATTTCTTCATCGAAAAATTCCACATAATGAGATGCATCGAGAATAGCCATAGGACCTTTCGATGTACCCTTGCCGTATGTAGTCGTTGCTTCATAAGGGACGGGTAATACAGCAATTTTAGAATCCTTATAACTGGATACATTTTCTTCAATAGCGAGGAAATTTTTCTTTATGTCGTAATACTGTACCAATGTTAAATGTTAAATGTTAAATCCAAACCCTTATGTTTCATCTGGATTCCCGCTTTCGCGGGAATGACAAATAAATTTGTTATTTGTTCAAGTGGAACTCTTCTGCTCCGAAAAGTTCAATAATTTTCTTCACAACAGGGCTGTCTTCATTTTTATTAACATCCGCCGAATAAGACGATTGTGATTCAGAATCTTTTGATATTTCGGAGTAATTTTTATTTATGTTAGAAGTTTTTTTTTTAATGGCTTCGAGTTCAGAAATCAAACCGGAAACGTCAACAACTTCTTTATTTATTCTGCAAAGCTCTACCAGCAATGATTCTATAAGTACATTTTGATTCGAGGAGAATTTGAACCTGTATTCATTTTCGAACATAATTTTCAGTAACCTCAGCAACTGGTCTTCAGAAAATAAAACCGACTCTTCCTTGTATTTTATTTTAATGACATCAGATTCATCGAGCAGAGCCGGGTTATCGGTGGTTTTAATTACCAGTAAATTCCTCAAGTGTTCAACTATTCCGTTATAAAACGTCTGAAGGTCGAAACCTTTTTCCTGAAGCGAATCGAGAAAAGAAAGAATATCCTTTGAATTACTTTCACGAATAAATTTTGAAATATTAAAATAAATTTCTTTATCGGGAATGTTCAAAAATTCTTTCAACTCTTTATACTTCACATCCATTCCGCAGAAAGAAACAGCCATATCGAAAACACCGAGCGAATCACGCAGTGCGCCGTCTCCGAGTTTCGCAATAAGAAATAATGATTCATCGTCAATAGTAATTTTTTCTTCTTTAGCAATTGCTTTAATTTTTTCCGTGATTTCATTCACTTTAATTCTATGCAAAGCAAACTTCTGGCAACGACTCAGGATTGTCTGCGGAATTTTTTCGGGATTAGTTGTCGCAAGAATGAAAATCAAATATTCAGGAGGCTCTTCAAGAATTTTCAGCATCGCATTGAACGCCTGAATCGTGAGCATATGAACTTCGTCAACTATAAAAAATTTATATTTTGCTTTCAGCGGAAAATATTTTGCTGCATCCTGAATAGCCCTTACGTCATCTATTCCCCTGTTCGAGGCGGCATCGAGTTCAAATACATCGGGGTGTACACCTTCACGGATTTCGCGGCAATTTTCGCATTCATCACAGGGTTCACCTTCTTTTGATAAATTCGAGCAGTTTAATGCTTTAGCAAAAATCCTTGCTATTGTTGTTTTACCTACACCGCGAGGTCCGCTCAAAAGATATGAATGAGCGATTTTATTCATCAGCTTCGCATTCTTCAGAGTTTGAGTTACAAATTCCTGCGAACATACTTCACCGAACTTTTGTGGTCTGTATTTTAATGCTGAAACTTTATATTTTGACATCTGTTAATATGCTATTCAAAAAAATAAAAATACAAAAATTAAATTTAATATGATGCAATAATTATATAATAATTTCAAAATAAAGATAAAGATAAATTTACAAATTAAATAAAAATTGAGGGGATCCCCGATAAGAGTCCCGATATACAAAGCATCGGGATGCAAAGAACGCACATTTGGGGATGACAATTTTAGTTATTTATATTTAATAGATTTCGTACCGAAAACATGTTCAATCGCTTCATCAACATTTTTAATCGTTATCAGTTTTAAATTACTCGTAATATCTTTCGATATTTCGCTTAAATTCTTTTTATTATCTGCGGGAATCAAAATAGTTTTCAATCCGCTTCTCAATGCCGCAAGAAGTTTTTCATTCAGACCTCCTATCGGCAGTACTTTGCCGCGTAATGTTATTTCACCCGTCATCGCAACTTCCGGAAGAGCAGGCGTTTTAGTAATTGCGGAAAGCATTGCCATAATCATCGTAATACCCGCCGAGGGTCCGTCTTTCGGAATGGCGCCTTCAGGCAGGTGAATATGAATTTCCTTATCTTCAAAATAATTATCCGGAATTCCGAATCTCTCCGAGTTCGAGCGAATATATGAAAGTCCAGCCGCTGCTGATTCTTTCATTACATCTCCAAGCTGTCCGGTGAGAGTCAATTTGTTTTTCCCTTTCATTACAGTAACATCTACATTTAAAATATCACCGCCCATCGATGTCCAAGCCAATCCATAAACCGAGCCTATATTCGGTCTTTCTTTTGCGGAAATTTTCAGGTTTTCATATTTTGGTACACCAAGATATTTCTCGACCATTTTTTCCGTTACATTTATAGAGTTCAAATGGTTCGTGTTTACGAAAACATCTTTAGTAAGCTTCCTTATAATTGACGTAAGTTCCCTTTCAAGATTTCTCACTCCTGCTTCTTTCGTATATTCATGAATTATTTTCAGAATAATATTATCCGGAAATTTAATCGAACTTTTGTTTAACCCGTGTTCTTTCAATTCTTTCGGGAGTATATGTCTTTTTGCAATCTGAAGTTTTTCATAATCGAGATAACTTCGCATTTCGATTATTTCCATTCTGTCCTGCAGAGGCAAAGGAATATTATACTGAACATTTGCAGTTGTTATGAAAAGAACTTTGGATAAGTCATAATCAATATCGAGGTAATGGTCATTGAAAGAAAAATTTTGTTCCGGGTCAAGAACCTCAAGCATGGCGCTTGAAGGGTCACCTCTGAAATCATTTCCCATTTTATCGATTTCATCAATCATAATCACAGGATTTGAACTGCCGGATTTTTTCATAGCCTGAATGATTTTTCCGGGCATAGAACCGATGTAAGTTCTTCTGTGTCCCCTGATTTCTGCTTCATCACGAACGCCGCCGACAGATAAGCGTGTGAATTTGCGGTTCAATGCTCTTGCAATCGATTTGCCGAGTGAAGTTTTCCCGACTCCCGGAGGTCCTACGAAACATAGTATTTGTCCTTTAGGCGGTTTTTTAATATGTTTTCCTTTCAGTAATTTTAAAACTGCAATAAGTTCGAGAATTCTTTCTTTTGGTTTCTCGAGGTCGTAATGGTCTTCATCGAGAATTGACTTTGCATTTTTGATATCAAAATTATCGTCCGTAAAAACATTCCATGGAACGCTTGTCATCCATTCAAGATAATTTCTAATCACAGCATAATCGGGAGACATTTGCGGGGTTTTCCTTAGTTTGCCGTATTCATCCATTGCTTTCTGATTCACGGCTTCCGGCATTCCGGCTTTTTCAATTGCTTCTTTTATTTTAATTAAATCGGGGTCGAGTTCAATGCCTTCACCGAGTTCATCCTGCAAAATCCTTATTTGTTCCTGGACAATAAATTTCCTCTGATTTTTCTGCATCGCAGTATAAATCTTAGATTCAATTTCTTTTTCTATATTCAATATTTCAAGTTCGGAAGAAAGCAAATATAATATTTCGTAATACTGTTTAAATATATCATCTATTTCAAGAAGTTTTTGTTTCTTTGCAATGTCAACATTGATTGTAGAAGCAATATAATATAATTTTCTATCAGGTTCTTTAATGTTATCATAGGCAACTAATGATTCTTTTGGAATTGAAGGATTTGCCGATACATATTCATTAAACATTTTGGTAGTATGCCTGATAAGTGCAAAAAGTTCATTGGTCTCAAGATAAGAGCTTAACTTCGGTATTACCTTTGCCTTAATATATTTTTCCGTATAAAATTCTTCAACTTTAGCGGGAACCAATCCGTCAACAAGTACTTTTATCAAACCATTCGGTAATCTCAGAACCTGTAATATTTTTGCAATCGTACCTGTTTTATACAAATTATCCGAAGTTGTATCTTCAATCGATGCATCAATCTGAGATACAACCAAAATATACTTATCGGATTCAAGAGAGGTATTAATAGCATTTACAGTAGATTCCCTGCCTGCGAGAATAGGAAATACCATGTATGGATAAATAACAATATCCTTCAAAGGCAAAACCGGCAGAACAGACGGAAAAGATGTATTATCTTTTTTGTCATTTGTTATAATAATGTTTTCCGGAGCCTTATTTTCTTCTTTACTTTCTTTCATAAATAATAAATTTGAGTAAAAATAAACTTACTCTATTTGAGATTCAATTCTAATAAAATTCGTAATATATGCAAAGTTTTTAATTCCTTCGAATCCGGAATTAAATATTCCCGAATATTAAAATACCTATCATTCAATATAATTATAAGGTCAGAAAATTTCGCACGGGCAACTTTAATCCTTGAAAAAACTATAATGCTGTTTTAATAACAAGATACATAAAAAATGTTTTACTTAATAAACTCTTCAATTTGTCTTGATTAAATATTCAAATAAAAATAATTTATATAAATGTATATTATATTAAAACGATTAAGTTCGTTTATTTATTTCATTTTGATTTTTTTGTTGGCAGTCTATGCATTAAGTTGCAATTATGTGACTCACAGAACATTATCAAATGAAGTAATTAAAGAAGATGAAGACCCTGAACCTGATTATAACGTCACTCTTGAGCCTAAATATCAGGATTTTGTGACCTACATTTTCATGGGAAACCGTTCAGAATCTTTCGGTGCTTTTTTTAATAAATTTTACCAGGCACAGGATGATTATGATGCGGCAATGCTTGACTACAGGACAACTACAATTGCAACTTATAACAGAAGACTCGACTCATTAAACATCACTCCTTCTATATCTCAAACCGGAAAAGATTTATTGAACAAAGTTATAGAGAGAACTTCTAAAATTATTCAGTATAATAAAAATACAAGATTTCTGGATGATGCCGTGTTGCTGGTAGGGAAATCCTATTTTTACATGGGTGAATATTTACAGGCTGACAGGAAATTCGGTGAATTCTTATCGAAGCTCACATCAAGCCCGTTATCCGATGAAGCACTTCTTTATCTCGGAAGGACACGTTTTAAAATCGGTATGGCTTCAGATGGGGAGAAAATATTAAATAATCTGCTTGCATCAACAAAAGACCTGGAGATAAAATCAGAAATTGCGCAGGAACTTGCTTTTAATTCAATCTCCAAAAATGACTATAAAACCGCAATCGATAATTTCGAGCAATCAATTTCTTTTACTAAGGATAAAGAGAAGATAGCAGAAAAGCTTTATATACTTGCAAAAATTTATAGTACGTTCGATGCAGAAAAAGCTTATTCAGAATATTTAAAAGTTAAAGCACAAACTTCAGATTTCGATTTAACTTTTTATGCAAATTTAAATATTGCAAAATCGTTAATTGAGTTAAAAAAATACGGTCAGGCTTTCGAATTATTAAATAAATTGAATCATAGTTACAGGGACTTTCCTGATTACAAACAGTTGGTCGAACTTGAAATTGCAAACACTTTATATTATCAGAAAAAATATGCGGAAGCAAAAAAACAATATTTCGATATTATCATAAATTACGCGGGTACCAAAAGTGCTGCCGATGCTTATTATCACCTTGGTGTTTACTCTGAAAATATAGGAAAAAATTATTTGGAGGCATATGCAAATTTTAAAAAAGCTTCGGAAACAAATACTAACTCGGATTTTTATAATTACAGTTTAAAACGAGCAACAACTTTCGACAGATACTATTCATTGGCTGCAATTATTAAAGACACGACAAAGATAATTCTTCCGACTGAAAATAAAGAGCTTGAAACATATAAAGCAAAATTAGAAAAAGAAAAAGGTGTTGAGAAACAAAAAATTGAAGAAAAGCAGCAACAGGAAATAAAGGGAAATAATAATCCACCTCCTCCTAAGGGTGGCGGTGAGAAAATGAAATATAATTTAACGGATACGGTTAAAAATATTAAGATTGATACAACAAAACGAATTAATGAAGAACCCGGCAATGTGCTTTTTAAAAATAAACCAGATACAACAAGAGTTTTAAAAAAGGAAAAAACAGATACATCAAAAGTTTTGAAACAATCTCCTATTGATTCCAATAAAACAGCAAATCTTCAGGATACGTCGAAACTAATAATCAATGAAGATTCGTTGCGTGCCGCACAAGAAAAAAAAACCTCTGACTCAATTCTGACAGTCATACACAGGGAGGATTCAATAAAAATCGCAAAGGATTATGCTAAGTTTGGTGCGTACTTTCAACTCTCTGAACTTTTCCTTTATGATATTAATAATACGGATTCATCTCTTTATTACCTGAATATCGTCACCCAAAAATGTCCCGATACAAATTTGATTGTGAAAGCATATTATTCGATAGCAAATATATATAAAAATCAGAATAAAACATCTGAGGCTAATGATATATTTAACAAAATTATTTCTCAATATCCAAATTCGATTTTCGCAAATGAATCGAGAAAAATTCTCGGGTTACCGGTAGTGGAAATTGAAAAAGATTCGGCAGATGTTGCATATAAAAGAATCGAAGATGCTATTGCCGGAAATGATTATCAAAAAGCCTTAACAGGATTAATAGATTTTATTTTAAAATATCCTGATTCTGCAAATAAAGCTAAGGCTCTTTACACGATAGGATGGATATATGAATATAATTTAAGTAATAAAGACAGTTCGATTTCTTATTACAAAAAATTAAAAGATAATTTTCCCGCTTCTGATTACGCTATGTCTGTAATTCCTAAATTAGATTTTTATGCTTCACTGGAGAAAAGGGATTCGACGAAAATTTCGAACGACAGCCTTAAAGGAAATTTGGATTCATTAAGTTTATCAAATGATTCTACAAAGACATCAAATGATTCCATAAAAACTTCAAACGATCCTACAAAGACCTTAAACGATACTAATAAATTCACCGGTGATACATCTAAAAGAAATATAGATTCGCTCGGAACTGCTCCTGATAACGGAGAGGAGAAAATTCCGAAAAAAGACGGTAAGGATGAGAAGAAACAGGAGCAGGATTTAAACAAGGGTTTGAAACCGAAAGGACAATATCCATAATTCACTGTATTACTATAAAAAATATTTTCTTGCAATAGCCCAGCTCGCCATAGTCATTCCATCGTATATTTCATTAGATTGAATTCTTTGTTCAATCTCTGAAGGGGTCAGTTCAATCATTTCAAATTCCTCCTGTTCATCTTTAGTTTCTTCATCTGAAGGTATCAGGTTACTTGCTATAAAAACGTGGCATATTTCATCCGCTATTCCGTTATAAGGATTGAAAAATCCGATTTTTTTCAAATCGCCCGTTAATCCTGTTTCCTCGATAAGTTCCTTTCTTGCAACGAATTCGGGTAATTGATTTTCCTTGATACCACCACCGGGGAATTCAATACTGAAGCGGTCATTCAGGTACCTGTATTGATTGACGAGCAATATCTTCCCGTTATCTTTTACAGGAATTATAAAAGAAGAACCTGCCGTGTGAACATAATGGTATTCATATTCTTTTCCGTCAGGTAAACTGCATTTATCAAATTTGTAAGTCCACCAGGGATTTTTAAATTTAATTTCGGAACTTACTTTTCTCCATCGATGTAAAGGCATATTTTCAATTTAAAATTGGAAATTTTAAATTATAAATTATAAATAAGAAAAAATATATAATTTGAAAATCAGTTTAATGGAAGAATGGAAATAGCATTAATTGCTAATTTTAAAAATAATTAGGTGTTTCAGATTTATACAAAAAAATGTATTGAACAATATCACAGAGATACATATAGAATACACAGAGGTACACCAGGTAGAGTATTTATTAAAATCGAAAAGTTATTTTTATATATAACTATCGTTATTTTTCAGTAGCATTTTCTTTTTTGCAACTGCTTATTCCAAACGGATAATACAATCCGCATCTCGAAAACAGCCCGGTCATCAGTGGAATAATTCCAATTAATCCCCACCAGCTGTGCATTATTGCTCCGACAATAATTATAATTCCAAGTCCGATTACAATTCTTAATATTTTATCGATGCCGCCTACGTTTGCTTTCATTTTAATCTCCTTTAAAATATATTATAATATTATTTATTTACATTCACCGGTTAATTTTTCCTGACTTATTGAACTGATTACTTCGATTTCGGGTGGATTCAAAAGATGTTTTTTAACCGCACATAAATTTGCGGCGTTAATCAATGCATCTTTGTACTTTTCCGGAAAATCCGGAGGGAGCTGAATATCAAGAGAAATTTTTGCTACCATTCTTGTTTCCGGATTAAATTCCATTGTCTGTGTAATTGTAATGTTTTCAGCATCTATGTGCCTCTGATCGCAGAAACCTTTTATATATATCCCTGCACATGTACCAATTGAAGCGAGGAACAGGTCGAACGGAGCGGGTGCCGATGCATCACCGCCTGAGGCAACCGGCTGGTCGGTCTTTATTATCTGGCCGTGAACACTTGCATTCACTTTTTTATTCCCGTCGAAAAATATTTCCATTTTCATGATTAGTTAACCTTTTTGATTTATACAAAATTAATAATTATAGTTGCTAATAGCAAACAAAAAATAAAACTAATTTCGTATGGTTGAACTTGTCAGAATAAATATTATTAGCAAGTAAAGTTAATAATAATTTCCTTTTACTTTTACTGAGTTAGAGATAATTTACGTTTTATTTATTAGCTAATATCAATTAATGTATTATAAAAACATACTTGGCCTGATTGGGAAGACGCCGCTTGTAAGAATTAACAACATTACAAAAGGCATTAGCGCAACCGTGCTTGCAAAAATTGAATTCATGAATCCGGGAGGAAGCGTTAAGGACAGGGTCGGACTTGCGATGATAGAGAATGCGGAAGCAAAGGAAATATTAAAACCCGGTTACACTATCGTTGAAGCGACGAGCGGAAATACGGGAATTGGTCTTGCGCTTGCCGGACGAGTGAAAGGATATAAAGTCATTTTGGTAATGACGGATAAAATCGGACATGAAAAAAGAAATTATTTAAAAGCACTTGGAGCAAAAGTCGTTATCGTACCAAAGGAAGCAACGCCTGATTCTCCTGATTATTACAGAAACAAAGCAAAATCACTGGCAGAAGAAATTCCGAATGCAGTAAACCTGAATCAATATTCAAATGATGCAAATCCGCAAATCCATTATTCAACAACCGGTGCGGAAATATGGAAAGACACAGAAGGCAAAATAACTCATTTCGTATGCGGAGTAGGAACGGCAGGAACTATAACCGGTGTATCGAAATATTTAAAAGAAAAAAAACCTTTTATAAAAGTAATCGGTGTTGAGCCGAATGGTTCGAATTTTAAATTATACAAAAATACAGGAGCTACAGGAGAAACGATAATGCACGCAATAGAAGGAATCGGAACTGATACAATCCCGCCCATAACGGATTTTAAACATGTGGATGAAATTGTGAGTGTCAGCGATTCCGATTCAATTAATATGTGCAGAAGACTCGCAAATGAAGAAGGTATTTTCGCAGGGGCATCTTCAGGCACAGCGGCTTACGTTGCAATCGAGCTTGCAAAAAAACTCGGAGAAAATGATGTGGTTGTTTTTATTGTATGCGATACAGGAGAAAGATATTTATCTAAATATCATAACGAGGAATGGCTGAGGGAGAATAAATTTTAGGGATTAATTAGAATAGTTATAATTTCAAACGATATACTTTCCATTACAATTAGAGATTAAAATATAATTGTTGATTTCGACCTCTCCCCCAGCCCTAAGAACCTCTTCCCGACGGGTCGGGATTTCTCAAAGAACGCTCAACCTACAAAGAGAGGGGGAGTTAGATTATAATTTTTTCGATTTTTTTTCAGACCTATCCCACGCCAACTTTTGTTTAAATTCTATATTAATTTATTTTGGCGGTTGATTGCCCTGCGGATTAACCGGCGGATAATCACCTTTTGGCGGGATACCCGGCTGATTTCTGTCAGGCTGAGGTCCGCCCGGTGCCTGATGTTCAAATATATTGTTCAGAAAATGTTCGAATTTATTAAGCTGCTCCGGTTTGCATAGATTCTTAATGCTTTGGAAATGCTCTGATAATAAAATTTCAATACGTACCTGCAACGAGCCAATCTTTTCAGCAAGTTCTTTTATACGATTATTATCGGAAGCGGGTTTTAAGATTTCCTTTGTAATTTCATCCTTAAAAAATTTTATGCTGTCTTCTATAATACGCCTGTCCGTAAAATGTTTATCAAGAATCTCCTCAAGTTTTTTTCCCTGTGCATCATCAAAACCAAGTTCATTTTTCATAAAATTAATTCTTAATTCCTTTTCGTTTTCCCGTTGCGGCGGTAAATGATTAACAGGACGCCTGTTGTAACTATACCATAGAAATGCAAGAGTTGAGATATTTAATATAATGAGTATAATAATAACCCACGAATATAATCTCTTTAAATTTGATTGTTCCATAATTTTATTTTGTGTTAGAATAAATAATTTTGTTATAATCGTTTGAGTATTCCGTCTTTAATTCCGAATAATATAAACTTTTCGCTTTATTTTCTTTTGCGTTGGAATTCATAAAGTAAAAAGCAGATATAATATTTAGAATAATCACGAGAAATAGAAAAGCGGGTTTGAAAAAACCAAATGCCCATTTCTCTTCCGCTAAACCCCCTTCTTTCCTCCTCTCATCTATTTTTGCCTTTAAACGTGTATAGAAATAAGGGTCAACCTTTAACTGTTCGTCCGGTTTCAGATATTTAAGTGTTTTCTTTATTTCGTTTTCTGAGTTTTCCATTTTGTACTTCTTATAATTTTAGACGATATTTAATCTTTAAACTTGCGGTTAATTTCTTTTTCAAAAAAATCTTTTAAATTTTTTTCGAGATTCTTTTTTGCCCTGAATATCAGTGATTCAACTGAAGATATGGATTTTCCCGTGATTTCGAATATCTCTTCATAGCTGAACAATTCAATCGAACTAAGGTTTAAAACAACACGCTGGCTTTCGGGCAGTTCATCCATTGCCTGCTTTAGAATCTGAATTCTTTCTTTTTCCTGATAAATAGAATCGGGTGTTTGATTGTCGGGTATAATTATTTCTCTATCTTCGGTTTCTGTCCATGATAAACTCACCACATTCCCGGCTCTTTTTTGTCTTTTTTGTTTCTTAATGAAATCGAGTGACTTATTTACGGCAATTTTGTATATCCAGGTACTTACTGAAGATTCCTCACGAAAATTTTTAATAGAAAAATATGCCTCCAAAAAAACTTCCTGCGATAAATCATTAGCATCCTCTGTATTACGGACAAAGCCGTAACACAGGTTTAATACTTTTTCAGAAAAAGAATCCACCAGCATCTTAAATGCTTCTTCATCAGAACTTTTTAGTCTTTTTATGAATTCGGAATCAAACAATTTATCAGGAATCAGTTATAAATTTAGACGATTTATTTTCTAATTACTTGCGTGTTAAAATATTCTAATACAAATCTATATATTATTTAAGTTAATCTAATTTTTATTAATATTAAATTTTAATCGGAAATTTTTTTATATGTTAAACTGTTATAAATTAGGGTCTTATATACCGCACTAAAATTATTATTTAAAATAATATTTATGAAAAAATTATCTAAATTTTTTTTACTTTTCGTTTTAGGCAATATCATAACATTAAGCTTCACTTTTCAGCACATAAATAATATAAATTTATTTACGGAAAAACCAAATGAAGATACTTTGATTTTTAAGGGAGAAAAACATTTCAAGAATATGAAAATGCTCACTCACGGCGGACAGAATGCTGAAGCATATTTTTCTTTTGACGGGAAAAAATTAATATTTCAGGGAATTAGAGACACGTATAAATGCGACCAGATTTATATGATGAACACAGACGGAAGTGATTTGAAATTAATAAGTAACGGAAAAGGAAGAACGACATGTTCATATTTTTTCCCGGATAATAAACATATTTTATATTCATCAACTTTTTTAGCGGGTGATGATTGTCCGCCACCTCCGGATTATTCCCACGGATACGTCTGGCCGCTATATGATTCTTATGATATTTTCAAAGCTGATGTTGATGGAAGTAACCTTTCGCAATTAACAAATATTATAGGCTATGATGCAGAAGCTACTATTTCTCCACAAGGTGATAAGATAGTTTTTACTTCAACCCGCAACGGAGATATTGATTTATATTCTATGAATTTGGATGGCTCAGATGTAAAGCAGTTGACCAATGAACTTGGATATGACGGCGGAGCGTATTTTTCTTACGATGGAAAGTCGATTGTATTCCGCGCATCGAGACCAAAAACTGATGATGAAATAAAAGAGTATAAAGAACTTCTTGCACAAGGTTTAGTAAAACCAACCAGACTCGAGATATATGTTATGAGCGCTGATGGAAGCAACATCTGGCAGGTGACTAATCTTGGTATGGCGAGTTTTGCGCCTTATTTTTTCAAGAATGATAAAAGAATAATTTTTTCTTCGAATTATGGAAGTAAAGATGGCAGAACATTTGAACTTTATGCAATCGATAGTGACGGAAATAATTTTGAAAGAATAACTTACAGCGGAGATTTTTCCGCATTCCCTATGTTCTCTTTAAATGGCGATAATAAATTCGTTTTCTGCTCAAACCGTTTTCATTCTGCACCGCACGAGACTAACATCTTTATCTGTGATTGGGTGGAATAAGTTCGTCAAGTTTATCAAGTTCGTCAAGTTTATCAAGTTCGTCAAGTTAATCAAGTTCGTCAAGTTAAAAGGTTTGAAGGTTTGAAGGTTTGAAGGTTTGAAAGTTAGAAAGTTAAAAGGTTTGAAAGTTAGAAGGTTAAGAGGTTATATGTTTAGATAATTCCCCTCTCCTTTCAGGAGAGGGGTAGGGGTGAGGTTTTTTTTCTGTTTATATTTTCAGATTGAAGAACTATTAATATTTATGAAAATAGATAGAAATAAATTGAAGCCGCAACCTTTAGGTTTCGTGTTTAATAAAAATCCCGTCAGGGGTTTCCCGTTTTTAGCCCAAATTTATTTCAGCAACACCATTTTCTTTGTTTCGCTGTAACCATCCGTAATCAATCTATAAAAATAAACTCCGGTTGGCAATTGGTAATCGGAAAATTGGTTAATGGAAAATGGTACTTCGTATGTTCCGGGTTGTAATTTTTCATTAACCAATGTTGCTATTTCTATTCCGAGGATATCATAAACTTTGAGAACGGTCATCCCCCCTTGCCCCCCTTCGAAAGGGGGAATACTAAACCTAATCTTCGTAGACGGATTAAATGGGTTCGGATAGTTCTGGCTCAATGAATATTTTTCCGGTATGATTTCGGAAATTTGTTTAACTCCGACGATTTCAGATAAATCACGCCGCCACACAGAATAGCCATCTGTTCCTACGAAGATATAATTGTTTGAAATTAATAATGATTTAATATTTGGAATTCCATTAAATCCCTGATTTCTTTGAATCCATGTTGTTCCGTTATTTGTTGACAAAAAGACTCCATTATATGTTCCTGCAAAAATATTATTTCCTATTGCCGCAAGTGAAAGAACAATTTGACTATCTAAAGCCGTTTGAGTCCAGTTAATTCCATTATTTGTCGACATCCAGACACCGGATTGATATGTCCCTGCGAATATATTGTTTCCGCTTGAAGCAAGAGACCAGACATATTGTACTGCCAAAGTAGTTTGCGTCCAATTTATTCCATTATTTGTAGAAAAATAAATACCGGAATATGCTGCCGCAAATATATTATTTCCATTTATTGTCAGTGAATACGTCCATTGATTATTTAATGTAGTTTGAGTCCATGTTATCCCATTATTCGTAGAGATAGATATAGACACCATTATTTGTTCCTGCAAATATATTACTGCCACTCGCGGCAAGAGTTGTAACCCATTGATTATTTAAATTACTTTGAGCCCAAGTATTTCCATTATTTGTGGATTGATAAACACCATAAAGTGTCCCTGCAAAGATATTACTTCCATTCGCAGCAAGAGATGTAACGAATAGATTGTTTAAAGTGGTTTGTGTCCATGAATTTCCATTATTTGTGGATAAATATACTCCATAATCTGTCCCTGCAAATATGTTGCTACCACTTGCCGTAAAAGAATGAATCCAATTATTTTTCAAAGCACATTGTGTCCAAGTAATGCCGTTATTCGACGTGCAATAAATGCCAAAACTTCCTGTCCCCGCTATGATATTATTTCCGCTAATTGCTAATGAATTAACATATTTATCATTCAAAGCAGTTTGCGTCCAGGAGATTCCGTTGTTTATTGTAAGATAAACCCCACTACTATCTGTACCTGCAAAAATATTATTTCCAAATACAACAAACGAACGAACAGTTTTATAATTCAAAGAAGTCTGTGTCCATGTTCCTCCGTTATTTGTAGAAAGATATACACCACAAGTATCCGTTCCCGCAAATAAATTATTTCCGAAAGAAGTAAGCGAATATATAGTTCGATTATTCAAAACTGTTTGAGTCCAATTCGAACCATTATTTGTCGATATCCAGACGCCGGTTTGATATGTCCCGGCAAATATGCTGCTTCCTATTATCGTAAGAGAAGAAATCCACTGATTATTTAAGTTCGATTGCATCCAGGTGTTGCCGTTATTTGTAGAGAAAAAGAGACCATCTCCCGTACCGGCAATAATATTATTACCACTTAGAGCAAGGGAATAAACGGATTGATTATTACAAGCTGTTTGAGTCCAGTTCGAACCATTATTTGTCGATAAATAGATTCCATAATATTCTGTTCCCGCAAAGATATTATTTCCATTTGTTAATATTGATTTTACATAGTGTGTATTCATCGAAGTTTGCGTCCAGGATGTTCCGTTATTCGAAGAGACGTAAACTCCATTTAGATTTATACCGGCAAAAATATTATTTTCTTTTACAGCAAGCGAGAATACTGTTCCGCCGTAAATTCCATCACACTGAACCCACTGCGCAGGGCAATTATCAATGTTCAATGTACAATGTACAATAAGTAAAAAAGCGAAGAGCTTAACAATTATATTTTTCATAATAAAAATATTATGTTAAAAACGTCATGTTCAAATAATGAAGTGCGCTGTTTCCGTAATAATATAATAATTTTATAAATTAATTGTTACATTAATTATTTCTCTCAACAGACCGTTTATATCGATCGTATATATAGTGAAGTAAATATTTTTCTGTTTTTCTTATCCACTCCTGAATCGACTATTTCGTCATTGAGTATGGCATTTTGTTCTCGTCAGTCCATAAATTTTTATTTGGTGACGCACCCATTTCGAAAATTAATTCTCCGCCGTTCATAATTTCCGAATGAGTTATGTAACTTCTCTCAAGAGGTTTTCCGTTTAATTTAGCCGACTGAATATAAAAATTTTCGTGAGATAAATTATTCGCAATCATACTGAATATTTTTCCATTGTCCAATTTAAGCTCAACTTTATTCAGCTTTGGAGTACCGATAATATATTCGAGTGAACCCGGACAGACAGGATAAAATCCCATAGAACTGAAAATATACCACGCGCTCATCTGCCCGCAGTCTTCGTTTCCGCATATTCCATCCGGAGTGTTATCAAAAAGATTATTCATAACCATATGAATTTTTTCCTGCGTCTTCCACGGAGCGCCCGCCCAGTTATAAAGATAAGCAACATGATGACTCGGTTCATTCCCCTGTGCATACTGTCCTATTAGTCCTGCAATATCTTCCACCTGTTTATATTTTTCATCTTCTGTTTTCAAAATGAAAAGCGAATCAAGTTTCCCTATAAATTTTTCATTTCCTCCGTATAAATTAATCATTGCGTGCACGTCCTGCGGAACATACCAGCTGTACTGCCAGCCGTTCCCTTCCGTATAATCACCTCCATAAGCTGCATACAAAGGGTCGAACGGCTCATTCCAGCTTCCATCGCTGTTTTTCGCACGGAAAAATCTCGTTCCGGCATCCCAGTTATTTCTGAAATATACGGCACGTTTAATGAATTCATCATACGTTTTTGTGTTTCCTATTTTAAATGCCATCTGAGAAATGCACCAGTCGTCATAAGCATATTCGAGTGTTTTCGATGCACCTTCTTTTTCCTTATCCTGAGGAACATACCCGAGAAGCATATAATATTTAAGTCCTCCATATTTTTCATAAGTAGCCGTCGTTGTCATTGCATCGAGAGCTTTTTTTTCATCGAAACCTTTTATGCCTTTTAAATATGCATCCGCAATCACGGAAACGGAATGATAACCTATCATGCACCACGTCTCATTTCCGTGAAAACTCCATACGGGAAGGAATTTATGAACGCTTTGCTGCTGATGAGCAAGCATAGAATTTATCATATCCACATCACGATTCGGTTGAAGTATTGTAAACATTGGATGTTCGGCGCGGTAAGTATCCCATAAAGAAAAGATTGTATAATTTGTAAAACCCTCAGCGGTATGAATATTTCCATCGACTCCGCGATAACGTCCATCGACATCAGAGTATATTACAGGAGCGAGAAGTGAATGATAATATGAGGTATAAAATATTTGTTTTTCTTTTTCAGGCGCCTCTATATTAACTTTTTCAAGTTCTTTCTGCCATAATGATTTTGCATCCGATTTCACTTTATCAAAATTCCATTCAGGAATTTCATTTTCAAGATTTTTAAGAGCACCATCCGTACCAACCGGAGAGATTGCAATTTTTAGATAAACAATTTCGCCTGCTCCAGTTTTAAAATCTAAATGTGCTTTTACTTTTCTTCCATACTGGAACGGATAATTTTCAAGAACTTTTCCTTTAACACCAAATCCCTTATAATAAAAATCTTCATCATCTACGAGAGTATAAGATTCGATTGGTTTTGAAAATTTCATCGCAAAATAAATTTTTCTGTCAGCTGCCCATCCCTTTGTCTGCCTGTATCCTGTAATTGTATAGTCATCGAGTACACGAATTTCAGACCAGATAATTTTACCTTCGTAATTATATATCGACGAAGTCAAATCCATTATCAAATGTGCATTATCACTTTGCGGGTAAGAAAATTTATAAAATGCAGTTCGCGCAGTCGCAGTAATTTCTGCTTTTATATTATAACTTTTAAGCATAACACCGTAATATCCGGGTTCAGACCATTCTTCGTTTTTCGAAATTCGCGAGCGATAGCCGTTTGAACTATCTGCATCACCGGAATTTAATTTCACTTCACCGACAGTCGGCATAATAAGAAAATCACCCATATCGGAATGACCCGTTCCGCTGAAATGAGTCTGGCTGAATCCTACAACGAAACTATCATTATATTGATATCCTGCGCACCACGGAAAAGCACTTTTATTGAAGTCCGGCAAATGCGTATCGGGACCGGGCTGTATCATACCAAAAGGCACCGTTGCCCCCGGATAATTATGACCTTCGCCGCCTGTTCCAATGAAAGGGTTTATATATTTTGTTAAATCCTGCGAAAAAATATTTTGTGATAAAAAAATCAGAACAAACAAGCAAAATGATTTCATACGAATGATGATTATTTAATCAGAATTTAAAAATTAAATTTGTGTATTGAAATGAAAAAGGATGGAAATAAATTTTAGAAATTTGAATTCACATTCCCACCCTTGAGTGGGAATGTGAAGATATCGAGGATGTCAATTACTTACTCGAAGAACGTCAAATCTTTTCTTAACGGTGAAGCAGATTTAGTATCGGCTCCGGCTTTAAAATATTTATCCTGCCATTTATCAGTTGTGATTAACCCGTTGTATGCTTTGAAATCTCCGCTTGCATCCTTTCCTTTATTTAAAAGTATATATCGCCAGCGGTAATGTTCATAAACATCCATTACGTGTGCGGCATAAGCTGAAGACAAATCTTTATTTCCATAAATTATGCAAAGATTTTCATCGTTGGAATAAGACGCTTTATAACCGAGATTATGACTTCCTGTAATTACAACACAGTTGTCAGTAAAAGCATCGATTACAATTATTTTATCATGTATGATTGCATGACCCGCACTAAGCAGTTCTTTTTCCCAGTAAGCAAAATCATCTTTTATGTTCGAAGCCGCAACAACATCATACAAATCAGGCGTGTCGGAATCTCCATGATATAATTCCATATTATAATTCTCAACGGCTTTTGCATCTGTTGCTGCACCGCGTACAAAAATTGAGCTATTCTTTTTTTGAACTTCAAGAATTTTATCGAGAATACTCGGTGAACCGGGCTGAAAGACGAGAAATAAAATTGACTTTTGTGCTCCTCCTATCAGGTTGAATAGCTCTTTTATATCGGAAGGAGCATGGGGGTCATTATCAAGATCAAAACCCGGTTCATTCTTTGGTTTGCTTTTAGCTTTTGTGTTAGGTGAAAACCAATAATCCGCTTTGAATCCATTAATCTTTACAGGGTTGACGACATTATCGGAATTTCTTAACTCTTCACCCTGCGTGCTGTCATTATTTTCTGTGTCTTCTTTGAGCCTTAGCCAGTACTTATAATAATTTTCTGCGGTATTTTCAGATTCAATAATTAAAGCATTATTCGATTGTGTACATAAACCTGTCAGAGTCCAGTTGGTACTACCCGTCAGGACACTTTCACGTTTACCGCTGCCATTTTCATAAATTACAAATTTATTATGACCTATATGACCACCGGGAACAAACCGGTCATGTACAACGATTCCTTTCCCTTTTAACCTATCGCGGGTAGCAGCATTTTCCCCATCAAGTATTTTTTTAGAATGCTTGGTTCCTTCTTCATCAGTTGTGCTTTCGGAAGTATCTGCGTTCGAAAGAATAATTTCGACATTATCTTTAGCATCAATAAGATTTGAAATTAATTCTTCGTCTGTAAGTTCATAAAGTGCGCAATAGCATTTTCCACCTTCATCCTTTGCTTTTTTCACCAATGATTTTACGGCAATAATAATTTCACCTGCAAGCGATTGCCTGATGTCATCTCCCGGAACGGAAATATGAGCTTTTAAATCTTCAAGGCTTGGACTTCTGTCGTACTTTTTTTCAATTTGTTTGATAAAGATTGCGTTGATATAATCCCGCGGTTAAAATAAGCTTTAATTTTTCCTTTGCCTTCGGAAATGCTTACTTCATTAGTTTCAAGTATCATAGCCGGATCCGATATCGGGCTTAGATTTCCCGGAGTTCCAATCATGGGAATAATTTTGTACTTATACGTTTTATCCCGTTCAGCAATCAGGTCTTTCCAGTTATATTTTTGAATAGGCCAGACACTTGTATCTTTTGACTTGTGCCCGGGATTTGTTTCGCCTTCAAACCCGACCCACGCAGGAAGAGGTTCGCTTTTATTATCGGTCAGGTTTTCCCGAACGATATTAAATCCAAGACAGTCCTTAATTTTTTTGTCATAATTCCAGAGGATTAATGACACATCGTTGTTTGAATAAGCTTGTGCATTCATAAAAATAAATTTAAAGTTTAATAAAAATATTTAGAAGGCAGACAGATGCCTGAAGAATATTATTATAATCATTTAATTTTAATCAGTGCACATCGAAGGATTTAATGACGGTAGAATTATTTGAATTTAATTATTTTGAATAAATCAACATTAAAAAAATTAAATCAAAATTCAGTTTAATCTTTCAATGGCGAAAGCTACCGGATTCCGGTCGCTTATAATTATTTTCTTTAATTCCCCGTGTATTGACAGGTATTACTTTAATTTCAAGTAATGGTAATTATTAGAAGTTACATTTAATGAATATAAAAGTCAATTAAAAATATAATAATTATAATTTGATAATATAGCGGATTAATACAATCTCTAATATATTTTTAAAAGATATTGTTAAATATAAAAATTATATTTTAAGTCCTTATTTATGGAAATATCGGAAATGTTTAACTAATTTTTGTTCTCAACAACTTTCCTGAGGGATTTTATCATTTCTTTAATTCCATTTTCATATGATGTAGGCACGAAATTAAAATGTTTTTCGAATTTAGAAGAGTCAAAATAATATTCGATTTCATATTGATATAACATTTCGTATAATTCTTTAAGAGTGCTATCTAATAATCCTCCTACTTTAACCATCCATTTCTTAATAATTGTATAATGCGGTTCTACGCCTAATTCTTTAGCAATTAATTCAATAAAATTTTTACCGGTAATGCCGGGATTTTTTGTAGGTAAATGCCATATTTGATTGACTGCCTCATCGTGATTTGAAAGCAAATAAAGACCATTTGCACAATCAATAATATATAAATAAGAATGTTTAATATTTGCGTCTAATAACCATTTAGCTTTTTTCCCTTTTAACATATTTTCTACTGCAAGAACGAATGGAACACTTGATTTTGTAGCAAACGGTCCGTAAAAATCTGCTGCTCGTGCTATTATTCCCTGAACATTTCCTCGATTAAATTCATTTTCAAGTTGAGTTGCAATCTTTGCACGTATTTCTCCCTTTTTGCTGCACGGGTTATATGGTGTCAATTCCGTCATTTTTCCGTTAACTTTACCATACATATAAACATTATCAAGAAAAATTAATTTCGATTTTGATTTCTTACAAGCCTCAATTACATTGTTTATTATTTTAGGCCAGGCTTCTTTCCAAACATTATAATCATATTTCAAACCTGCTACTAAATATACCACATCGGAATTTTGTACGGCTTCCAGAGTTTGTTGGAAATCCATTATATCTGCTTTAAAAGACTCCGTTCCTTCAATTTCAATTTTGCTTCTTGAAACAAGTCTGACTTTTTGCGCATTATCTAAAAGCACATATGTTAATGCATTACCTATTGAACCACCTGCCCCGAGAATTGTATTTATTGTATTCATTATGATATAATTTTTGTTAAAATAATAATTAATTTCCAGGATTAATATTAATTACTAATATATATAACAAAATAAAACTTCATAATTATCCCGCCTAATCCGAAAAGAAAAACAATTAATCGGTTTAGCAATTTTAATTTGTTTTAACTGCTTTTGCCAAAGATTTTATCATTTCAACTTTTAATTTGTCGTTGAGTACTTTTCTGAATCCGGAAATGTTATTGAGCATATTTAATATTATTCCTGCGGATATTTGTTTATATTTGTTATTTGGAAAATCGTATATACCGTTTTTCTTGTAATAAATATGGTCAGCTTTAAACGGAAATCTCAGGTTAGAAAACATTTCATCCCGGAAAATCTTCATACCGCCTACACCGAGGAATGTTGAGGGTTTTACGTAAGACATTTCGGAGAATTTTATTAATTGAATTGCAAAGTTATTTATTGCTTCATCTGTTTTATTGTTGTCATTGCTTTCATCAGTTACAACCCCGGCGAGGTTTGCATTTTGAAATTCCGAAAAACCTTCCATTATTTCGTATAAATTCGGAATCTGGCTCAAAGGACCTGAAATCAAAAATCCAAGTTGTTTTCCTTTTAAAACAGGAAGGTGAGTATTAAAAAACGAACGGTCGAAAAATTGTTTCCATTTGGAAGAAAGATACCTGTCTTTAATCGAGCCTGCAAAAATCAAAATGTCCGATGTCATTACTTTTGTTTTATGAAATTCAACGAAACCATCTGAATTCACATAGTTGCATTCGTTTGCACGTCCGCATTTTAAGTCTCCCAGGCAGCCTCCTTTAATATCTATATCGTACAGATTTATTGTTTCGATTTCTCCCGCAAAAGAATTTTTAAATTTCTGCACCATATTGATTAAATTTAAATCTTCAGCTTTTGAATCGGTGAGTATTGTAATTTTTTTGTTTCCGGTATTAAGTTTAATGTCTGAAACTCCGGGATTATATTTAATTTCATTTCGAATAAGAGGGTGATAATATTTCATCGAATAAATATTTTTTTCTATCGATTCGAAAAAATTCGATGCAAAGCTAAATAAATTTTTCCTTTTATCTTCTTTTTCAAGGTCCATCATTTCAGCAGAGTATCCGCCGATGAATTTCATATTCAAATCGTCGCAAATTGAATGCATATAATTGTGAGCGGTGTGGTCGAAAAAATGTATTGAGGTTGTAAGTACTGCGGCAAATTTATTTTCAAATACATTTTCTGCTTTCCTCTCCCATATCAGTTCGATAAATCTCTTGTACTGCGACGCTACAAGAAATACATAAAGCGGGAATGCCCAGATCACTGCATCGGACGTTTTTATATAATCTATGATTTCGCTGAAAGAGTTTTCGTCAGTTTCGATTTTTTTGATTCGCTGTGATACGTTAAATATTTTTAATTCGTGCGAAGGGAATTTTTTTTGAATGTAATTTATGTATTGCATTGTAACACTGATTTCGCCTTTCGGACTTCCGTTTAGTACTGCTATTTTCATTTTGTTTTCCTCTTAATTGAATTTTTAAACGTTGATGTTTTTATGAACTATGTAAATATACTGAACATTGTTCACAATGTCAAGAGAAAAATCTTTTCTTTTGAAAACATATGAGGGAATTCCTTAAAGTTAAAGCATTTTTATCTTTAAAAGGACTTTATAATTAACTAATTAAATCATATTTTTTGTAAATTAATTTTTTAAAAGCTGCTTTTTTATTCGAAGCTTAAAAAATTACAAACAGATTTAAAAGAGAAATCAGTTAACTGGAGAAACAAATGATTAATAATTCTATCCCGGTTTCCAAACGCGCAAAACTTAATCTGTTCCGGCATTACAAAAAAATTCAAACCCGGCTTCATAATTTAACATATTTTTTCTGGGAATGCACACTCCGATGTAATTTAAATTGCCTGCATTGCGGAAGTGATTGCATTTCAAATTATTCTCAGCCCGATATGCCTTTAGAGGATTTTTTAAAAGTAGCAGATGAAGTAAAAACACAGTTTGACCCGAAGACTGTACTGATAGCAATTACAGGAGGCGAACCTCTTTTAAGAAAAGATCTGGAAAAATGCGGGGATGAATTGCAGGAAAGAGGTTTCCCGTGGGGAATGGTTTCTAATGGCTTCTTAATGTCGAATTTAAAATACGATGCTCTCATTAATTCCGGATTGAAGTCATTAACGATAAGCCTCGATGGTCTTGAAAAAAATCACAACTGGCTGCGTAATCATAATGAATCATTCAAAAAAGCAGTTGATGCGATTTCTTACATAGCCGATAAAAATAATTCTTCTTTTGATATTGTTACATGCGTAAATCAAAAAAATATTACCGAACTTGAAAAAATCAGAGAACTTTTGTTAACATTAAAAGTGAAACGCTGGCGGCTGTTCACAATTTTTCCGAAAGGAAGAGCAAAAGATATAAAAGAATTCGAATTAAAAAATAAACAATTAGTTTATTTGATGGATTTTATTTCAAGTACCCGCAAAGATGGTAAAATAAAAGCGGAATTCAGTTGTGAAGGGTTTCTTGGTAATTATGAAAACGAAGTCAGAGACGGAATTTATTTTTGCAGGGCAGGAATTAATGTTGCGTCTGTACTTGCGGATGGCTCTATTTCTGCCTGTCCGAGCCTTCGTGGTGATTTTATACAGGGAAATATATATAAAGATAAATTTCTTGATGTATGGAATAATAAATTTGAAATCATGAGAAAAAGAGACTGGACTAAAAAAGGTGAATGCAGTAAATGTAAAGTTTATAAATGGTGCGAAGGAAACGGTTTACATTTGCATGATGAATTAACCGGCAAACTGCTTTACTGTCATTATAATAATTTGAAACATTAAAAAGTAAAAGTATCTTTGATTAAAGAAAAAAATATTTTTACAGAAACATCAAGAATTAAACGCGAGAGAAAAACCATAGAGAAGATGATTCATCTTTATTGCAGTCTGAATCACAGCAACACTGATGGAATTTGCTCTGAATGTCAAACTCTTCAGGACTATGCTTTTCAAAGACTTCTTAATTGTCCGTTTCATGAAGACAAACCCGTCTGCGCAAATTGTACAGTGCATTGTTACAAACAGGATATGCGTGAAAAAATCAAACAGGTAATGAGATTCTCCGGTCCGAAAATCTTTTTCAGACATCCATACCTTTCTGTTATGCATTTGATTGATGAGAAGTTCAGGAAATAATTTTTCCGGATTCCGAATTGTCCGCAAACACCTTTCAAAGTAAGACTTTAAAACCAATAACGACTAATAAAATACTGCATTTTATTTTTTCGATTATTTTTTCAGGAACAAATTTGAATAATATGAATATAAAAACTAAGAATCGAATTTGAATAATAAAATTATAAACTATAAATTTTAAAAAAGTGAGAAAATTATATTTCTTTTTTATAGCCTTTGTTCTGACAACATTATTTTCGACTGCGCCACAAACATATTCCAAAACATCTTCTGATGATTTGAGTGTTTCTTTCTATGTTATGTCGAATAATTTTTATTTTCCCGGTGATAAAATCTCCGTTTATCTCTCCTCCTATGATTACGGCGGAGAGAAGAAAAACAGGAATAAAAAAATTAATTTTAATTTCCAGATTTTTAAAATTAAAGATATTGCGGGATTTTATTCCAATCAGACTTCAAGATATGCCATTGACGTGCTTAGCAGGGATAGTACAAACCTCACTTATTTAACGGAAGAGGTCGGTTCGTTTACAAAAAATTTCAGACCAATTAATGATTACGGATATTATTATATAAACGAAAACGTGCCCATTAACATATCTGATAAAGGTGCTTATCTTGTCAAAGCTACTGCCGGCAACCAGGTTGCTTATTGCGGATTCATTATAACATCAGCAGGAGTAATTTCAAAAGCGGGAAGTAATTCCATGCTTGCGTTTGCGATAGATAGAAAATCCGGTGCTCCGGTATCTAATGCGGATTTGAATTTTTATCTTGGCTCGAAGCTTATAGGAAAAGGCGTTTCTTCTAATGATGGTTTATTTAACCAGGAAATAAAAGATGAAGTTTTAAAAACGGATGAAAATACTACACCGCTTATAATCGGAAAAAACGGAGAAGATATAATTATCTCAGACCCGTATTTATATTTCGGATATTCTTCAGACAGATTTAACACTTATGTATTCACAAATCAACCTGTGTACAGAACAGATTCCGATGTGCTTTTTAAGGGTACTATAAAAAGAAAAATATCAACAGGATATGATTCATATGCAAACAAAGATATCACAGTTACAATTAAAGATTCAAGGAATGCCGAAGTATATAAAAAAATATTAAAGACAAACGATATCGGTAGCTTTGACGGTACATATAAAATTGATAAGGAAGCGCCGCTCGGAACATTCGTAATCATAGTTCAGGTAAATGAAAAAAATTCTTCGAGCATAAATTTTACAGTCGAGCAATATAAAAAACCCGAATACAAAGTCACTGTAACTACAGACCGCGGTCAATATTACGGAGACGATAATTTATCTGCATCGATAGAAGCAAAATATTATTTCGGCAGCCCTGTTGCTGATGCTGATGTCGAATATAATATTTACAAAGTCAGTTATTACAAACCCTGGTGGGCATATTCAGAATGGGCATGGTGGTATGAAGATTATTATTCAGCCCTCGACGATAAAAATAAATTTAACGGCGCCGAATATATTTACACGGGAAAAGGAAAATTAAATAGTGAAGGCAAATTAGAAATTAATTATAAAATAAAAGAGGAATTCAAAAATAAATTAAATAATTACGACCGCTGGTATTATTACTGGTACAGCAATGAAACAGATTATAAATATATTGTACAGGCAAAGGTTGTCGATAAATCGAGAAGGGAAATTTCCGGATTAACTACTGTATTTGTAACACGCGGTGGTTTTTATTTAAACGCAAAAGCTGATAAATATCTATATAAACCGGGAGAAACAGCTAACCTTGAAGTATTGGCAAATGATTTTTCCGATAAACCGGTCAAAACCGATTTCACAGTAGATATTTATAAAACCACATGGACGCGTTACGATTATAAAGAAAATCGTGAACGTGTTAAAACTCTAAGAGGCACTACAAAATCAGACGGAAAAGGAATTGTATCTTTTGAAATCTCAAACAGTGAAGGCGAAGGTTCGTACAGCGTTGAGGTCAGGGCGACTGACGAAAAAGCAAAAGAAATAACTGCGAGCACTTATTTTTATGTCTGGAACGGTGAAAACTGGTGGGGCTATAACCAGTCGGATGGAATTCAAATCATCACCGATAAAGACAGCTATAAAAAAGGTGAAGTGTGCAAAGCAATTATCTTCACTACAATTCCTGATGCAAATGTACTTGTTACAACTGAAACAGATAATATACTCTCATCAAGAGTGGAAAAAATTTCCGGAACAACTAATGGATTTGAATTTCCTATAACAGAAAATTATTTATCGAATTTCAAAATAAGCGTCAACTATGTAATCAACGGACAATTTTATACTTCTAATAAAACCGTAATGCTTATTCCCGAAGAAAAATTTCTTACAGTACAGATTGAACCTTCGAAACAAATTTACAAGCCACGCGAAGAAGGATTGTTAAAAGTTCGCGTACTGGATAATTCAGGCGGACCTGTCAGGAATGCGGAAGTGTCGCTCGGCATCATCGATGAAAGCATTTATTCAGTAAAAGATGAAACTGCGAAAGACATCAGAAAAGTTTTTTATGGTAATAATCTGACTTTCGTTTCAACAACATTCGATACCTATACATCAAATTACAGCTACTCAAGATTGATGACAATTTATGAAAAATTTAACATACGCTCTACAAAAGAAAGTGACCTTGCAACAGTTAAAGGAACGCTATTAACAAAAAGCGATGTACCGATTAATAATGCAACAATAGTAATCGATGAAGATTATAAAGCGGCAGTTACAAACGAAGACGGAACTTTCGAATTCAAACTTCCCGAAGGCAGTTATTCAGTCGGTATTTATTATAATAACCTCGATTATGATGACCTTATGAAAATTTCATTATCGAGGGGAGAAATTAAAAACATCAAACTTTATACCGATAAAGAAAAAAATATTTTAACGCAAAATGAACAAAATGTCACGGGAGATTTAAGGTCCGGTCTTGTTACTGAATCAAGCCAAATGGAAAAACTTGGTGCTCCGATGATGAAGAAGGATGAGAGCCCGAGAAAAATGAAAAGTGATTTAAAAGGTGATTATAAATCCAAAGAGTTTAAAGAAGCGGAAGAAGTCAGAAGCGAATTTAAAGATGCAATTTTCTGGTCACCTTATACAAAAACTGATGGGGATGGATATGCTATCGTAAACATAAAATATCCTGATAATCTAACTTCATGGAGAGTAACGTCAAGAGTTATTACTGCGGATACAAAGGTCGGGCAGATGACGCAAACTGTAATTACAAGAAAAGATTTGCTCGTAAGAATGGAAACTCCGAGATTCCTGCAGGATAAAGACGAAATCACAATTTCAACAATTATTCATAATTATTTATCCTCAGAAAAAAATGTTAAAGTAAAATTCAAAGCAACGAATGTATCTCTTGTCGGAGAAAATGAAAAATATATTAACGTAGCATCTAATTCCGAACAAAGAATAGACTGGAAAATAAAAGTTGACAACCCTTTCGGAGAAGCTAAACTTTATTGCGAAGCATTGACTAATGAAGAATCCGATGCAGTTGAAATGAAAGTTCCTTTACAGCCAAAAGGACTTGAAATCATTCAGCCCGTCATTGCAGATTATTCAGAAAATAATGTTTCGGAAATTAAAATCGTTGATATACCTGCAGGCACAGATATCAGAAGTGCGGGATTTAAATTTTCTGTTTCACCTTCACTTGCTTCAACGATATTAAGTTCACTCGATGAACTCGCAGGTTACCCTTACGGATGTGTTGAACAAACTATGAGCCGTTTCTTGCCTACTATCATTGTAGCAAATGCATTCAAGGAACTCAATGCACCTATTAATGAAGCTACTGAAAAAAATCTTCCAAAGATGGTTGATGCGGGATTGAAAAGACTCTATGGATTCCAGCATTCGGATGGCGGATGGGGCTGGTGGACAAACGATGCGACGAATCCATTTATGACTGCTTATGTTATTTACGGTTTATCAATTGCTAAGTCAACAGGTTATGAAATCAAAAGTGACGTCGTATCAAAAGGCATTACATCGATGAAAAATTCTTTAAAGCAGTCGCTTGACCCGACAACAAAAGCATATATACTTTATTCTCTTGCAATCGCAGACGAAAAAGAAATTGAAAAATATAAAAATGAACTCGATAAACTTCTCGAAGAAAACATAAATGATTATGCGAGAAGTTTAATTGCAATGACTTATAATATAATGGGTGACAAAGAAATAGCAATCAAAGTTGTAGACGACCTTGAAACTCGTGCGAAATCAACCGGTGAAGGTGCATCTTACTGGGAAGGCACATCTTTCCATTATCAGTGGCAGGAAGACAAAGTACAGACAACTGCTATGGGATTGAAAGCATTTGTAAATATAAAGGGAAGCTCCGATTTAAAAAATAAAATCATACGCTGGCTTATGATGCAAAGGCAGGGACTTGCCTGGAGAAACACGCAGGAGACCGCTATGATTATTTATGCTATGGTCGATTATCTGAAAAATTCTCAGGAGCTTACACCTGATTATAATGTTAAAATATTTGTAAACGGAGAAAAATATTTTGAAAAACGAATGACTAAAAATGATATTTTTTCTAAAGATTCTTTAATCAATATCTCAGGCTCAAAACTGAAAGAAGGAAGAAACGAAATTCGAATCGATAAAGAAGGTACAGGAAAAGTTTACTTCTCTGGAAATACAAGCTACTATTGGGATGCGGATAAAATTTCTCCGCGGGAAGACGGCTTCAGAGTTGAAAAGGAATATTTCAAACTTGAAAAATACGAATCATATAACGGACAGAATATTACTTATCGGAAAAATCACTTTGACGGAGATGTGAAATCAGGTGATATGATTCTCGTTAAGATTCGCGTTTATGCAAAAGAAAATAATATGAATTTCTTTATGCTCGAAGACCCGCTGCCGGCAGGCTGTGAAGTCACAAAAGACGACTGGGCATATAGAATTGAAGGTGAGACAGATTATTCGGGTTACTCATACTACTATTGGAGATGGTGGTATGCAGATAAAGATATCCGTGATAATAAAGTCACGTTCTTTGCTACATATTTATACGGTGATGCTTATGAATTCTCATATATAATGCGCGCTCAAATTCCGGGCGATTACAACATAAATCCCGCAAGAGGTTCGTTGATGTATTACACAGACGTCAGCGGAAGCTCGGGAAGTATGAAGCTGCATATTGAAGATTAATTTTTTCACCTCACTCTTCGTTCCCAAAGAGGACTTTGGGAACGAGGAATTTTTTGTCATCCCCGAATGTTCCAAAACTTGTCATCCCCGAATGTGCGTTCTTTGCATCCCGATGCTCTGTATATCGGGACTCTTGTCGAGGATCTCCTGTCTTATGTCTACCTCAAATATAATTATTGGTGATTCTCAAAACTTTCTTTTTTGCAAATTTATGCTTAAACCTTTTTTCATTTCATGCTCTTTACAATTAACTTTTATTTTCAAATAATTACTTATAAATTTGAACTTTAAAAATGTTCAACAGGAAAATCAGGAGCAAATATTATGAGCAAGGCAATAATTATAATGGGTTCGAAAAGCGACCTTGAATGGTCAAATAAAATTGCTAAAGCACTGGACAAGTTTGGAATCATTAGCGTTTTACGAATTGCTTCGGCTCATAAGGTTCCGTTAAAATGTTACGAACTGATAAAGGAATTTGAAACGGAAAATGTTGTTTTCATCACAGTCGCCGGAAGAAGCAATACTCTCAGCGGATTCGCCGATGCACAAACGCACTGCCCCGTGATTGCCTGTCCGCCGTATGGTGACAAGTTCGGCGGAAATGATATTTATTCAAGTTTAAGAATGCCTTCGGGTGTGGCTCCAATGGTGGTTTTAGAACCGGAGAATGCTGCTCTCGCCGTTGCAAAAATTTTCGGACTGAAAGATGAAAAAATTAAATTGAAAGTGATTGAATATCAGAATGCAATGAAAGAGACTGTTACAAATGACGATAAAGAAGTTCAATAAATTCAGAATTATGAATTATGAATGCTGAATGTTGAAAAAAAAGATTTGAAAATCATTTTGAAATTTTTATATAAATTTAATTATTAGATGTTTTTAAGATTATCATTAAATTAAGTAAATAATCTTATTATCAATTTATAAATTTTTATATTGATAAAGATTACAACCTCTCCCCCATCCCGAACGCTCATCCCGATAAATCGGGATTTCGTTAAGAACACTCAACCTAAGAGGAGAGGGGGTAGCGGTAAGATAAGGAAAATATATGGGAAGTGTAAAAGACCTGAAAATTTTAAACGATGCGACCAAAAATAATCTTGGTCTTGGAAGATTTATCTATTCCGACAGATACTCGGTTTTCGACTGGGGAGAAATGCCTGATGAAATTCCGAACAAAGGCGCATCAATATCAATCCTCGGAGCATATTTTTTTGAAAAGCTTGAGTCTATGGATATACAAACGCATTATGCCGGAATAGTCGAAGGTAATATAGCAAAGAAACTTGCCGATATAAAAAATCCTTCGAACACAATGGAAATAAAATTGCTTCGGGTTATAAAACCCGGGCTTGATGGAATCACCTATGATTATTCAAAATATAAAAATGAAAAAGGCGGTTTCTTAATTCCGCTCGAGGTGATTTACAGAAATTTCCTGCCTCCGGGAAGCAGTGTTTTTAAACGACTAAAGAACGGTGAAATAAAACCGCAGGATTTAGGACTGGATGCAATGCCTGAGCCGAATCAGAAGCTTGATAAACCAATTCTTGATGTCTCCACCAAACTGGAAATTACAGACAGGTATATGACCTGGAAAGAAGCTCAGTTTATTTCAGCGTTAAGTGATGATGAATTAAATGCGCTTTTAAATCTCACAAATAAAATCAATAATTTTATAACTCGGGAATTTTCTGAAATTGGTATAGTAAACGAAGACGGAAAAATCGAAGTTGGATTTGATTTAAACAGAAACCTGATGCTCGTCGATGTTTTTGGTACTCTTGATGAATGCCGCTTCACTTACGATGGTTTGCCCGTCAGTAAAGAAATTGCAAGAATTTTTTACCGCAATACAAAATGGAATCGGGCAGTGGAAGAAGCAAAAAAGAAAGACCGTCAGCACTGGAAAGAAATCTGCGAATTGCAGCCCGAGCCTTTAACTCCGAAATTAAAAATGCTCATATCACAAATTTATTCGGGCGTAACGAATGAGATAACAAAAATAAAATGGTTTAAAGATATACCTCCGTTAAAAGATATACTTAAAGAAATAAAGATAGAACTTAAATTGTAAGAAAAGGAAATATTCTTTCTACGCGTTCCCAAATCCCGACAAGTCCCGATAAATCGGGATCAAGAACAAAGAGCGATCGGGACACAAAGACCGTGGAGGACCCGGACAAGTCGGGGCAAGCATTTGGGAACGAACCCCAAATAATGATGAATCGTTATTAAAAAGGAAGCAACTTGTTAATTGGAAAATATTGTGTCGGGAGTCCCTAAAGAACAGGAGACTCCCCGACACAAAAACCTTTTTAATATTATAAATTATTATTTTTTAATTTTTTTCAAAAGTCCGTGACATTTGATTATGCCTTAGCCGACAAAAAACTTTCGATATCGGTATCGCTCACATGAGGCTCACCCGGGGAGACGTTATTCAATTTTCCGTTCTTAAGCCATTTTTCAAGTTCATCAACAAGGGAGAAAAGGTGATCGAATGAGTCTACAATAAATAGCAGTGGCTGGTATTTATCGATTTCAAAATACTGATTAATTGCCCATTCAATCTGAATTGGAAAACGCTGGACTTCAGGTGAATCAACGGAATGCGCTAATTCGCCGTAAGAACTTAAGAGACCGCTTCCATATGCCCGCAATTCTTTTCCTGAACGTATCAATCCAAATTCAATCGTAAACCAGAAGAAACGTGCCATTGCTTTAATGACGGAAAGCGCCCTCTGCTTTTGCTTTTCCTTATCTTTCAACTCCTGAATCATTAGAGCCGCTGATAGGGCGCACTCACCGAATCGAACAAGCGTTTCGGCAAATTCTTTGTCTGTGTGCATGGGAACATGACCTGCCACATCATGGAACATATCGGGCTCGGGAAGATAATCTAATTTCGAAGCATCCCGTACTGTAATTGTGGTTGGAAAATCCCGGTTGCGGAGACAGTCAAAAAACAGATAAGCCGGAATATAACCGCTTACGGGTTTGGCTTTGAATCCGGTTAAGGGTTTCAGAAACGCATTTATATCTTCAATTCTCGGTACACGGTTCGGGTCGATATTTAGCTTGGCGACTCCTTCTAAAAACTTTGGATTGGCATATTTCTGCCAGCGGTTCTGAATTCGCGCAAACAAACTTGACCATGCTTTATGGTTTTCTTCCGAGTAAAGTTCATAAGGCTGATGAATAAACCGTTGCCCATCATGTTGGGCTTTTTCGATAAACGGTGCTTTTGTTGTGGTTAAACCTTCCATTTTATTACCTCTTTTAAATTATTTACAACGAATTATGATTTCCGGGACTGATGCTGTTGGTCCGAGACTAAGTAAATACCTGACGGTTAAAGCGATATCATCGGTTTTAATCATCTGCTCCGGCTTCACAGGTGCTCCCTTCGAGTTCTTCGTGTTCACCCAACTGGGACAGAGAGCAGTCACTTTGATTCCCATAGGGGCGAGTTCCTGAGCAAGTGAGGAACTGTATCCAACCAAAGCGAACTTCGAAGCGGAATAACTTCCTGTATCTGCAAATGCTTCTACTCCTGCCAAAGATGCTATGTTGAAAATGTAGCCATGTCCGAGCTTCTTCATCGAAGGAATCACAGCTTGCACGAAACGTACAGCCGCCAGAAAATTCACATCAATCGATCGTTTCACCTCCTCAATCGGAGTAGATGAAGTTCCCTGTTTATAGACGCCTGCATTATTTACCAGCACCGATATGTATCCCAGTTCTGTACACACACGGCGAATGAATTCTTTCGAATTTTCATCATCAACAACATCAAATGCCGCAGCAATAACCTTTACCCCGGGAAATTGTTCGCATATTTTTCGTGATGCTTCTTCGATATCAGCTTGAGAGCGGGCGATTAATCCCAGTGAATACCCCATTTTTGCCAGTTCTGTCGCAATAGCAAACCCGATTCCACGACTCGCGCCGGTTACTACAGCAACTTTATTTTTCATCGTCATCGATTATTATTCCCGAAATGATTTAAAAAAATTTATAATAATTATAACCGCTATATAGCCGGTTGCAGTTCAAAGAATTGGAGACAAAAATATTTTTTAGGGGCGTTTCTTTATCTGATTTTGCTCCAGCATAAACAAAAATGCTTATTGAAGCATAAAAAAATGCAATCAAACGAAAATAGCGTGCATATTTATTATTACAAATTTTATCAATCATGTTTGTTAAATTTGTTATATATAACAATTTTAAATTATTATAATTTCAAGCAAATTTGAAAATTGAAAATTAGAAGTGGTAAATTTGACAGAATTCTGCCATTGTTGGTGTTAACTTCTCTTTGTGTTGTGAACTCGCCGTGGCGAATATCACCAACACAACATCTTTTTAAAAAATATTCCGTTCCTTCACCTTTGAATGATAGGGAAAAATCCCTTCAGGGGTTTTCCGTTTTCCCTGTCCCGGGATCATTTCAACAAAATCATTTTTTTCGAGTCCGTAAATCCATCTGAAATTAATCTATAAAAATAAACCCCGCCGGGATATTGTGAAGCGTTGAATGTCACATCATAAGTTCCGGGTTGTAACTTCTCATTAACCAAAGTTGATATTTCTTTTCCGAGGATGTCGAATACTTTCAATACAACTTTGTCATCTCCGAATAATCCTATCGGGGATACTCCCGGAATTGTGAATCTTATCTTAGTCTCCGGATTAAATGGATTCGGATAATTCTGCCTCAATGAATATTTTTCGGGAACGATTTCAGAGATTTGTTTTATTCCAATGATTTCCGATAAATTGCGTCTCCAGACATAATAATTATTTGTTCCTGCAAAAATATAATTATCTGAAATAAAAAGTGTAAGAACTCCGGGGTTTGAAATTAAGCCCTGATTTTTATTTATCCAGTTTATTCCGTTATTCGTAGATAGGTAAACCCCATCCCACGCTCCGGCAAAAATATTATTACCGCTAATTATAATCGAATTTATATTTAAAATATTGGTAGCCGTCTGAGTCCAGTTTGTTCCATTATTTGTTGTGATATATATACCGTGATCGGGTGTTCCTGCGAAAAGATAATTATCATGAACAGCAAGACAATTTATACTTTGATTATTCAAAGATGTTTGATTCCAGTTTATTCCATTATTTGTTGATTTATAAATACCTACGGGAGGATAATTAAATTCTCCGGCATAAATATAATTACCAAGTGTAATGAGAGATGTTATAGTTGAATTACCAACAACTGTTTGATTCCAATTAGAACCATTATTCGAAGATATATATACTTTACCGATCCCTCCTGCAATAATTAAATTTCCGCTTGTCGTAAATGAATAAATACCATCATTGTTAAGAGTTTGCGTCCAATCCGTGCCGTTATTTGAGGATATATAAATCCCATTGGCTCCGGCAAAAATATTATTTCCAATGGTTGCAAGTGCCCATACAGATCCACTGCTTAATCCGGTTATAGACCAGTTCAAACCATTATTTGTAGAGCGATATATACCATACGCACCTGCATAAATATCAGTTCCCAGTTTTGTTATAGAGTGTATAATGCAATTTGTCCCTATTCCATTTGACATCTGCACCCACTGCGCGGAGCAATTATCAATGTTAAATGTACAATGTACAATTATTAAAAAAGCGGTGAGATTAATAATAATTTTTTTAATCATAAATTAATTTTTTAAAAAGCATTTTGTTTTAATAATGATGAGTACTGTCTGTTTTAAAATATAATAATTAAATTTATTAATTGTTACACTAATTGTTAAGCTTAATAAGGCGCTTCGTAGCCGCAGGTCGAAGATTCCGATTTATCGGAACTTTAGACTGCGAATTTCTTTTTTAAACGCAACCTAAAGGTTGCGGCTACAAGAGAATAATAATTACGCAACCTAAAGGTTGCGGCTACAAGAGAATAATAATTACGCAACCTAAAGGTTGCGGCTACAAGAGAATAATAATTACGCAACCTGAAGGTTGCGGCTACAAGAGAACAGTTTATTTACAATATTTATTCAGCATATCCTCTGCCTGGGTATTGCCACGAGAATATGCTTTTCGCAAATCATCGCAGGCATTATTTTTTAAACCTGACATAAGGTAAGTAACGCCACGATTCAAATATGCTACTGCGTAATCCGGATTAATCCCGATTGCCTTATCGTAATCAGAAATTGCTTTGGAATATTCTTTTAAATCATAATAAATCTTTCCGCGATTGTTGTACGCATCTGCAAAAGTCGGATTAAGCTCTATCGCTTTTGTGAAATCTGAAATTGCATCATTAAAATCTTTTATAAAATAATATGCGCTTCCGCGGTTATAATATGCTTCCGCATAATCGGGTTTTATCTCTATCGCTTTTGTACAATCCGAAATAGCTTTCGAATATTCTTTTAAATAAATACAATATGCACTTCCACGGTTGCAGTATGACACGGCATCGTTCGGATTAAATTCAATAGCTTTCGTATAGTCAGATATTGCTTCGTTATATTTTCCTAATTTGCCATAAGTATTTCCGCGATTATAATATAAATTTGAATTATCAGGATTTTTATCAATTGCCTTTGTGAATAATTCAATCGCATCATTATAATTTCCCGATTCATATTTTACCATTCCCTGTTCATTATATTCTTCCGGTTTCTGTTTACACGAAAAAAAGAATATTGATAAAATGAATACGGGATAGATTAACAGTCTTCTTCCTGCGTTCCCAAAGACAATATTTTGAACAAGCAGGAAGAATAATTTATACTTCTTCATTCCCACTCCGGAACACGGAAACGTTTGGAAAACTCTTTTTAACAGAAAAAACAAAACCATAAATTTATTTCTCCTCTTTTAATCTCGGCTGGCATCCGAATTTTTCAATCAACAAATCATCATAATAATTTGATTTCTGAAAAAGATTTCTGAAAATTTCCACGCCCGTTTCATAAATTAAATATTCATCATAGATAAAAGCGGATATCAATATTTCCTGTTTGTTAACACTGAAAGTCAAACCTTCGAGATTATTATTTTCTTTGAGTAAGAATTCATAAACATTTCCTATATTCATTTTAGGAAGTGAACACAAATATGCATCTCCAACGAGAAAATTATTTGAATTATAATTTATAATAATTGTAGCACTTTCCTCCTGAACTTCCCAGCCGTATTCTCCCCGCCTCGCTAATTTTGCATCCTTACCGAGTTCGGTTAAAATATTTTCTACAATTGCGTTCACTCCGGTCGGCTTATATTCTGTTTCGTTTTTAAGAGCCGGCAACTCAACTTTCGAACCGCAAAAAGGACAATATTCCCCGTCTATATTTTCAGATGTAATAATGTTCGTACATGAAGGACATCTCACAGCAATTTTTCCGAAATGGTCTTTATATTCATTCAGAGATTCCTGTAAATATTCACAGGGCAACGCAAAGCCAAGATTGTCGCCTCCTGCAATTATAAAAGTATTAACTCCGATTATCTCACCATTTTCATTTACGAGAGGACCGCCGCTGTTACCCGGATTTATTGCCGCATCAATCTGAATGTAATTCAAACCGTTTTGCAGACGCTTTGCTTTCGAGACGATTCCTTCCGTAGCTGTATAATTCAAACCGTATGGATGGCCGATTGCTATTACTGTATCGCCATCCGAAACTTTTTCGGCAGAGAGTTTAATCTCAGGAAAATCTATACCCTCCGGTACTCTGATAAAAGACAAATCATATTTCAGGTCGTTAAAATAAACCGGAGAAAGCGTGTGTTCAAAAAGCTGTCCGCTTATAACCACTTCCGTATTGTTTTGCGTGACATGGTTATTTGTTACTATCAGGTTTTGTCCCCGGAGATAAAACCCGGTTCCGTTTCCTTTTGGGGTGGAGATTTGAATAATAATCGGTTTAAATAAATTAATAATATCCTGTGGATGCATTTTTTAATTTAGTTTTAAAGTTTTTAATTCATTATAAAAAGAAATGAGAAAATTTATTCTGCTATCGAATTTTAAATTGTCAGTATTATATTTTAATTCGGGAAACTGCCCTACTCCGGCACTTACTATCAATTCAATTTTAGATTTTATTGCCGGGATATTTAATTTATTTCGCTCTTCATCAAACAAAATTTCGGAATCGCCTGCTTCTTTGAAAAATTCAGGTAATATTACCGGATAGACTACCTGAAGCAGCCGGTGTACAGGTGTTTGCATTCCATAATTATAAAAACAAAATCCTGCAACATATTCTAAAATTCTTAACGCAATATCTTCATGCTTATTGTCAACATACCAACCGATATTTTTCAGATTATTGACTATTACATCCGCAACCGGCTGAAGAAAAACGGGATTCAATATACTGAAAGTCGTATTTGTTTTATAAAAACTTTTTAATAATTCGTCGTCTGTCTTTGTTAATATTTTAGCAAACTTATCTTTCATGTTGGAATTTTTTTCGACGTGTTTCTTATCGTCTTTCGTAAAATATTCCATGCTTATTTTTTCCATTTCATCAACAATTGAACCTTCGGGTGTAAGCAAATAATCTACCCTGTACAAAAGCGATAAAAGCAGATATGAAATCCCTCCGTCATAATTATTTTCATTCAATCCTGAAATCTTATCCAGAGTTTCATTAATCCATTTCCTGAGAAAATTTAATTTCAATTTCTTTATCTTGTCATCAAATGGTATTATAAGGCTGTCTACGGGTTTTAAAACCGAAAATTCTCCAAGCAATAAATCATCCTGCTTGTCCGCCTTTATTGATAATTCTTTCAGTGCATAATATAATTTCCCGGGAAAGCAATCGGAAATACTGCTGTCGAATTTTATTGCAATATAATTTTCCTTCAAAGTAAACCTCGAATAATATAAAGTATAATTTAATTCAAGAAGTCGCCGCATAAATGGAATGCTAAGCTTTTCACATTCTGCAATTACGGCTTCTGCACTAACTTTTTTGTCGGATATTATGACATTAACTTTCTTTGAACCCTGTATAAAATCAAATTTAAGCGAATTGTCCGATTCCGTTAAGTTAATGTTATCGCCGGATTGGTTCGATATGTATTTTGTAAATATTTTAAAACAATCAAAATATTTTTTCTGCTCGAATAAATCGACACATTCGCCCCAGTAATCTAACTGAACTTTCTGCTTGAAACATTCTGTGTACCTTCCGTACGTGATTTGCATCTCTTGTATATTTTATTTTTTATAATATTATTTATAATTTGTTAACTTTAAAGATGTGCTTTGCAAAATTCATTATGTTGAATAAAATAAAACAAATCAATGAAGAAATTAATGAAAAAGTGTATCGGAATAAACGTGAAACTGATAATAAGGCAATATCATAAATCCAGGTTACTTTTTATCCAGTCTGAGAAATTCTTAGTATCAGTCTGCCCGTATGTTTCCGATACATAATCCAGAATTTCACTTAAAATTTGGTTATTGCTTAAATTTTGTTTTTTTAAAACATTTATATAATTATTTAACTCATCCTTTAGTAAAGTTTCATCGGCAAATAAAATGCTAAATTCTGAAATTTGTGTTTGAGTGCCAGAAGTTTTATCAAAATAAATTAATTTTGCTGAATCTAATTTGGTATCAGAAAGCATTTTTCCGTCGATATTTAATATTGATTCTTTATTTAATATTAAAGTGTCGCCTGCATTATTCAGCTTGCTGAGATGTGTTCCTTCCGAATTAAATTTTAAACAGAAATATTTATCGTCGTTTATAGGATATCTTTTTATATCAATCCGGAATGTGAAATTTCCAACCACAAAATAAGGCATTTTTGATTCAGGTTCGGAATCTTCAATTCCTTTTGTGCTTAGATTAGACTTGCCAGAAGATAATACTGAAGCAAGAGTAGATTTAACAATATCGTTCAATTCATTGCCTGTACCCGAAACGGCTTTAACAGTGAATCTACCCTTGGTTACACTGTGAACAACGGCAACAGCATCTGAACTGTAAAAAATTAAATTATCGTTCGAACAAATTTCGTCATTGGTTTTTATCTGTGCTCCGGTTTTTTCAAGCACAATTTTTCCTTTCACTTTTAGTACCGTGTAACAATCCTGTGAAAAAGAAAACCCCGATAAAGTGAGAATTAATAAGAAAGCAAAAATTATTTTATTAACCATATTTTTTAATTTTGGGATTTTATTACCTTAATAAATTCTTTTCTGAATTTATAAATATTTTTAAAGAAACTTTTTTTATCGCGTTTATCTTTCTCGGTTCTGAAATGATTTATAAACAGTTCAATAATTTTTAAGTATACTGCAAGAATAAAAATATTGATATGAATATTATAGAGTATATATAAAAATGTAGATAGTATTCCTAAATACAATAAATATCCGAGATAATTGACAAAGAATTTACCAAACTTATACTGCATTATAACTTTTACGGATTTTCTTTCTTTAATGTTTTTTTTCGAAAACAAATCATACGAGACGAAAAAATACGCAAGAAATAAAATCAGTAACAAAAATATATTTATTATATTTTCTTTGTTAACGAGAGTTAAATAAACATTTAATAATATCATCGAGCCGGGCATAGTGCCTAATATTGTTTTATGAATATCCCTGTCCTGCAAATCACCCATTACTATTATTTTATCTTTAATCGTCTGAGAGATAATTGAATCAGGTAAAGAGAGAAATTCTCCAAGATTAACATAAGGGTAAGGAGTTGCGGATTTTCCCTCCTGTATATCATAATATCTTACTCTGAAATCGATTACAATAGTATTAAAGCTTAAATGATTATTCAAAAAATATAAAATATTTTTCTTTTTAAAATTGCTTTTGTATAAGTTGTTATACATTACAAGAGGTAAACTCTCGAGCGAATCTTTCGTCAGCAGCGAGTATTTTAAAAATGAATCTTCGATTATATTATAATCCGCAAGCCCTTTGTTCACGTTAAATATTGGTGTGTTCGGCTGGTTATTTTCTTTTAAATGATATGGTATAACAATATTATCAATCTTACTTATTTGCGAATTTAATAACGAATCATCCGGCGATTTATCTTTGAAGAAAATATCACATATAATATACTTAGGTTTAAAATTGCCGGTATTTATTACTTCAAATAGTTTAGCAAGTTTTGTCCGGTCTGTAATGGTCTGGAATCCAACAGGGAACTCGTTTTCGTCGAGTTTATCAATCAGGCTGATGTCATAAGCGGTATTAATGAATAAAAGTTCTTGCTGAGCAGGCTTCGGGTCAATTTTAAAAACCAGTTTCTTAATAATTGTACTCCATTTTATTAAAGCTTTTTCATCACCGTACGTTACATTCTGGTCAAGCAGCCATAGTGTAAGAAAAATCAAAAGAACTGAGTGTAATATGCTTAATATAATTAAGACTTTTCTGTTTTCCTGTGATTCTGCTTTAACTTTTTTTTGTGGAGTTGACATAAATATAAGAAATTCAAACGAAACAGGTAAATTTAAAACGAATTAATAATTTTTTCTAACTAAAGCTTCAAGGAATTACGTTATTTAAAAAATGTCGAATAATTTGATTAGATTCAAGTAAAATAAACAGAATCAATTCTAATTATTAAAAAATTAAATCGTGGAATTTCTAAAAATAAAAAAGCCGGAAGAAAAACTCCCGGCATGATAAAATTGAGGGGACAAATGTCCTTATTTAATGAGAACCATCTTCTTTACCTCAACATATTTATCCGAAACAAGACGATAAAAATAAACTCCGCTGGCGAATGGCTGACCGTTAAATTCTATTGAATATTTTCCAGCCGATTTAAATTCATTATTAACCACTCGTTTCATTTCTCTGCCGAGAATGTCGTATATAATTAAAGTAACTTTCGCATCCTTCGGTAAATCGTAATTTATTTTTGTTGTCGGATTAAAAGGATTCGGATAATTTTGATACAATTTATATTCAGTTGGAATTTGCACTTTTGATTCATTTGATTTTTGTCCCTCTTTCATAAATACTTTTTTAATATCGGAAGATATTATTTTTTTCAATTCTATATGCGTCTTCGGCTTTTTAACTCCTACAACGCTGTTTAATGCTTTCAATTTATTCAGTGCATCCGTAGCTTTCTTATCGCCTGTTTTGGATTTATTTGTCAGTTCAGTTACTTTTTTTACCTGTTTTGTTTTTGAATCTTCAACGATTTTTTTAACATTTGTTTTTATTTTTTGAATGGCATTTTGCGAAAATTTAGATGTATCCATATCGTTCATCGCTCTTTCAAGATTCAAAACAAATTTAATATCAGACAGTATTGGAATATCATTTTGCTCATCTATTTGATAATTGGAATAGCCTCCTCCGTGTCCGTTCAAGCTATCCAATAGATGCGTTGCCGCATAATCCCAGCTTGCAATGAGTCCTTCATAGCTGTAGGGATTTTGCTGCATTATCAGTTGAAATCCTTGCATTGCAGATTGGTATTGTTTTAATACAACTTTGCATTTTTGTACAAAATAAAATGCCTTGTCAATCAATTCCGAATTGTTAGGATTATTCAATATTAGCGATTCATAAAAAGTTTTTAGTGAGTTCACTCTGCTAGTCAAGCTATCTCTCGATATTGTTGCAAGAAAGAGCCAATTTATTGCTGAAAGTGTTTGTACACTATCGGGATAATTTAAGAGCATTGTTCTACATTTTATGTCTGCATTTACATAATCCCTTTTCCTGATTAATATATTCACACTATCCTTCAATTTTTTAATATTCGCTTGAATTTCTGAGATTTCATTTGAGTTTTCAATTGACATCCCTCCTCCATTACCGGAACCCATTTTATATACCGTATCATTATATGCGTTTGAATAAGTAAATACATCATAATCCTGAAAATTATCATTACTGCAGGAATAAGGATTAAAATTAAAATTTACATTATTGCCATTTTCACCCCAGGTGACAAGCTCGGCAGGGTTCTGAGGATAAACAGTGTCAACCTGAAAACAATTATACCCGGCTAATACATTATCCGTTGCACTGTCCCTTGGAAAGTAACCGTATAAATGATATGAATTATTTTGAACAGAGGATGATATATTAAAAATATTATATCCATTTTCCAAATCAAAAATTGAATTATTTACATTGATATTTATGCTGTTAGTGTTTGCAGTTATTATATGATTACTGCCCCCTGTAAAATATCCTGCATTTGGGTTGTATTTAAATCTGAAACCGCCAGAGCAGATATTCCAACTCCGCTTTCAACGTTGCTGTAAATATAGTTATTAAATAAATCGAGAGTGGAAGATGCTACTGCTATTGCAGGGTTGAAATTTTTAATAATATTATTTCTAATCGTTCCACCTGTCAATCCGCTGACAAATATTGCCATGCTTATCGATTGCGAATTATCATTAATTAAATGATTATTACTTATATTAACCGGTATTACATTACCCGAAAGAGAAACAACATTAATAGGACACTGACTATGTTCTGTAAATGTAAAATTATTATAAAAAATATCCGCATTTGCCCAATTACTGCCCGCATTCGAACTTATATTAATATTAACCGCTGATGATTGTGTATTTAAAATAAAATTGCAGTCATTAACAATAAAATCATAGCAATCCTGAATGTCAATTGCAGTATTTTGACCGGGCAGGAAAGGATTTGTTTGAAAATATATATCCGAGAATTTAGAATTGCTAATTTCGACATAAGTGCAATTTTCAAAACTCAATCCTTCCCATTGATAGCCGTTATTTCCTTGAAATAAAACCTGTTGATTAGTTGGGTTATCCGGGTAATGTCCACTCTCGAAACTCCCGCCATTCATAACAATCTTACCTTTTTGATTAAACTTTACTGAACAACCCACATAAAATAATATATTATGCCCATCATTATATACTGTACTGTCACAGACGAAATTAGCTGAATTGAGAGTTTCATCTGCAATTAGAGTACCGCCTATTTTCATAACCGGTGCCAACCGAAAAAGTTTACCTTCACCGGGAAGAAATTCAATCGGAAATAATACCTGATTTCCGTTTGAAAGTGCAAACACTACTTTATCTCCTGTTATGACATCTTTTAACTCCAGTTATTAAAACCCTGTACTTCATAACCAGAAAATGTAAATTTTGCTTTTCTTGAATCTCCCGTTAAATTTTCTTCAGGTGATAGTCTTTTATTTACTACCAACATATACTTATAATCGCTATGTTGGGGGTTATTAAAAAATCCCACTTCCCAATATTTATTAATATCAGGATTATTCATATCGAAGTTAGTAGTACCGTTAATTCTCGGGTATGATTCAATATTATTTAAATATCTGTAAGGTAATCCAACATTTTGTTTATCTACCGTTCTGGTTTCATCCCATGTAAAATAATTAGAAATTTCATTCTTTGGATACATAAAATCTCCTAATTTCTGCAAATTTATATTTAAATTATTTATGGTATCATATTTTTTTTGATTATAATAATTTAAATTTCTCAGGCTATGATTCGTATTTTCCATTCCCCAATCATTATAGGTATTTCCGTTATAGCTTGAATAAAATGTTGTGTAACAGAAATTTAATATTATTTTTGCCCCATACGCTATCGCTAAATATTCCTGCATACGAATTTCTTCGTTTGTAGGTTCCCTCAGACTTCCATAAGGAAGAGGCGGATTAAATGTAAATGGTGATTCATAACTATGAGATTGCGTCCCGCCACAAAATCTTACTTGCGGATGATTTTTTTGAAAATTTGCCGCTCTTCTGAATTGGTCAATAAAACAATAATTATATCCGAATCCACTGTAAAAATCATTTTCAAACCAGTAATTAACAGTATCATTATAATATTGATTATTAACAGATGCATAATATCCGACTGTTCCGGGGAAACTCGCTTTATCAGGTAGTCGTTCTGCTAAATTATGTGGTAACGGAAAAAGGCTATAATCATTGTCACCTGTTTTCTTATATGTGAATGGATATTCATACATAAAGAGTATGTCGGTTATTGCTTTAGAAGAAAACAGGTATTCAAAAATATCGTCCGGAGAGGGCTTGTTTACAAGTCCGCTGTAATTTATTATTAACGAAGAATTTGTCTCAGCAATCAGACCAGAATTTGATTTAAAGTCTTTAATTATACTGTTAACTTTTGCTATGCAGGGGATATTGTTATACATATATTCATCTATATAAAAATATCCGAAATTAGAATTACCGCCGATTAAATTGTTTTGGCATTCTTGTTGTATTTTTCCCTGAAAATTGTAAGGATTTGGTAATTGAATATCCAAATCTGGATGAAACAGGTAAAATGCCCATTCATCCATAACCCTCACTCTATCCAGCCATAATTTTACCTGACCGTACCAGTAAATTCTGTAATCAACAAGACTGTTTTCCGGGTGTGAGCTTTTACCGTCTGTACAGGCTGTGTTGCCGTTGTTAAGGTTAGTTGCTAAAATATTTATATTTTGTAATTCTTGTCCACGTCTATAAAATAAATCAATATAATCTCCATTGTAGCCGCCCCCGAAATATCTAAAATCATAATTCCATAAATCGAAACTTATTGTATTTGCTCCATCGAACGGTATGATATCAATCCTGCATACCTTTTTATCGGGACCGGTTGCATCATCTACACTAATTCTCATTCTCGGCAAGATGAACCATTTATAATAATCTGTTTTGTTATCTGAATAATAATAACTTATTTTATGATTATTCTCCGGTATATTAAATGATTCAGGGAAATTTATCTGTTCCTCGTTTTCATAAAGTCCGCTTACGAGCATATTTCCCTGGTTATCCGGTAAGCCGGTACATAATCCGGTTACAGTATCGCCGTCAGATGTTATTTCCGTATATTCTGTTCCGTTTCTGTTTGCGTATCCATAACGCGGATATGTTGTTGAAGGAACAAACTCTGCCTGATAATCGCTGAGCTGTCCGTAAGCACCACGCAGGATTTTCTCCCGCTCCATAATCAAGGCATTATTTTGAAATATATTTCCCCAGCTGTTCATAAAATTATTTACATTTGTCTGATATACACTCATTTCATCATAAAATCCTCCGTCATTAGTATCACCCGATTCAGAGTGGTTTCCGTAATTCTGAATGAAATTTATATTCAGGCTATGTAAACCCGGGAAGTAATAATCCTGCCAATACGGATAATAATAAAAGCTCCCCTGGTAACCGATATAAAATTTATCTTTCATCGGCATTGTTTGAGAAAATATCGTAGAGACAGCAAAAAACAAAATAACTACAATCCCGATTTTCTTGCGGTAAATATTTTTCATTTCTAAATCTCCTCATCTAAATTATTTATATATTATTTTTTGTTCTTACATATTCATTTAAAACGTTCTTTTTAGTTTTTTCTTAAAGTACTTTTAAGAAACTTAGAATATATTTACAAATAACACTAATTAATATTTTATTAAATTGATTAATATTAATAATGTCACTCCTTCGGAGTTTAAAAATTTTTATAAACAATTTTCTAAAATAATATCACTCCTTCGGAGTTATTCAAATAAGTTTCTTCTTTCTTTAATTATAACTTGTCGTAATTAATGCTTCTTCGTTTTTCCTTTGTGCGATTTGTGAAATAGCTCTTAAAGCTCTTTTATTCTAAACTATTTAAAAAAAATCTGTGAAAATCCGTCTCATCCGCTTTTTCAGTGTGCCAAGTTCTTCTTATCTCAGATATATCATTTTTTTAGTTTCCATATATATAGATTTTGAATTCGCTCCCGTTACGCTCAGTCGGTATAGATATACGCCGCTCGATATATTAAGTTTCCCAAAATCAACAACCGTTTTATACGTCCCAAATGCAAGAAAATTATTATTAAATAATTTTAGCACTTCCCTTCCCGCGATATCATATATTGTAAGATTTATATAACCTTTATTCCTGATATCGAATATTATAGTTGTTGCAGGGTTAAACGGGTTTGGATAGTTTTGGTATAATCTATAATATGCCGGCAGGTTTAAATTTAAGCTGTCTATTCCCAAATATATTATTGGTCCGCCTCCGTTTGTGGTTTTAATCATATTAGTTTTGTTATAGCCAGCGTATACTATTGTTGTATCTACAGCAAAGATATGACTAGCCCATGCCGGTATATTCTGTTTGCCATAGGATTGGAAAAAATTTGTTGTCTTAATTACACTATCGGCTGATAAAGTCAGCCATATTTTATGGTCATCACCAATACCAATTTTAGAAGAAAGAGCATTCATTTCTGAATGAATTATCCAATTATATCCTCCATTAGTTGTTATATTGAAACACTCATATGCTCTTGTTATTATACCATCTGAAGTATCTTTAAAATATATATCAACACAATCACTATTATTACATCCTCCAATATTATTATTTATCAATATCCAATTTACACCCGAATTTGTTGATCTCCATAATCCGGGTCCTTTAAAAGTCCAGCCCCAATATTCTCCGTTAACTTTGTTTTTCAGAAAGAAAATTCTATCGAGACCATTTGAAGCGGCAGTATATTGCAAAAACCAGTTATTTGCGCCATCATTTGTTCTCCAAATTTTGCCATAAAAACCATCGAATCCGCAAACCCAACCTGTATCTTTGTTGACGAAGAAGAGGTCAGCATAAGAATTTCCCGAAATAAATAAGCTGTTCCAGTTTAAACCGCCGTCTGAAGATTTCCATATTGTTCCGGTTGTTCCAACATATCCGGTTGCATACCCCAGTATAGTATCTATAAACTGAATTGTTCTTATGTTTATATTTGATAGTAAAATCCAATTCATGCCTCCATTAGTAGTTTTAAAAAGTTTTTGAGGCAGGACGGATGTAATCCAACCGGTATTTGCATTTGCAAAATACATATTATATAGTTTTGCGCTATCAGGCAGGTCCGGAAGTTTAAACCACTGAGAGTATGAACTACTCTGAAATGAAAAAAATATTAAACCGGTAAGAATAAATATTTGTATATATTTTTTCATAACATTTAATAAGATATATAATTATTATTTTTATTTAATATAAACCATACTTTTTACTTTGTTATAACCGGTTTTTCCGAAGGAATCCAATGCAATGAGTCTATAGAAATAAACTCCGCTTGAGAGGGATGGCTCGTTAAAATCAATTGAATAAATACCTGCCTGTTTGAATTCGTTATCTACCAATCGTCTTATTTCTTTTCCGAGAACATCGTAAATGATTAATGACACCTTTGAATCCTTTGGTAATTCGTAACTTATTTTTGTAATCGGGTTAAAAGGATTCGGATAGTTCTGATATAATTTATAATATTCCGGCAGGATTAATTTTGTGCTGTCTATTCCCGAATATATTATCGGTCCGCCGCCGTTTGTAGTTTTCATCATATTTGTCTGATTAGAGCCGGCATAAACAATAGAAGTATCTACTGCAAAAATATGATTTGCAATTGCAGGGGTTCCTTGTTTGCCATAAGTTTGAAAGGAATTTATTGTTTTAATGATGCTATCACCTAAAGTTATCCAAAATATATTGTTATTCCCGACTCCTATTTTAGAATCAACGGAGTGCCTTTCGGTAACGTGTGTCCAGTTAAATCCACTATTTGTTGTTAAACTGAAACATTCAATATCATTTGTTACTATTCCTTTTGCCGTATCGATAAAATAAATATCATAACCTCCCTGACAACCTCCTCCTATATCATTATTTATTAAATTCCAGTTAACACCTGAATTTGTAGTTCGCCATAATCCACCACTTTTCATAGTCCATCCCCAATATTCTCCGTTAACTTTGTTTTTCAGAAAGAAAATTCTATCGAGACCATTTGAAGCGGCTGTATATTGCAAAAACCAGTTATTTGCGCCATCATTTGTTCTCCAAATTTTGCCATAAAAACCATCGAATCCGCAAACCCAACCTGTGTCTTTATTGACGAAGAATAAATCCGTGTATGCATTACCTGAAATGAACAGATTATTCCAATTTGAGCCGCCGTCTGTTGTTTTCAATATTGTATAGTTTGTTCCAATCCATCCAATTCCATAACCTAACAAGGTATCTATAAACTGAAAATTCCCGATATTTAAATTATAATGTAGTATCCAGTTCATACCTCCATCCGTGGTTTTTATAAATTTTGAAGGATTAATTAGAGAAATCCATCCTGTATTGGAATTAACAAATTGCATATCCCAAACTTTTCCGCTGTCAGGCAAATCGGGAAGTTTAAACCACTGAGAGTATGAATTACTCTGAAATGAAAAAAATATTAAAAAGATTAGAGCAATAATTTGTAGATTTTTTTTCATAACTTCTTATTAGAGTTTATGATGAATATTGATATAATCTAAAATAATTATTATTCAAATGCAACTTAAATTAAGCAAATGTGTGATAATTTAATATTAGAAATAAAATGATAATATTGGTTTAATAAGAAATATATAAGAAAAATTTAATCCATAGGTTTTTTGCGTAATTGGATATTCAAATGTGGAGAATAAGTCGGTTACGATATGGGGTTTATACAGGTATTCAAAAATATCGTCCGGAGAGGGCTTGTTTACAAGTCCGCTGTAATTTATTATTAACATTGACAGCTTAACTCTTGTATTACAAAAGAAATTTGAATAAAATATAATTAATAAAATCATAAATACGCTAAGATATGATATTATCAATCTCTTTAATCTTATCAATGTGAATGATAAGTTACCCGTTGACTGTAATTTATTCAAATAAAAAAGCCGGAAGTAAAACTCCCGGCTTTAAAAATTATTTTCAAAAATAGATTTTTATTTTAGTATAATCATTTTCTTCGTCTCGCTGAATCCATTTGCCGTTAATTTATAAAAATAAACACCGCTTGGCATTTGGTAATCGGGAAATTGGTTAATGGAAAATGGTACTTCGTATGTTCCGGGTTGTAATTTTTCGTTGACAAGAGTTGTTATCTCGTTGCCGAGTACATCATAAACTTTCAGAACTATCCTTCCCTCTTGCCTACCTTCGAAAGGTGGAACATTGAATTTTATTTTCGTCGACGGATTAAAAGGATTGGGATAGTTCTGCGATAAAGAAAATTTATCAGGGACATTAGAACTGATTTTTTTAATTCCTATCACCTGAGAAAGAGGTCGTATCCAGACTGAATCAAAGTTTTGACCACTTTTTAGCCCACCCATATATATGTTTCCGTTTGCAATCAGCATCGTTTCAATTTCAAATCCATCCATATTCAATCCCTCGTTTCTTAGTGCCCAGGTCTGACCGTTATCATTGGAAACATAAACTCCTGACGGATTAACGCCGTCGAAACTTGCCCCTGCAATAATATTATTTCCACTGACAACCATTGCGTTCACAGTCTGAACATTCAAAGAAGTCTGTGCCCAATTTAGTCCATTGTTTGTCGAACGATAAACACCCTTACCCCCGGTACCGGCAAAAATGTCGTTCCGTTTATTGCCATAGAACCAATGTAATACGGTTCGCTGAAGGAAGTCTGAGACCAGTTCAGTCCGTAGTTTGTAGACCTGCTGAGGTTTGTATTTTGGTCACCCACAAAAACATATTGACCGTTTGCAGCAACAGCACGTGCGTTTATATGATAGGTAGATGAAATCCAGTTCACGCCGTTATTGGTAGAACGGTCTACACCGTTATCATCACCCGCATAAACATATGTTCCGCTTATTGCGAAGCACCTTGCGGTTCCGCTTCCGTATTGGATGTACGGCACTTTCCAGCTTTGTCCGTTATCCGTACTCATAAAAACACACGTGTCTGTTCCGGCAAAAATTGTCCCTCCGCCTGAAGCAAGTCCGTAAACATCGAGCGCATTCAATGAAGTTTGTACCCAGGTGGCACAATTATTAGTTGAACGATAAACACCGTTGTAAAAACTGCCGGCAAAAATATAAGAACCGTTTGATGTTAGTGACAATATGCCTCCCGGTATTGTTCCGGTAGTCCGAACCCACTGCCCGCAACAATAATCGTAATCAAATAACAGAATGATGATTAATAAAAACGAGTATATAAAAAATCTGACTTTCATAATAACTCCTGTTTTATTTGAAAAATGTTTTTTATTAAAATTATTTTCATTTACACTTCAATGCACATACAGGGTATCGGAATTCCAAATTAAGATTGTTAAATTAAGAAATAGAAAAGCTGAGGATAAAACTAAGAACCTGTAAAAATAATTTCCCATATTATTTCCCTTCTTAGATATTTACATTAAATCTAAATAATTTATTAATAATAATAAAGATTAAATTTAAAAAAGGTTTATACAATTATGAGAAATAAAATTTAATTTTATTTTTTCTTTAAATAGATGTGTTTAATATTTCTTACACCTGTATCACGCTCGTCGATTACAAATCTGTTAATGCTTTTTATTAAAGGAAGCATTTTTGAAAATCCGTAATTCCGCGGGTCGAAGTCGGGTTTCTTCTTTAGCATTAAATTTCCCAGTTCCCCTAAAAATGCCCATCCGTTTTCATCCGCAAGGTCAGTTATACTATCTGTTAATAATTTTATTATCTGGGGGTCTATTTTACTCAGCGGGTTTTTTACCGGTGCCGTAACATTTTTTGATACGCTTTTTTTAATATCATTTATTGCGTGACTTTCTTCCTCGGGTTTTAAAATTTCTATATATATAAATTTATCACAGGCTGAAATAAAAGGGTTTAAGGTTTTCTTTTCTCCGATTCCTATAACCTTCATTCCTGCTTCTCTTAGTCTTGTTGCAAGTCTGGTAAAATCACTGTCACTCGAAACTATGCAATATCCATCGACCTTCCCTGTATATAAAATATCCATCGCATCTATAATCAGCGAGCTATCGGTTGAATTCTTTCCTGTCGAGTAGCTGTACTGCTGGATTGGAGTAATGGCATTTTCCAGAAGAACTTTTTTCCAGCCGGAAACCGTTGGCTTTGTCCAGTCCGCATAAATTCTTTTGAAAGTCGGTGTACCGTATTTTGCGATTTCCTCGAACATTTCTTTCACGTGTGAATGTGGTACATTATCGGCATCGATTAATACGGCGAGCTTCAAATCTTTTTTTGTTTCCATAATATTATTATTTAAAGAAATTTTTTATAATTATCGCCAGCGTGTAAATATACTTATTGCGTAAATATTATACAATTTATTATGAAATTATCTGTTAACAAAAATGCTTCCGGTAAAAACCACAAAGGGTATCTCATGGGATTAAAACTGAAAATCATACAAAGGTTCCGTTTTAATAAAATTCCATAGTATAAATTATTTATTTAGATTATTTATTTAATTATTAGTATCTTAGTGAAATTTAAAATTCAAATCATTATGCTAAACAACGATAAATTAATCAGAAGATTAAAAAAGATAGTTAAGTATTTAAAGGAAAGATGGGGTATCACGCCCTATAGAATAGCCTTAGAGTCTCACATTCCCCATTCGAGCCTGAAATATATGATGGATGGAAAATTCGAATGGAAATTAAATCATTTGCTTGCAATAGTAGATTTTCTTAATCGCAACAACGCAAAGATTTCTCTGACTGATTTGTTAGACTTTGATAGTAAAAAGTCTATGTCGGAAATTATGAATGATGCCAATGCTGATTTCAGACCTGTAATTTATGCGGATTTAAGAGCGATGCAGGCAAAGGCCACACCCGAAATTAAAAAACCTGCGAATTCTCAAAAAGAATCAGAAGAACTCGTGCTTGATTTAACCGAAATTATTAAAGAAAATCCATTATTTAAAAATTATAAAATTTCGATTGGCTTGAAGGTAAGTGATAAGAATTTTGATTTCAAAAAGGAATTGAAATTTGAAAACGGAAAACAGTCGAAAAAATAATTTTTACAACTAAGTCCTTTATATTTTAAAAAATACGGGAAGAATTTACTTCCCCGTGAATTTTATTTATTCTCACACTAAGAATTTAAATAAATTTCCGTGTGGTAGGAAGTTTTCTGCCATAACGGACTTTCAACCTCCCGACTGAAAAATAATCTCTGCTGTCAGGAGGTAACTCCTGACAGCACAAATTAAATTCAAACTCCCTATCGTCTGAATCGGATGTAACAATTCCGGATTATCAAAATCTGATTTTCAAAAAAAAAGCCGGAAGCATAGCCCCCGGCTTTAAAATAATAAAATATAAAATCCTTATTTAATAAGCATCATTTTCATTACTTTGATGTAATCGCCGGTTTCAATTTTGTAGAAATATACACCGCTTGCATAATTCGTGCCGTTCCAGCTTATTTCGTAGCCGCCCGGTTCCATTTCCATATTGACTAAATTTGAAATTTCTTTTCCTGTAATGTCATAAATTTTTATTTTTATGAATGATTTTTTTGGAACGTCAAATTTTATAATCGTTGCAGGATTAAATGGATTCGGATAATTATTATAGAGTTTAAATTCCTTTGGTGTTCCGTTTGAGTATTGGAAAATTCCTGTCGCATTAATTCTAAAATTCCACACCGCTGACCAATAACCTGTTCCTGCTAAATTAGTAGCACTGACTCTCCAATAATATTTTCCGTTGGGCGATAGAATACCCGGATTCATTTGTAAAAACGAAGGTATTACTCCGTTTGTATCAAAAGAAATTAAATTGAACAGAGAATCCGTAGCTAACTGAATTCTGTATGAATTCGCCGCCGCTAAACTATCCCAGTCAAGAAATACAGCAGGTGGTTGATTGGTTGAATTATTCGGAGGAGCTACAAGATTAGGAGCGGGGGGAATAGTAATTGTTCTGAAATTCCATCTTGCAGACCAGGGTCCCGGTCCAGTTTCATTTACAGCTCTCACTCTCCAGTAATAAGTTGTATTGCCTATTAAAACACCTGTTGGAACTGTATACTGTGATACTGTTATGCTGCCCAGGTTAATTACTAAATTAGTAAAGTTTGTATCGGTTGCTACCTGTAATGTATAAGATGCAGCACCTGTAACATCACTCCAGTCTAATGTCGGAGTCAGTGTCAGTATATTCGAACCATTTGTCGGACTAATTAAAACAGGTATATTTGGTGACGGAAGAGTTGTAAAATTCCAGACAGTTGACCAGCTGCTCGTCCCGTTAGTATTTGTTGCACTGGCTCTCCAGTAGTACATTGTATTTGGTTGTAAGATACTCGCAGGTACCTGATACTGCGAGACTGTCAGGCTGCTCAAATCTATTATTGGCGTTGTGAAACCTGAATTATTTGCTAACTGAAGATTGTAAGTAGCTGCACCTGTAACATCACTCCAATCAAGCAATGGCGATAAAGAGACATTTATAGAATTATTAAGCGGAGCAACTAATAAAGGAGCAGAAATTATTACTGTCGAAAAATTCCAAACTGTTGAGTAAGCACTTACTCCATTTGTATTTTTCGCATTAACTCTCCAGTAATATTTTGTGTTATTCGTTAATCCTGTTACAACTCTCGATGTTGTTGTAACCGTCGAATCATTAACCACTAAGTTTGTAAACAATGAATCTGTTGCAAGCTGAACTCTGTATGAAGCAGCACCTGTTGAAGCATTCCAGACTAACGTATCTGTTAATTGCAATCCTGTTGAATTATTTGCAGGACTGACCAATACCGGCGGAGGTGGTACCGGCGGCGGAGGTGGTGTCCAGGTAAATGTCAATCCGGATGTCGGATAAATTGTCGAGCTAAATGTCATATAATCACAATTAGTCAAACCGGCTGTCGTAGATGTCCAGCTTGTAGTTGATGTTCTGCTAATAAAATCTGCAGTTGTAGCACCCTCTAATCCACAACCAATTTGGGCGTCAGTAGTAGCCGGAGTTTCAGGTTTATATACAAATTTAATTAAATTGGATGTTTCGTAAAGTTGTACCTGAAAATCTATCTGGTTGGTTTGACCGGAATAAAAACCCCAATGCCACCATTCAACGATAAATACTCTATTTGGAGAAGTACCTGTCGTTAAGTATCTAAGTGTATCTATCCCGTCGTTTCCATCCAGGTCCCGGGCGAAAGGAACAATAATATTCGGGTAACCACCCGAACAAATTGGTGTATAGCCGGATGGGGTCGTTGTACCCATCTGTAACCATCCGTTTTCTTGTATCGATACTGTTGTATAAGCAGCACCATTGAAAGTAAAAGTGAATGGCAATGCTATACCGGAAAAGTATCCGTCGTCACAAGCAGAAGTACATAAAACTGTTCCGCCATAAGCCGGAGTATACGTAGCAGTTGATTGCGAAAAAGTATAACCACTCACACTATAAGTATTCTCAGGTGATGTGACTTGCGGGGATAAATTCCCATAAGATGACGTAGGGCTTTGCTGGTTTATAAAAACCTGATTGGAGTAACTCTCACCTGACTTAATAATAGTAAAACCCGTTATTGCGGAATATAATAATATTCCGGTTGTTATAAAGATGAAATAAATCCTGTACATTGTATTAATAATTAAATTGAAAAATTATTTTATTATTGAATAAATTACGTACAAAGACCGCCTCCCCACTCTCTTTACAGGAGAGGGGATGCGGTGAAGTCATAAAACATAAAAACAAATACGCAAACAAAATAAATATATTGATAAATTTTCCGTCTGCCATTACCTGCAAAAGCAATAATAAAAATAATAAACTATCAATTTATATATATTTATTTGAATCCAATCCTGATTCGCGGGATTCGGTTCAAGCTTGCCCGGCAATTATTTTACCAGTATCATTCGTTTTGTTGCCTGAAAATCTCCGGCTTCGATTTTATAAAAATATATTCCACTTGCTAATCTCGAAGCATTGAAGTTTATTTCGTTAATTCCTGAAACTACAGTTTCATTATTTAATAATGTTTCAATTAATCTTCCGTTAATATCGAAAACTTTTAAAGTGACGATTGAAGCCTTCGGTAATGCAAAACTTATCTTCGTAGTCGGATTGAACGGATTCGGATAGTTTTGATATAAAGCATAATTATCCGCTATTTCATTCGTGTTATGTAATGTTAACGGAATTGCTGAAACAGATACTCTCATAAACATGAATTTTGAAACCGCATACCCGTTAGTAGGATGTGAATAATAGCTGCCGGGGATAGAATCCATTAAGCAAACCATATTAGCATAATAAGTTGTAGCAGATGTATCATTCCATTTTGAAATGCTCGGGAAAGTCCAGTCTTTCATTCCAAGAATAGTAGAATCCCACGGAGTAATTTTTTGCGGCCATTTCCATGTAAGTCCGCCATTGCCCGAAGCTGTTAACCAGATAGAATTAAACGAATTTTGTTCTACGCCACCAACAAAACTGGAACCGCTATACGGACCGTATGGAGACATTAATGAAACGAATATAACCGAACCTGACATACCGATTCCGCATCTGCAAATAGGAGCAAGTGCATCGTTCGTAGTTCCGCCCGATACTGCAGGATGATAACCTACTTTAATTGTATCAACAATAATAATGCTTCTGTTGGGGTCAGAGCCGGGTAATATCGGTGACCAGAACCTGATATTATTCGGTGCACCCGGGAAATAATTAGCAAGTTGAGTTTGTTTTACAGTTTCAAAAACAACTTTTGCAGAAGTACCTGCATAGACAATATCCAGACCTCTGAAACCGGCTAAACTATCCGTCGAAAAGTTAGCATCAAATATTTTCAAAGGAGTACTGAACGTAGAACCATTGTCGGTTGATTCACAGAAATAAATATCACCATAATTCGGAGCACCGGTTGACGGACTGGCAGATTTATATACGAAACCAATTCTGCCGTCAGAACCTCTTGCCATTTTATAAGTTTCGGCTGTAGAGCCGTTGAATGCCTGCCACGCATTCCAGGTACCCGGTGCGGGCGAATAAGATGTACAGAGGTCTGTGAAAGATGAATCAAAAGTAGTACTGTTAACTGAACCCACAATAATCATTTTGTTCGTTAACGCTGAACTGCTTGTCATAACACCTCTTGGCCAGATTATTTCGTTAAAGGCTCTGTCACCGGGTTCAATAACTGAAAATGAACCGATTCCTTCAAATGCATCCAGGAATGTTTCAGTTCTTGTTCCTCCTGTAGTACCGGCGGCGTGATTAATGAAAATTTCCTTAGACGGACTGGAATTGAAAATATCTACGGCACAATAACCTGCTCTAACGTCGGGAACATTAGCAATAAAAGTCCACGTTACGCCTTTATCGGTTGAATACCAATATTTTACTCTTCTGTTTGCACTCGAAGAGACAGGGTCCGTTAAATTATCCCACATATAAGCAGTGTGAATATTATTTGGATTACCTGGATTCTGCGCAATACAGTTTGGTGTACCATTCGATAATAAATCATACATAGATAACTGATCCGTTGTATTAATTTGCAACCGTGTTACGGATGTAATCCAACCCGGAGGCAATACTTCAGTATAATTACCCGTTGCGGATGGTTTGGGAAATTTATAATCTACTTTTACATTGTTCAGATTTATACCAACAACAGCATCTCCTCTGACTACAATAGTACTTTGCATTCTCATAATCCTACTTTTTTGTTCCGGTGTCAGTCCCGGACCTGCATATATAAAGCTGCTTGCGAAAACAATAACAATAACCAGTAAAAATAATTTTTTTAGCATTTTTTTCTCCTTGAGTTTTTTTGGTTTTGAATTATTATCTTATTTTGTTTAAAGAATTAGTTAGAAATATAAATCAGTTATTAAAAAAATAATTAATTACTATTTACAATGAATTAAATAGAAATAAATTTATTATTAAATTATTTACGATTTTGGGTTTTCCCTTAAATATATTAATCGGTTCGGTGATAATGATAAATATAAATACCTTATTACAGGACCACGTAAAGTATTACATTACATTGAATAAAAATAAGAATTGTGGTCACCTCAATTATTTACAAATATATTAATTTGTATTTGATTAACATTAATTCAAATAAATTATATAATCAAGAGTAATTTATAGTAGAAAAGAACCAGTTGGTTTAAAGTCCTTAAGTTGTATCACGATAATTAACTTAAATTTTATCCGCCTTTTGTAAGAATACTCTTTCCCAAGCCTTTCCTGAGCTTGTTTCAGGATGGAAACGAAGAAAAATTACGATTTATATAACTAAAAAAGCCGGAAGTAAACCTCTGGCTTTAATATACTAAGATATAAAATCCTTATTTAATCATTAGCATTTTTTTAGTTTCGATGAATCCGTTTGTTATTAATTTATAAAAATAAACTCCGCTCGGCATTTGGTAACCGGAAGATTGGTTAATAGAAAATGGTACTTCATACGTGCCGGGTTGTAATTTCTCATTGACCAAAGTGGTTATTTCTTTTCCGAGAATATCATATACTTTTAATGTTACGAATCTTGAATCTTTAACCTGAAATCTTATAATCGTAGTTGGATTGAACGGATTCGGATAATTTTGTTCTAATTTAAATTCATCCGGTACTAAATTTGAAATTTGCTTAACCGAAACAATTTCACTTAATGGGCGTTTCCATACACCTCCAACAGTTGCAACATACAAATTTGAATTGAAAACTGTTAATGCCCTGTCATCCAGATTTTGAAGACCTGTGCTTATATTAATCCAGTTTGCACCGCCATTTGAGGATTCGTAAACGCCTCCATTATAGGTCCCTGCAAATAAATACGAATTAAAAGAATATAAAAATAATATGTATGTTGTACCGAGTCCGCTGTTAACTGTATTCCAGCTATTTCCATTATCTGTTGATTTAAATAACCCTGCTGTAGTTCCTGCATAAATATTGGTTCCATTTACAGTAAGCGTTATTACGATATTGCTTGTCAACCCACTGTTTGCCGATGACCAGGATTGTCCGTTATTTGTTGAGATGTAAACTCCACCCGACCATAGCCCTGCAAATAAATTATCTCCCATAATCGCTAAGGAATAAACCGGCAAAGCGGGCAGACCTGAACTAATATTTGACCAGGAAGAACCATTGTCGCTTGAATAAAAAACACCGCTCCCCGCTCCTGCATAAAGTCTTGTATTATATGCATACAAATAAAAAAGCTGAGGGTCAGTCAGCCCGCTGCTTGAAGCACTCCAGTTAAAACCATTATCTGTCGATTTAAATACTCCGCCCTGCGTCCCTGCAAATAGAATACTTCCGATGGATGCATAAGCAGAAATTATATAATTCGTAATTCCGTTGTTCGAATTAATCCAGCTTGTTCCATTATTAGTTGACATTGCGACTCCATTTCCCCAGGTTGCACAAAATAAATTATTTGAAAAAGAATAAATACCCTGGCATAAAAGATATCGCATTCCATTGCTGACTGATGTCCAGCTGGTTCCGTTGTTTGTAGATAAATATGCTCCACCCTGCGTTCCTGTAAATATATTAGAGCCGGATATTCCGAATGCTAAGACCGTCGCACTGCTCATTCCCGAATTTGCAGGAAACCATTGCTGGCCGTTATTTGTAGTTGCAAATACCCCTGAACCCGTCGTACCCGCAAAAATATAATTACTGCTTGCACCAAATGCGGTTACATTTGTATTTGTCAAACCTGTATTAACAGTTGTCCAGCTCGTACCGTTATTTGATGAGAAGTAAACTCCCCCGCCTCCTGCAAAAAGATTTGAACCGTTCGCTAATAATGTTGATATATAAACGCTTCCTAATCCATTGTTAATTTGAGACCAGAGGGCACCATTGTTGGTTGTCATAAATGCTCCTCCTCCGAACGTTCCGGCAAATATATTAGTCCCGATAACTGCAAGCGTCTGAATAGTCACCGTAGTCAGACCATTATTTATTATATTCCAGTTCTGACCATTGTTTGTCGAAATAAACATTCCTGAGTATGTTCCTGCAAACAAATTCGTTCCGCTTACAGCAAGAGCATGTACATCACTCGCGGTTAAACCCGAATTTACAGCCGACCAGCTCGCTCCATTGTTCGTTGATAAAAAACAGCCGCCATAAGCTCCCGCGAATATATTATTTCCGATAGCAGCAAGCGAATAAATATTCGTTGCGCTCAATCCTGAATTTGAAGCAGTCCAGTTTAATCCGTTGTTTGTTGAAATATACATTCCACCGCCCTGCGAAGCCGCATAAGTATAAGTTCCGTTAATGAGCAAAGCCTGGATAGCTGATCCATAAGGTCCGTTTGTATAAACCCATTGGGCATCGAGAATTTTGTTACTCAGTAATGAGAGAAAGAAAAATATAAATATTAATTTTTTCATTTTCGTATTATTTATTAGATATTTTTATCAATTAAATTAATATTGAATTAATAAAAAAGTTAAAAAGAAATATTGCGAAATTAAACATCAAAATATCTGCAAAAACCTCGTCCCTTACATAAATGTCTGTGTAATCAAAAGTATTTGCTTAGTATTTAAATAATAATAACCTGTTTCAGGAAGATATTATCGTCATTTTACCAAAAATATGTAAATTTATTTTAGCACGTTGCATTAATATAATTAACAGTTTTCAATTATTTATCATTTAATTTAAGAAAACACGCAGAACTGTATCAAAATCGGGAAAACCTTCGGTTTATATTAAATCATAAACGATGTTCAAATTCATTTTTAAAATTAATAAAAAACCGTATTTTAAATAAATATATTATTAATATGAGCTATCATAGATTATTGCGTTTTTTAAAATTATTTTCAATATTTATTTTTTTAACTTACCCACTTTACGCACAGAATAACACTCGTACAGGTGAAGAGGAACTTAAAAAAACAGGTATAAATTATTTCAATTACTCCGACCCGGATAAAATCAATATAGAGGTCATTGTCCTTGGGGGTGTGAAAAACCCGGGGAAATATCTTATTCCTAAGGGTACTACAGTTATCGATATTATCGGCTTGTCAGGTAACCTTATTAAAGAAGAGACTGCAGATAACATTAAGTTAATAAGAGACGCACAAAAAGATGAAAAGCTTAAAAATAATGATATAATAACTCTCAGTTACAGGGATTTATTCAAAGATGAACCTTTGAAATCAGTAAACAAATCTAACCCTGTTCTTAATGCCGGTGATATTCTCATTATTCCAATCAGTCCGGAAAGAACTTTTTGGGATAACATCAAAGATGTATCTGTAATCGTATCCCCCTTATTGGCAATAGGTACATTAATTATTACAATAATAACTTTATCAAAACAGTAAATGACTCAACAAGTTTCCAATATTCCGCGATTCAGTGATAATGAAGAATTTCAGGGCAAGACTTTAAAGGATTATTTTAAGCTCATATTACTCAACTTAATCCCAATTATATTGATATTTTCAATTTGTACCGCAGCCGCGATTTTGTATAGTTTTAGTTTAAAAGATAAGTATTGTTCAACCACAAAATTGAAAATTGAAGACAAAAATGCGAACATTCTTGCAGCAACGTTTCCGAATCTTAATGAATCAAAATCTGAAATGTTTATTCTTACTCAGATTGAAATATTAAAAAGCTATTATATTCGTGATTGGGTCGCAAAAGCATTAATAGATTCTGTTAAAGTTCATACAAACACCGATAAGTTTTCTGTTTTAATGACAACGAACCCTGTTGATAAATCCCGCTCCATCATAACCCAGGAAGCATTGCGGGGAGCATTAACAGGTCTTGTTAATTTTGAACAACCCGTTTCGAAAGTGAATTTGCTGGATATCAAAACAGAAACTTATAACTTCGAAGAAGCAAGCCTGATATCATCAACCTATGCATATGTATTTGTCGAATATTCGAAAGAAATTGAAAGGCTCGATATAACGGGTGTAAAAAACTATCTCGCCAAAGAAAAAGAACATAAATTAGATGAATTAAATACGGCTGAAGCATCACTTGAAGATTTTCAGAAACAAACGGGATTAATATCGCTTGAATCACAGGCACAGGATATTGTAGATAATATCTCATCTTATGAAGCCGCAAAAAAGAATACTGACATAGAGATTGAAGCAACAAACAACTCATTAAAAATTTTAAATGAAGAATTAAAGAAAATTGATCCCGAATTTTCGACTTATATAGAATCCAAGCTTAACGAACCTTACCTGGATGAATATGCAAAAAAAATCGCCGCTCTCGAAGTTAACCGCGACATTGAACTCTCAATATTAAAAGATGAATCGTCGAAAAAGAAGGTTATGAATTCTTATAATGATAAGCTTGCTCCTCTTCAAAAGAACTATGAAGATATGACTAATTCGTACAGGGCAGGCATACTTGCGGAAACACCTGCAGATAAGCAGCTTCTGACGGGAAAAATTCTTGATGCAAAGTTACTTCTTTCTACTTCGTATCCCAAACAAAATATTTTATCGGGACAACTTAAGAAATACGAATCTGAATTTAATAAATTACCGTCTAACAGTATCGAATTGGCAAAACGTGAACGTGTGAGAAAATCAACGGAAAAATTATATTTAATTCTTGAAGAAAAATTTCAGGAAGCGTCTATAAACGAGCGTGCCCGCATAGGTAATGCTTCTATACTCGATCCGGGTTTGGATAATAACGGACCCGTCGGACCGAACAGAAGAAACATAATCATCCTGGGAATAGCTTTTGGTTTGATTCTCGGATTTATTTTTGCACTCGGACGTGATTTCTTCGACCGCACGATAAAAGACCCTGAAGATCTTGAAAAGCTCGACATAAGTCTCCTGTCCTGGATTCCTACATCTGCCGCATTAAAAAAAATAATGCCTTCTAAGAAAATGCTGATTATAGAAAATAAAAATGATATATCTTCCGAAGCTTTCAAGGCACTCAGGACAAGAATTCAATATTCTATTTTCAAAAATGAATCGAATAAATCAATATTGGTAACAAGTTCTTTACCCTTTGAAGGAAAATCATTCATCTCGGTAAATTTCGCAGGAACTTTTGCATTATCGGGTAAAAAAACTTTGTTGATTGATTGTGATTTACGTAAACCAAAAGTTCATACTTTGATGGAATCTGACAGGTATCCGGGCTTATGTGACCGTTTATTAAATAACATCGATTTAAAATCCATCATAAGAAAATCCGACATAAAAAATCTTGACTTTATCACCTGCGGAACGATACCGCCTAATCCGTCTGAATTGCTTGGCTCCGAACAGATGAATTCACAATTAAAAGAACTGAAACAACTTTATGATTTTATTATTATAGATTCCCCTCCGTTTTTAACTGTGACGGATGCAGAGATTTTATTTAATATTACCGATGGAACTATTCTCGTTGCAAGAGCAGAAAAGACACCAAAATTAGCTTTTATGACTTCGTTTAATAAACTCAGGGATATTAATTCTCAAAAATTACTTGGATGTGTTTTAAATGATTTCTCTTATCGAAAAACATATTCAAGGTATTATTATAGAAATCATTATTATGACTATTCTTATAATACCTCCGATACCATGAAATAGAAATTATAAATTTTAATAAATATAATTTATATTCATACAAATTTTGTTATTGTCTTTTTATGATTATTTTGAAAACATTTAAATTTATATTATTGCAAATGACTGAATTCGATAAAATACGAAATTGAGCAGATGAAAACCGGAACAAAGAAAATCTTCATTGGATTTAATGATATTGCCAATATTCCGATATTGTTCAAAAAAGCTTTTGAAGAATCAGGATTGAAATGTGATTACTTCAGATTTTCAAATGAAGAAGAACACCCGTTCGGATATAGTGATGATAAGACCTTTCGTCTTTTTAAATATCCTCCGCCTTTTCGCATATTCGGAAAAAATCCGTTTTGGATAGTAAATAAAATACTGGTCACCATATATTTACTTTATTCGATTTCGAAATACAAATATTTCTTTTTCGTTTCACCACGCTCTTTCTATACAAAAAATAGAGACCTTCCGATTATAAAGTTATTCGGAAAAAAAGTGATTATGATTTTTACGGGCTGCGTGGAAAGAGACGTTAATTTTGCAGAGGCGGGTGAAGATTATATCTGTAAAAAATGTCAGGATATATCTCTTCAGAATTGGTGCTTATGCAATGATACAGACAAGAAAAAAGAATTAATCGGCAGGTTGGAAAAGTACAGCAATAAAATAATCGGTCAGAATGATATAACCAGTCTTGTCGCCGATAAATCAAAGCTGATATGGCTTTATTTAATCTCGGATTATCCGAAATGCAGGATTGACTTATCTGAAAAATATAACCAAAAAGAGATTCGCATTATACATTTCCCGAGTAATCCTTTAGTAAAGCAAAGTCATATCATTATACCGATTCTAAACAAGCTTGCAGGATATAAGAACGTTAAAATAATAATTAAAGATGGAATCTGGAAAAGAGAAAAAATAGAAGAGGAATTATCAAAAGCTCATATTCTTGTAAACGCGCTCGGAGCTGGATATAATACTTTACCTATAGAAGCTATGTCTTATGGATGTGTTGTTTTCAACAGTCAGCCGCATTGGTTCCAAAGAAATGTTCCGGATTCCCCTATTGTGGCTATTACTGCCGATACGCTGGAGGATACTTTAATTAATTATATAAATAATGTACCCGAGCTTAAAAATTATGCGGAGAAATCAATTGACTATTACAAAAAATATCATTCGCCTTTAGCAGTCGGAAATTTTTATAAAAAGATTCTTGAAATGAAATAAACTTAAATATACTTTGAAAACTAATATATAATAATTTTATTGAGTCAGAAAAAAGATTTTATTAAAGATACTGTTGTTTATGGCCTGGGAAGCGGAATAAAAAAATTTATTGGTTTATTTCTGTTACCATTTTATACCAGGGCATTAACACCATCAGACTACGGAATTCTTGAGACATTGGGAACAAGCATTTTTTTTGTCAGTGCATTTTTGAATATGGGTTTGGATTCTGCGAGCGGGTTTTATTTTTTTAAAGGAAAAGATGACAGAGAAAAAGGTGAAATAATATTTACTGTATTCGTGCTCAGGCTTGCTTCCGCAATTCCGGCTCTGATATTAAGTTTCTTCTCCAGCCAATTATCAAAAATACTTTTCGGAACGGAACAATATACGTATGTAATTTTTTTCTCGTGCATGTCGCTTCCTATCGGTCTTTTAGTCAGTGAACAATCCCATCTTTACAGATTTTACAGGTCACCCTGGAAATACAACACTGTCACGATTATTCAATCTTTAGCGAGTATAATAGCCGGTATCTCACTTGTCGTAATTTTAAAATATGGAGTATTAGGCGCTCAAATGGCAAGTGTAATAAGTAGTTCGGCGATAGTGATTTTTTCCTTTTTTAATTTTGCAAAAAATAAATATACCTATCACTTTAATTTCGTCTTTGCGAAGAAAATGTTAAAATACGGCTTCCCTCTGATATGGGCAGGAATAGCATCATGGTTTTTTATAAGTTCGGACAGATATTTTTTACTTCATTATCAAAATTTACAGGAGATAGGATATTATTCTATAGGCGCTACTTTTTCCCAGCCTATAAACCTGATAAATATGGCGGTGCAAATGAGCTTTGGTGTTTTATTCTATTCGGAATACAATAAAGAAATTGATCCCGAAAAACAGAATAGCAGGAAACTCATTAAGGACGTGTTTTCTCTATTTATATTCGTGACTATTATTATTGCATCCTTTTTATCGATTTTCGGAATTGAGTTGATTGGTGTTATTACAACAAAAGATTATTTATTTGGCGCTCTCGCTATTCCATTGCTTACATTTTCGGCAATATTTGACCAGGCTTTTCAAATAACTGCACTCGGAATTACGTTAATGGAAAAGACGTGGTATTTTACTATTATAATTATAATAACAGCAATATTTAATGTTATTGCCAATTTTCTTTTAATCCCTAAATATAGTTTTGTTGGAGCCGGTATTGCTACGCTTCTGTCCTATATATTGTATTGGTCTCTGGCATATAACATTTCTCAAAAGTTTTTTAAGGTAAATCATGAATTAATAAGATTATTTTCTTTTATTATTATTACATTCGGAATAAGTTGCGTGATACCTTTCTCTCAGATATATCTGAATATCCATCTTCATATTTTAGTGAAAGCAGGAATATTAATTATCCTTATAATATTACCATTTGTTTTAAAAATTGTCAGCTATCAGGAGGTAATAAGTTATTTGTCCAGTTTCGTAAAGAAAAAAAATGATTAAACAACTTATGAAAATTTAAACAAATATGTGCGGAATTTTCGGTGTCATATCGAATAATACAGTTAATAAAAATCAATTACTAAAAGTAAGTGATGTTCTGAAACATCGCGGTCCGGATGATGAAGGGTATCTTTTGTTTAATAAAGAAAATGATGTTATTAAAATTGCAAAAGGTAATGATACTGTTCCGGGTTTCGATGCAGCGCATATTAATAATTGTGATAATTTCAATTTAGCTTTTTTGCATAGAAGATTATCTATTATTGATCTCTCACTTCACGGGCATCAACCAATGACTCTGGATGATGATAATTTTTGGATTTTACTAAACGGAGAAATATACAATTATATAGAGTTGAAGGAAGAACTTATAAATAAAGGACATAAATTCCAATCTCAATCCGATACTGAAGTTGTACTTGCCGCTTATAAAGAATGGGGAGAAGACTGCGTATTGAAATTCAATGGCATGTGGGCTTTCGTTATATTGGATAGAAAAAACAATTTATTCTTCTTTAGCCGTGACAGGGTTGGAATTAAGCCTTTATTTTATTATCACAAAAACGGAAATTTTATTTTTTGCTCTGAAATAAAAGGAATACGCACATTTCTTAACAACGACTTAATTTTAAATGAGAAACAGATATATGAGTTTCTTATAAAGGGTCAAATATTTGTCGGCGAGTCGGATGAAACGATTTATCGGGAAGTTAATCAATTGATGCCTGGAACAAACCTCATTTTAAAAGACGGAAAAATTATTATTAAAAAATACTGGAATTTAAAATTAACCAATAACAGATTATCGTTTAATGATAATGTAGACAGATTCAAAGAATTATTCCGCCAGTCAATAAAATTTATGCTGAGAAGTGATGTGGAAGTAGGTACCTGCCTGAGCGGCGGATTAGATTCAAGCAGCCTTGTCGCTTTTGCATCGGAAGAATTTAATAAAAAATTTAATACTTTCTCCGCTATCTGGCCCGGATATAGTTGTGACGAATCAAAATATGTGGATATGTTAAACAAAATGTATTCGTGCCGGTCAAATGCATTTACACCTGATATAGATAATATTACAGATATTCTTGACAAAGTTATTTGGCACCAGGAAATACCTTTATCCGGCAGCAGTATAATGGCACAATGGTACGTAATGGAAAAAGCAAAAATTAAAAAAATCAAAGTGTTGCTCGATGGACAGGGAGCCGATGAAATATTGAGCGGATATCCGGATTATCTGATTCCATATATTAATGAGATGATTTTTTCATTTAAGTGGAATGAATTATTCCGTTATTATTCGTCATTAAAACAAAATAATTTTTCAGTAAAAAGGATGATTGGAATCCAAAAGCACAAAATATTTCATAAAAGAAATTCTGCTTACCCTGTTAAAAAAGAATTACAGTCGAAATATTCTTTTAAAACCAAATTCACAAGACCGCATTTAAGTAACTTTTTACCTGAATATCTGAAGGACCAGATTGAACGAACGAACTTACCTGTGCTATTGCATTTTGAAGATAGAAATTCTATGGCAAGCTCTGTAGAATCACGTGTTCCGTACTTAGACCATAATCTCATAGAATTTTCGGTAAATATTCCGACAGAACAAAAAATTCACGGTGCGTTGACAAAAATAATTTTGCGGGAAGCAATGAAGCCTTATTTACCTCCGGAAATTTATAATAGAACAGATAAAATAGGATTCAGTACACCCATCGAAGAAAAGTTAAATATGCAAGGAAATCAGTTTTATGATTTTGCTTTTAATTATATTAAAAATTCCGAATTAAACCGGTTAGACCTGCTGGACAAAAATCTGATTGATAAAAAAAATATTTTTGGAATTTATTCTTTAGCAAGATTTATTGAAATTTGGAAGTAATATTTTTTAAGAATAATTTATATATTTGAAATAATTTGATAGCTTATTTTACATATTTGACAATATTTCTGGCAGTCCTTTTTCCGCTGATTTATATTATCAGAAGAAAACCAGACCTTTCATTCTGGTTTCTGGTAAATATATATTTTGACCCGGGCGGTTACATCAACTTCTATTTCGAAGGAAAAACATTTTTAAATTTAAATTTATCAGATGTTGCTATTGTATTGATATTATTTTGTCTTATTGCAGTAAAAACGAATTATAAAATAATTTACGAAAATCAGTTTTTAGTGAAATTTTATAAAGTGTTTTTTGTATTTGCAATTTATTTTTTTGTTTTTTATGGCTTCGTTGTTCCATATCTCAATAATGATTTAAATTACGTTTTATTCCTTCAAAAAAACCGCACTTTTTTTTATTACGTAATAATTTTGACTTCGGCTTACATATTTGCACTGAGAGGTCTTAAATATTTTTATCTGACAACGCTTTTTTTATGTATTTTCATACTAAGCTCTTTTTTGATATCGCTTGTTACAGGGCTTAAAATTGTTCCTATTGATATTTATGAAAGATACAGCGGTTCCGAAATGATGCGTATCACTATCTTAAGCTGGGGTTTGTTTTATATTTTATTTCCTCTTTCATTTATATTATTCTTGTTTTCATACAAAATCAAGCTTAATCTTAAATATACAAAATTATTATACTTTGCCGGAATGCTGATGATTGTAACTCTGCTTATTACATTAACCAGAAGGAATTACATTGGTATTTCAAGCTCTATATTTATTATTATTTTACTGAATTCGTATATTTTCAGAAGGAGTAAAATTTTTGCTTTCGTCAAAATACTGGTGCCTATGAGCATAGTTTTACTTATTATATATTTGACTCTGCCAAAATATGTCGATTATATTGCAAATATCTCGCAGGATACTTTCCAGTTGATTTCAAAAGGTACTGCACGTGGTGAACAGGAATACCGCATAACCGGAACCGGTGACCTTCTGATAACAAAAAAATATATTGCAGATAATCTGATTTTAGGAACGGGCTATAATTATCTCCACTGGGGGGGTGAAGAAGAAATTGCATTATCCTCCAGGGGAAGTGAATTCGCTTTAGCTTCCGATGCTGCCAAAGAAGTACCGATATATAATATATTTTTTAGCTTTGGATTAGCAGGATTTATTATAATGTTATTTCTTTATTCATATTTAATAAAATTATTTCTGCGGTTATATTCACTTCTTAAGAAAAATATAAATATCTTAATTGCATATCCATACGATTTATTGTTTTCAATTTTTATTCTGTATATGATTGCAGATAAATTTACATTCTCGTTATATACTTTGGGCACCGATTTTACTACACCCTATTACGGAATATTCATCGGAATCGGATTTGCACTGTTACATAAACTTAAAATAATTACAAGAAATGAAGTTGATTCGACACAGAACACCTGACAAAAATTCATTTTCAGATTAATGAATAAAATTATACTATTAATTAGTGTTTCCGGAAGTTATATAGGAGGAGCGCAAAAAAGATATTTGTCTCTCTTTGATTTTATATGCGAAAAAAGAAAAGATTATTACCTGGTTATTAACAAAAAACTCTATTTAGCACTAATTAAAAATAACGTTTTAAAATCTTATGAAAATGTCCGTGTGCTGACGTTGTATGGTGAGAGTAAATTAAATACCGAAAACAATTCATCGGATTCAAAGCAGGAGATATTAATTAAAAAAAATAAAAAAGTATCAGGTATAAGATTATTTTTCGGTCAGAAAAAGATGTTCCTGAAAAGTATAAGAATCTGGATTACTTTTATTTTTGAATTTCGCGGGATTTTAAAAGAATTAAAGAGTAAAATTGTTTATGCCGTCTGGATGGGAGGAATTTTTGCATGGCCATTAAAAGGCTTATTTAAATTTAAACTGATTTATAGCTATAATGACTCTGCAATGGCAATGATTGATAAAAATATTTTTGAGCTATTTAATTCCTCGGAATACCGTGTTTTAAAACATGCCGATAAAATAGATTTTCTTTCTCCTGCAATAGTAGATATGTATAAAAGAAAAATCGGCTCAATTGGAGATGACAGAATTACAGTCACACCTAACAGCTTCATTAATTATAAATTTTATTTCAGCGATGAGCAAAAGAAAAATGATGTAATTTTTCTGTCACGCTTATGGCAAAACAAGAATCCCATATTATTTCTGCAATCCGTTAAATTATTTAACGAAAAATATCACGATATTACCGGAATTAATTTTTATATATCAGGTGAAGGTGAATTAGAAGAAGATATAAAAAATTATATCGATAATTATAAACTCGTTAATACTTATTTTGTCGGAAAAACACTGGAGCCTTGGAAATATCTCAGGCAGTCTAAAGTTTTTATATCCATTCAATCTGCTAACAATTACCCGAGCCAGTCTCTTATCGAGGCGATGGCTTGTGAAAACGCAATAATTGCTTCAGATGTTGGAGAAACGGGAAAGTTAGTTACAGAGAACGAAGGAATATTAGTAAGTCTGAACCCCGAATCAATAGCAGAAGCTATTTATAAACTTTTCACTACTGATGGACTAATCGAAAAACTGGGTGCAAATGCCAGAAAAAAAGTAATTGAAAATCAAACGGTTGAAAAATATGCAGAGTATTTTTATTCGATTACGGATTATTAATGTTTCTACAATTATTCAATTAATAATATGAGCATAAAAAGTAATTTTTTAATTTCCATAGAAGAAAAAAGCGATAAATCGGATTTTGCAGATAACATCATTTTACAAAATAATTATGTTTTTGATGCCGGTAAACTTAAAATTTCTTTAAAGTATTCGGATAATGTGATATTCGCAAAAAGTGCAGATGAAAACATTATTATCTTATTTGCAGGGAATATTTACAGTGATGACATATCAGACAATGATTCAGTTGAACAATATTTACTTGATAATTATTTTTCTCACAAAAAAGATTTTGTAAAATATCTGAACGGTTCGTTCAGTCTGTTCTTTGCACAAAGAGAAACAGGAGAGGTATATTTTGCTACCGATAGATTGAATACAAGAAAAATATTCAAATTTAAAAAAGGAGGGAGACTTTTATTCGCAAACGATATTAATTTACTTCCCTTAAACGAATGTAATTTAAATTATGCAGGCCTAGCCTCATATTTAATCAATGGTGCTTTATACAACGACTTAACTCTTTTTGATGAAATTAAAAAATTGGAAAGAGCATCTCTTCACAAAATAGTTGATTTTAATATTATTTCCGAAAAATACAGTGATTATTATTTCAACAATGAATATGAAAATAAATCCGAAACGGAGTTAGCTGACGAATTAAATAATTTATACCTGCAAAGTTTAAACAGAATAATTAAGGGGAAAAAAAATATTTTTATATCTTTGAGCGGCGGGTACGATTCAAGAGCTATTACGGCTATGCTGAAGAAATGTGTTAACAGTAATTTTAATATAATATGCTTTAGTCATAACTTCGGAAATATTAATAAAGATACCGATTCTGATATCGCACGTCAAATAGCGGAAAATCTGGGTTATCCTTTTAGATTAATAAATTCGTACGAAAGAAATCCTTTTCATACCTTTAAATATAATGCGGAACACGGACAGGGTATGGCATACTTTTGTGTTGAATCGGATGCGTGGGAAGAAATGAATAAAGATTTTGAAAAATGCGGCAGCGGTATTCTTTTAGTCGGTGATATGAATGACGGTACTTTTAAAGAATTTCACGGAAATAATAAAAGAGCACTGGAAAGGACACAGATTTACGAATCTTTTTTTCTGAAAGAATACAGAAATTATTTTAGCCCGGATATTTTGCAAAACTTATGCGAAAACTGGGACAGGGAATATGATAAAATATTAAACAGGGTATCTCAACAGGATAATATGATTAATTTACTGGATTATCTTTATATTGACCAGAGGATTCCAAATGTTAATAGCGTTGCAAGAGAGTGTTTTCAAGCTCCTTACATAGAAACAGCAACACCGTTTTATGATAATAACGTATTGGATTTTATGGGAAAACTTCCTCCGTCTCTTAGAAATAATAAGAAACTTCACAGGATGGCACTGGAAAAGAATTATCCGGATATATTCAAAATAAAATTTCCAACATCAGGCTGGGGAAATGAACCGGACTGGATAAATGAAATCAAATCTTTTTCGGATGTTTTTATCGATAATATAAAAAATAGTAAATCAAAGCTGGATAATATTATTCCGCCCGGAACGATTATAAAATCAATATTAGCATTAAATAATCCGGGTGAAAATAAGTTTAATTCTAAAACAACTTTAAAATCTTTACATAAAAATATAAAAAATATTTTTCCGGCATATTATAAAATAATTGAAAATCTACCGGGAGGGAAGGAATTAACAAGAAAAGCAGGTAAATTTGTTAACCCGAGGATTTCTCATATACTGCCGAAGATTCTTTTACTCCGGCTCTTTTTAAGCGGAATATGAATTATAAATTAATTTTTACTTTAAGTTTAATTGTTATTCGAGATTACAAATGATTATTAAAATTTATTATAAATACGCGGACATTCCGGACAGCGATAGGCTTATCGGTAATACGCCTATTTTTGCAACACAAAATTATGCCGGTTATATTAAAGAACTAAGAAATCGTGATACAGTCTGGTTTGCCCAAATAAAAGAAAATTCGGTTTCATATTTAATTCCGATTGCAATAAATAAAAAACTGATATTCAGGAGAGGATATTTTTTAACAGGAGTAATTTCCTTTAACACGAATAATTCTTTAGAAGAGGAAAAAGAATTCCTTGATAACGTTGTTAACTATATTAAAAAGGAAAAATTATGTGACTGGATTCAACAAGGTCCCAATTGGGCATTGTTTAATACTTTTCCCACAGGTTCAAAAGCTGTGAAATTCGGTACGTATAAAATATTTTTAAAAGACAAAACTGAAGATGAGTTGTTTAATTCAATAAAGAGAAATCACCGGAATAATATCAGCAACGCAAATAAAAGTGAAGTTAGAATTAAAAAAGGTATCGAATATTTAAATGACTGCCGGGCAATTATTAATGAAACTGCAAGAAAAGCTAACTTGCATTCACTTTCATTAACTGAATTAAATAGATTATTTTTCCATTTCAAAGATAATTTAAAGATTTATGTGTCATGTCTGGGTGATGTTCCGCAAAGTGCCGCAATATTTCTAAGCAGTGAGTATTGTACATATGCGCTTTATGCAGGCAGCATAAATAAAGCATTCCGCGGTTCAAATGCATTGTTAGACTGGGAAGCCATTAAAGATGCAAAGAATAACAATAGTAGGTATTTTGATTTTGTGGGTGCGAGAATAAATCCGGCTCCGGGTTCTAAGTTAGAAGGAATTCAAAATTATAAAAAACGTTTCGGATGTGATTTTGTTCAGGGTTACCTCTGGAAAATAGTCCTTTCCGAAGGAAAATTTAGAGTTTTTAATATTTTATTAAATTTTTATTTTCTCATATTAAATAAGAAAAATAAAAAAGATATTATAGACGAGGAATTTGAAATACAAAAAAATGAAGACATTCATTCTGACAATTGATTACGAACTCTTTTTAGGAAGCAGGACAGGCACCGTTGAAAAATGCATGCTTGAGCCGACTTATAGACTGGCAAAAATGCTGGATATGAATAATTCAAAAATGACAGTCTTTTGGGATATCCTTCATTACTATCGTCTAAAGGAGCTTGAGAATGATTTCACGAATCTAAAAAATGACAGAAAATTAATAGATGAACAAATATCATTTTTAATATCAAAGGGACATGATATACAGCTTCATCTTCATCCGCAATGGTTGGACGCAAAATATAATGACGGTGAATGGAAATTTAAATATGACCATTATAATATTCACACTTTGTCGGAAGAAGAAAATCCCGAAAGAATTGAGACTATTCTCGGCTGTATTACTGCTGCGAAAAAATTAATGGAGAAAGAAATCAGAAAATATATTCCCGATTATGAGGTTACTACATATCGGGCAGGCGGTTTTCGGATTGAACCATTTGTAAAATTAAAAAAGGCATTTGAGTATAATAATATTTATATTGATTCGAGTGTTTTACCGGGAATGACAAATAATAACAGAATTAATTTTTATGATTTCAGAAATTATCCTTCACATAATTATTATCATTTTGAGAATTCACCGTCAGAATTATCTGAGGAAGGCAGATTTATCGAATTTCCCGTTACAACAATTAGTATTCCTGTATATAAAAATATAATTTTCACGCTCACACGTTTTTTAAAATATAAAAATTTAGAAAGCGGAAGAATGGGAAGCGGTTCTGGTGAAATTTCAAATGACAGCAAAAAATCAATAATAAAAAAAATTAAAAGGTTTCTGACAAAATCCAAATTGACTTTGTTAACTACAGACGGAAATTTCGCCGAAAGATTTAATTATATTTTCAGGAAAGTTAAGTCCGGTTCAACAATGATATTGCATCCTAAACTATTAAATCTTCATACATTTAATATTTTAGAGGATAAATTGAGTAATAAGGAAGTAAAGTTTGTTTCTATTAATAATTTTCTGAATGAAATTGAATAAAAAAGTAGCAATACTGCTGGTATTATATAATGAAGAAAAATATATCGAAAGATTAGCGAAATCAATCATTAATCAAACCTATAAAGAAATTTCGATTTATGCGATTGATAATAATTCGGCAGATTCTTCTTTATCTTTATTACTTAAATATTTTCCTTATGCAAATACAATCTCATCAAAGAAAAATCTGGGATTTGCAGAAGGAAATAACATATTAGCAAAGAATGCTATTAATAATAAAGAGGATTTATTATTTATCTTAAATACGGATATGGAATTAGATAGTGACTGTATAACGAATCTCGTAGAAGTGATTTATGAAAATGATGATGTTGTAGGCGCAGGACCGATTGTATATTTCGGTAATAAAGACGGACGCACACATAATGTTCAGTGCTATGCCGATAAAACTAATTTTACAAATGCCAGTACACGAACACTTTACACAGGTTCAGATATAAATTTTGAAGAATTGCCTCAAACACTTTATGTAAATGCCCTGCACGGAGGTTGTTTCATGATACAAAGTTCATTAATATCCGAAATCGGATTATTTAATAAAGATAATTTCATGTACAATGATGAAGTCGACCTGGCTTATCGGATACACAAACATAATGGGAAATTATTAGTCATCAAAAATGCACGGGCATGGCACTTTCATGATTGGTCTAAAAAGAATAAAACAGGATATTATCTTCAATATTATTATATGAACCGAAACAGGTTTTTGTTTTTCTACAGACACAATAAATATTTTTCCGTTTTTCGCGAAGTTATGATTGGCTTGTTTTCATTTCCGCTCAAAATTAAATGGGCAAAAAAAACTGCCGGCTTAAAATTGCTGAAATATTATTATCTGGGTTACTGGCATGGTCTCTTAAACAAGAAAGGTAAAGCGAAAATTGAATTCAAATAAAAAGAAAATTCTCTTCGTGCTATTTTCTCCTTTATTTACAAAAGGAGGGCATTCAAAAAATTTTCTGAATTTAGTAAAACATTTTGAACCTGAGATAAAACGTCATTCTTATGATGCTATGATTATTTCCTTCAATAATAGCACTGTTGTTAAAGCAGCTAACCGTGATAATATTTCAAAAAACCCCTTTTTTAATACATACAAAATAAAATTATTAAAAAGATTTTTTCCATCGGGAAAAATTATTTTTAAGGCTTCAGAATATCTTCTCAATTTTATCAAAGCTTTTTGGCTCATTATAACATACAGACCTTCGGTTATATATGCTTATTCGGACGTAGCTTTATATCTTTCATTCCCCTTTAAAAAATTATTGGGTTATAAATTAATTTATGACATGAGAGGCGATTCGCTCGATGAATTGAAAGTACGCGGCGCTTCCGGCAAATATATCAATATGCTGTCGAAATTCCATAACTTTGCACTAAAATCAACTGATTTGGTTTTTACAGTTTCATCCGAAACTAAGATTAAAAATGTAAAACAGTGTATTCCAAAATATAATTACTATGACGGAGAAATATTCCGTTATGATGAATCGGAAATGCTGAAGAAAAGAAGAGAATTAGGATTGGAAGATAAATTTGTTTTTGTTTATACGGGTAATGCACGCTATTATCAGTTTTTAGACGGTTCGATAAAATTTTTCAACCGATTCAGGGAAAAATATCCTGATTCTTTTTTAATAATCATTAGTGAGTTTGAAATTCGGGAATTCACAGTTTTATTGGAGAAATATAATATTCCTGAGACAGGTTATTTTATTGTAAGTTTGCCGCAAAACAAAATTTCGGAGTTGCAGCAAATAGCTGATATGGGTTTATTACTTCGTGAAGATTATCCATTGAATCACAATTCTTTTCCCACTAAATTTGCGGAGTATTTAGCCTCAGGCGTTCCCGTATTAATGACACCATATATTCATTCTATTTCACCTATGGTAATCAGTAATAATCTGGGAGAAGTTATCGATATTAAAGATGATTATTCGGAAGATATTGAATTAATTTACAAAAAATATAAAAATAATCTTTCCTGTAAAAAACATTGCTGCCAGTTCGCTCAAAAAGAATTAATGTGGCAGAATAAAGCTAAATTATTTTTTAAAATTATTGATGGGATATAATAGTGGAAACTGATAATAAATTAACCTTTTTTGACATATTGTTTAAATTAAAAGAACGACTCTTAGATTATCTGTATTTTCCCTATTGGAAATTCAGGTTAGGGAAAATCGGCAAAAAATCAAGAGTTAAAAGAGGTGTAAGGATAATTGGCAGCGGAAACCGGATTACTGTAGGAGATAATTTTAAAATATGGCACCGTTGTTTTCTAAGTGTCGGAACGAAAGGTAAAATAAGTATTGGAAGTAACGGACACATTGGCGTCGATACGTATCTGAACGCATCTGCCGGAACTATTAATATCGGCAATAATACAGGTATAGGTTCTAAAGTTCACATCTATTCTTATTCATTCGGTTTGAAAAAAAATGAGTCAGGTGTCGATGAAACTTATTTTGGAAAACCTGATGACGTAAACATTAAAGATGATGTTTGTATTTCAGCCGGAGCTATTATATTAGCCGGCGTTACAATTAACGAAGGAGCAATTGTCGGTGCCGGTGCTGTAGTTACAAAAGATGTTCCTGCTTACACCGTTGTAGGTGGTGTACCGGCGAAAGAGCTCAGAAAAAGGAATCAGTAAAATTATATTTTGATTTTATAATTTAATAATATCAAAATAGAATAATCACTCCGAATAAATTTCTAATCTCAGAACAACATTCATTTTATGCTCTTATTTCCAAAACCTTTCGATTAATTCGAGAAATTCCTATATATCAACAATTTAACTATAATTTTGTGCAATAAGAATTTTCCTTTCATTTAAAAAGGTAGTATGTAACTGTAATATTATAGTGTTGATACTATGTATAAATTATTAAATTCTTTAAAAAATGATAGGAATCAACAATAAACTAAGGTACTATATTTGCATATAATTGAAATAAAGAAACTTTAGAATTAAGGAAAATCAACTTCTCTAATATCTTTGAATGCATAATTCTGTTTCTGAATGTTTCATTTTTATTGCTTTATCACAATGGGGGTAAGTCATTATTTTACTAATCGAATTAGTCTTCATTAATAAACGGAGATTATCAGTTTTAGTCTGCCTCTTTCATTGTGCGGGCAGAAAAATATTAAAAACCAAAAAAATATAACCGGGGGGTTATCTGGTAACAGTATCGTTGTTATATAATAATTTTCTACATAAGCTGATTAAAATAAACATATTATGAATAACTATTCATTATTTGCACTATGCTATTATTTTGTATTTGGAAATATATTAATTCTCATCTTAAAAATTAAAAGAATTAATATATTATGAAATATTTGGTAACAGGTGGTGCCGGTTTTATAGGTTCTAACTTAACCGATGAATTGCTTAAATCCGATTGTGAAGTTATCGTTGTCGATGATCTTTCAAGCGGATATGAAGGTAATTTAGAATCGCATCCCAATCTTCAATTATTAAAAACAAAAATACAGGATACCGACTCCGGGTGTTTTAAAGGAATTAACGGCATCTTTCACCTCGCTGCTCAGGCTTCCGTTCCCATATCAATTACAGATTTCTATTCAAGCAGTTTAAATAACATAGATAGTTCGCTGAAAATTTTTGAATATGCTAAAATATATAACGTTCCGGTAGTTTATGCCTCATCATCTGCTATCTACGGAAATTTGCCCGTCGGAGATGATGAAAAACAAATTTATGAGATTTTATCGCCTTACGCACAGGATAAATTAACAATAGAAAAGTATGCAAAATTATTTTATGATATTTACAAAATAAATTCAATCGGCTTACGTTTTTTTAATGTCTATGGACCAAGACAGGACCCGACCAGCCCTTATTCCGGAGTAATTTCAGTATTTGTAGATAAATTTTTAAATAAGTTACCTGTTCAAATAAATGGCGGTTATCAAACACGTGATTTTATTTATGTGAAAGATGTGGTAAACGTACTCATACTATCGATGAACCACTTATTTAAAAATAGTAAGGCAGATTTTATAAATGTGGGAACAGGTCAATCACTTAGTGTTAAGCAGTTATTTGACAAATTAACTGCTTTAATGAATTATGAGCCTGAAATAATTTACAATCCTCTACCTGATGGTGAACCGGAAAAATCGAGCGGTACTTTTAACAAATTAAATAAAATATTAAAATTCGAGACATCAAATATTTACAATTTTGAAAAAGGACTTACACAAACAATTGAATATATTAAAGGAACAATAAATGCAAAAATTTGAATGGGCAGTAATCGGCAGCGGTATTGCGGGACTTGTATCTTCCGAGATTCTTACACGCGAAGGACACAGTGTGGTCCTGATAGAAAAAAATGAAAAACTTGCATCGGAAACTACACGTGATTTTCATGAGTGGATACATACAGGTTCATTATATACGCTGATACCTGATAATTTACTTACCTTAAAATATTTATTAGGTTCTATAGATGACCTTTTGGAATATTATTCAAGTTTCGAAGGTATGAATGTTATCCCTTCTGAAAAAGGGTTATCTATCAATGAATCTGAAAATGGCTGGTTCAATTTAAATAATATACATTTCAAGTTTAGATTAAAAAATAGAAAATTTGTAATTCCCTGGCTGCTCGGTATTGCCCGCGCTACATTTTTAATAGATAGAATCAAAGAACACGATTGGTTAAGAAGAAGAGGCGGTATAATAGATCCGTTCAAGCTGAAATACAGGGAAATTTTAAAAATTTTCAAAAAGTTAATTAAGCATAAAGAAAAATTCTACGATTATATCACACCTGATTTTACAACTAATTCAAGAAATCTGATTCGGGATTTATTAACGAATTCTATTCTGAATGGCTTGCAAGTTTCAAGGTCAAATGAATTTATTGGATTTGAAAGAATAAATAATGAAATAAAAGTTAATTGCAGTAAAGAATCATTTATTGTGAAAAATTTAGTTCTTTGTAATGGTCAGAACATATCAAATTTTGTTGATTCAACAGTGAAAAAAAGTTATGCGCCTATAGCTGTTATTAATAACATAAATCCCGATTCCAATTCCTTCGTAGAATTAGATTATTTTCCAAAGAATTGTATAAACATTATTACAAAAGATAAAGGTGTCGGTCTTATCGGCGGAATTTCTTTCTCTGATAAAAATGATTGTGATGATTATCTCGAAGAAGTGATTGAAAAACACAGAGAATATAATCCTGATTTGGAAGTAGTTCACACTTACGTCGGAATTAAAAATGAAATAGTTTTAAAAAATAATCCGCGTAATTATTTATATCATATTTTTAATTTACAGGAGAATGTCTGGGGTATTATACCCGGAAAGTTTACGTTAGGTTTTAGTATTGCACCAGAATTTTACAGGCGGGTATACAAGAAAAATCCTAAGAAACATTTTGAACGATCCAATGCAAATGGCAAGTATAAGAATTTAATTTCGAATACAATCTGGTATGATGTAATTTATAACAACAAATAAAATTAAACTGAAATTTATTTATGGGAATGATTAAGCTTCCTCAGGGCTCTGTTAGTTTTTTCAAGGAAAACCTCGATGACATATTTAACAGTGGAAATCTTGCTGAGGGAAAATGGAATAAGGAAATCTCAACGTTTATAAACAGTCACTGCAACGTCAGCTGCTCTGTACCGACTTCCTCAAACGGAAGCGGATTGGTTGCATTGATGATGATTTATAAAACTTATTATAATAGAATGAATGTGTTAATACAATCAAATACTATGTATGGTGTGAAAACTATGGTTTACACTTCGGGCTGTAATTTGTCGGGCTATATAGATTGCTCGCTCGAAACACTTATGCCATCCATCGAACAGGTCAGAAAAGCGGTTGAACAATTTAAAGGTGATAAGAAAAGTTTGATGATACTTTTAAGTCATATCGGCGGAATAATTAATCCTGACATCGAAAAAATTGCGGAGTTTTGTCGTTCCGAAAACATAATACTGCTCGAAGATTGTGCTCATAGTTATGGTGCTACTTTGAACGGAAAACATTCCGGAACATTTGGTGACGGAGGAGCTTTTTCTTTTTATGCAACCAAATCTATTCCTGCGGGTGAAGGCGGAGTTGTAATTACTAAGAATAATGAAATCGGAGAATTAGTAAAACGCTTTATAATTTATGACAGGTTTGAACAAAAAATGAATATAGGAAGTAATAACAGACCATCGGAAATACAGGCATTATTAATTTATTCCGTTTTGATGAATACTGAAGAGATAATCGAAAACAAGAAACACATCGCCGAACAATACATTAAAGCCTGTGAAGAATTAGGAATACCTTATATAAAGCAAATATCTGCATTTTCATCCGGTAATTATTATAAGTTCATTGTATATAACGACGACAAACCAATTTTGGAGTTCTTGCCGAAATTAAAAACAAAGACTTCGGCTGTATACGACTATACGTTAGGAAGTAAAAATAAAATAGCGTCACACCATGCCTGTTTACCGATATGGTACGGTCAGGAGAATGAGATTACAAAAAAAGTCATAAAAGAATTATATGAATCGAAATAAATTAAAAATAGCATTTTTACACAGAGCAAACGACCCTTACACTCTGGAAAGAATAAAATATTTTATTAAAAATAATCACGAAGTTTTTTCTATAATGTTTGATTTAGGGGAAACCGTTTCGGAACCGGACGGTTTAATAACAATAAAGCTCAGAAAAACAATTCTGGATAAAATTCCTTTTGTAAAAAGAGTTATTCATTATTTTGAAATAAAAAGAATTCTAAAACAAATTAATCCTGATGTGTTACACGTTGTTAATGCATTAAACTTATTTTACCTTTACTATAAATGTAAATGTTTAAAGGTAATTGAAAATCAGGGAACTGACGTTATACTTACGCCAAAACGCTTTAAATTTTTAATTCCTTTTTACAGATTTATGTATAAGAAAGTCGATGCAGTTGTTCAGGATTCTGAAGTAGCCTATAAGTCAGGGTTGAAATACGGTGCACCCGAAAATAATCATATGAATAAAATAATAGAAATTGGAATCGACTTTAATATATTCAATAAAAACGTTACGAAGGATATTATAAGAAAGACATATAATTTATCAAATCGTAAAATTGTTTTTTGTTCAAGAGGAGTTGTTAACCCGATATATAATATAGATACCATTATTAAAAGCATTTTGACCGTCAGGAAGAATTTTCCCGGTTGTATTTACATCTTAACAGCAGAAAAGGACCAGCTTAACTCTCAGTTGTCAGGATTTATAAGAAAACATAATTTAGAAAAAAATATATTATTCGCCGGTCATCAGAACAGAATCAAGAATCTGAAATATTTTTACCGTGATGCAGATGTTAACATCTCGGTTCCGTCGAGCGATTCGTCTCCGTTCTCTGTTTACGAGAGCATGGCATGTCTAACTCCGAATGTTGTAACGGATTTACCCTGGCTCTACTCTAAATTTATACCCGGAAAACATTTACTGGTATGTCCCGCGCGTGATGAAGAAGCTTTAGCGGAAAAAATAAATACTGCCCTGAACGGAAATCATAATCTTGATTTATTATCCGCTTACGATATTGTCTACGAGAAAATAAATTTAATGAGAGAAAATGAAAGACTGGAATCACTTTATAGAACGATTTTACATTATCGAACAGAAAAAGTGATTGAAAATAAATTATTATTTAATACTTAAAAACTAATATAAATAAATTTTTACAAAGTAATATCTCCGATGTTCGAATATTTAATAAATCCGGAAAAACAAGTGCCTGTTATTTTAAAATTGCGGAATATTATTGTAGGGGATAAATATTCTGACAACAGATAATGTAAGCACTTGTGAAGAATACAATTTAAAGCTCTTGAACTAAGATATACAAATTTTCAGCTATTCAGATAGTTGATATTGGGGGAACGGGTATTTACTCGTATATTAATTAGAGTCATAACCTGTACAGCATCATCTACCTTAGCATTAAGTATTTTTGTTTTCCGCAAAATGCTATGGGCAATATTGCCTTCCCTCTTTTTAAAGATAATTTAAAACTTTAAATCCTGAGAGGATAATATGAAAATATTTATTGATATAGGTCACCCGGCGCATGTTCATTACTTCCGGAATTTCATTACACTGATGAGGCAAAAAGGACATGATTTCTTTATAACGGCAAGAAATAAAGAAGTTGCAATTCCGTTATTAAAGCATTACAGCTTACAATACAAATCAAGAGGACAGGGCAAAAAAAGTTTATTGGGTAAACTTATTTATATTGTTCAGGGAGATAATGTTCTGTATAAATATGCTAAAAAATATCAGCCCGATTTATTTCTCAGCTTCGGTTCACCCTATGCCGCCCACGTTTCAAAATTGCTTGGTAAACATCACATAGCATTTAACGATTCTGAAAACGCTAAGCTGGAACATACAATGTGTTTACCTTTTACAAATACAATTTTAACTCCATCCTGTTTCTATAAGAATTTCGGAAAAAAACAAATATTTTTTGACGGCTACATGGAGCTTTGTTATTTACATCCGAAATGGTTCAGCCCTAACCCTGCAACACTGCAATCCATCGATATTAAAAAAGACCAAAAATATTTTATATTCCGTTATGTCTCCTGGAATGCAAGTCATGATTTTATGCAGAACGGTTTAAATTATGAAATGAAAAAGAAATTGATTTTTGAATTATCTAAATACGGAAAAGTCCTGATTTCTTCAGAAGGAGAGTTACCCGACGAAATGAAAAAATATCATTTAAATATTTCACCTGAAAAGATGCACGATGTTTTACATTATGCTACTATGTTTATCGGTGAAGGGGCGACGATGGCTTCCGAATGTGCTATGATAGGAACTCCTGCACTCTATATCAATTCTATCTCTGCCGGTACTCTGAAAGAACAGGAAAATTACGGATTATTATACGGCTTCAGAAATTCTAACGGCGTTCTTGAAAAGGCGGTTGAATTATTAGACACTCCGAATCTGAAAAAGGAATGGCAAAAGCGAAGACAGGATATGTTAGCCGATAAAATCGATGTAACGGCTTTTATGGTATGGTTCATCGAAAATTATCCGAACAGTAAAAAAATAATGAATGAAAATCCTGAATATCAAAATAAATTTAAAAGTAATTTGTGGAGCGGTGTATATGCCAATAAGATGAATATGAATAAAAAGTTATATTATAATGCGAGTATGATATCAAGAAAAGCTAATGTATTAACCGGTTCTAATTCCGGTTCCGGTAATAATTTTTATGAAGATGATAATTCCTACCCGCTGGCACTGGAATCGGGTTTCGAAAATCCGTTAACGAATAACGGGTATGATATTCCCGTCAATAAGAATTTTATTTCGAAAAATCCGTTAGATGCAGACACGAATAATCTTTCCGTAAATCAACAACTGATTTATAATTACAATCCGCCTAAAGTTGAACAAAATATTCCTAAGAATAAAACTTCAAATCATCTTCTGTTTGAAAGAATTTACAATATCTTTTTCAAGTTATTAGATGACGACGTACGGACAGTAGCAGTCAGAGACCTTGACCCTGCTTTAGCCTTTTATATATTTAAACATATAAAAGAGAATGATAATCCTGTGATAAATAAAACAAATTTAAGAACCCATATTGAAGTTCTGAAAAATAAAGTTCACAGCATTATTAATATTCATAAAATTAACGATATTCGTTATATAAATAAATTTTTTGAATCTGTAAACAGCAAACTTGTACAGGGCGGAATATTCATCGGGAATGTTGAAACATTTAATCAAAGGAAAAAAAGGATATTTGAAAAAGTCCCTGCAATTCTTGCATTTCCTTTTTATGCGGTCGACTTTGTTTTTAAAAGAGCACTCCCGAAAATATGTGTGACAAAGAAATTATATTATCCGATTACAAACGGGAAAAACCGGCTCATATCGCTTGCAGAAACATTGGGAAGGCTGGTCTCCTGCGGCTTCGAGATAATTGGTTATGAAGAAATTAACAAGCAAATTTATTTTACCGCGAAACGAATAAAAGAACCTGCCTATGATAAAGACCCCTCATTCGGTTTTTTTATCAAGTTAAAACGTGTAGGGAAAAACGGTAAAATTATAAATGTCTATAAATTCCGGACTATGCATCCTTTTTCGGAATACCTGCAGGAATTTATTTGTAAATATAATCATTTAAAAGATAGCGGTAAGTTTAACGGAGATTTCAGAGTAACTCACTGGGGCAAATTATTGCGCAAATACTGGCTCGATGAACTGCCTATGATATGGAATTTATTGAAGGGTGATTTGAAGTTATTCGGCGTCAGACCGATTTCTGTTCATTATTACAATATGTATGATGAAGATATTCGTAAACGCCGCATCAATTATAAACCCGGTTTAATTCCGCCATATTTCGCGGATATGCCAAAGACTTTTGAAGAAATTTTGGATTCGGAAAGAAGATATCTCGATAGTTATGACGAGCATCCGTTTAAAACCGACTGGAAATATTTCTGGAAAGTAATGTACAATATCTTTTTCAAACACGTTACCGGAGGTTAAAGCTAACGCACGCTGTTTCTGTTTATGAATAATAAAAGCCGGAAGAATAAACGTCCGGCTCTTAAAATAATTTTAAAACAAATTTTTTATTTTATCAAAATTCCCGATACACTTCGCTATCGGGACTATGATTAAATAACTATCGTTATTTAATCATTAGCATTTTCTTCGTTTCGCTGAATCCATCCGTTGATAATCTATAAAAATATATTCCGCTTGGAAATTTCGAGGCATCCCACTTTGATTCGTAAGTACCGGCGGATTGCTTTTCATTTGCAAGTGTTTCAACCTCACGTCCAAGCGCATCATAAACAATCAATCTTACATATCCGTTTCGGGGAATTGAATACCGAATATTTGTTGTCGGATTAAACGGATTTGGATAATTTTGGAATAATTCAAAATTACCCGGAATTTCATTTGAATTATTATTTACGGAAGTAAGTATCCTGGAGGTAGAGACTCTTATAAACATAAGCTTCGATACAGCATAACCGTTGCTTTCATGACTAAAATAACTTCCGGGAATTGAATCCATCAACACCGTTATATTAGCATAATAAGCAGATGCTGAAGTATCATTCCATTTTGATATTCCGGGAAATGTCCAGTCTTTCATTGTGATAGTAGTATCAAAAGGAGATATCATTCCGGGAATTGCCCATGTTAAACCGCCATTTACCGATCCGGTCAGCCAGATGCTGTTAAATGAACAAGTATCATAAGAACCGCCAACATAGCTTTCAGAGCTATTCGGACCGAGTACTGCCATAAATGTAACAAAAATTGCTGAGCCGGAAATACCAATTCCGCACCTGCATAAAGGCGCTAGAACATCGGATGATGCACCACCGGCAAATGAAGGATGATAACCAACTTTGGAAGTATCTGCAATAATAATACTTCTGTTTGGGTCAGAACCGGGTAATATAGGCGACCAGAATCTGATATTATTCGGAGCACCGGGAAAAAATCCGCCTTCCTGAGTCTGTTTTATTGTTTCAAATACGACTTTGGGCGAATTACCTAAATAAACAATGTCTATCCCTCTTAAAGCGGCTAAACTATCTGTTGTAAAGTTTGCATCGAATATTTTATAAGGTGTACCAAAAGTTGAACCGTTATTGGTAGATTCAGTAAAATAAATATCACCTAAAGTAGGTGAACCGGGCAAATTATTTGCAATAAACACCAAACCGATTCTTCCGTCAGAACCTCTTGCTATTTTATATGTCTCTGCAGTCGTACCATTGAATGGTTGCCAGCCTAACCAGGTCCCGGGGCTGGAAACTGATGTACACACATTATAGAAAGAGGAATCAAATGAACTGGAATTTACCGCTCCAATCATTATAAATTTATTTGCGAGTGTAGAGTTGGATGTTGTTACAATTCTCGGCCAAATAATTTCATTATAAGATCTGTCTCCCGGGTCAAGACGTGTAAATGAACCAAGACCTTCAAATATATCGAGAAAAGCCTGAGCCCTTTGACTACCGCCTCCTGCAACTGAGTGATCTGCTATTATTTCAAAACTGTTTGTAGCTGATGAACCGTAAATATCAACAACTCCATATCCTGCACGTACATCAGGCACATTAGCAACAAACGACCAGGACACACCTTTATTAGTACTCTTCCAGTATTTAACTCTTCTGTTCGGGCTCGATGAAGGCGGGTCTGTTAAATTATCCCACATATAACAAGTATGAATGTTATTAGGGTTATAGGGATTCTGAGCAATATTATTCGGCGTACCGTTTGACATTAAATCATACATTGACAAATCATCGGTTGTATTGATTTGTAATCTCGAAATTGAAGTTATCCATCCCGGCGACAGGTTTTCTTTAAACGGTGCAGTCGATACAGGTCTCGGAAATTTATAACCTATATTGGTATTATTCAAATTGATACCAATCACAGCATCACCTCTGATAACAATCTTGCTTTTCATATTCGCAATTTTACTTTTCTGTTCAGGGGTCAAACCGGGACCCGAAAAAGTAATATTACTTGTAAATAAAATTACTATTAAAATTAATTTTTTTAACATTTTTTTCTCCTCAAGTTTATTTTAAAATAAATCCCCAATAATTTGTTTAATAAAATAACTTTTTTCCTAAACGCTGACTGATTAAATGGCTTGATTCACCTCCGTTAATCCTGAATGACATTATCAAAAAAATGAAAACTATTGTACATCTTTTGTCTATCTACGCAATCTACAGCAACATGAAAATTTGTTTATAAATCCCCTTTCCATATTGGTAATGTTTTTATATTATTTGATGTTTGTGTGTTTTTAAAATTTAACATGATATACAAAGTAATTTTTTCTTTTTATAATTTAATTAATAAATATAAAAACTTATTACAGTATATGCAGAAAAATAAATGAGTAGATGTTTATACTAATTAAAGATATTTACAATTTCAGAATTAATCAACATAAAAATATTAAAGTGATTTAAAAAAATTCAGTACCAGGGAGAAAAAAGCCGGCGTTCGCCGTATTCATAATCAGGGACGTTGGAACGATTGTAAATAAAAAAAGCCGGCAGGTATACCAACCGGCTTTCGAAATTATTTTAAATAGAATTTTATTTTATCAACATCATCTTCTTCGTTATAATAAAATCTTTTCCGTTGGCATTTTCAATAAAGCGGTAGAAATATGTTCCGCTTGCAAGATTATTCGCATTTAGTTCAACCGTATAATATCCTGCTTGTCTTAATTCACCGTTTAACATCACTTTCACTTCCCTTCCGGTTAAGTCATATAACTTTAAACTAATTCTGCTGTCAGCCGGCAAATCAAAATCAATTTTAGTCGTAGGATTAAAAGGATTCGGATAGTTTTGACTTAAGTTTGTTTTTGACGGCAAAGCAATTTCAACTAAATTGTTTAACGCAATATAATTGAAATTTCCGTTTACATCTATTTGCTTCAGCCTGTATTGATATTTCCCGGAATTCAGTTTTGAATCTTCAAATGAATAACTATTTGTTGAGTTCGGTTTTCCCTTTCCGCCAACAAAACCGATTTTATTAAAAATATTATCCGCTGTATTTTTTCTTTCGATATCGAATCCTTTGTTATTTTGTTCATCCGTTGTAATCCAGGAAAGTTTTACATTTCTTCCTGTAATATTTGAAGTGAATGACTGAATATTTACAGGCAGAGGATTATTTGCGTCACCAAAAGCAAATGTTGAGAACGAACTGAATCCGACTTCCGTTACGGATTTGTTGTTGGTATTAGGAACTGAAAAATATTGCACCCAGCCCGTTGCAACATCATATTTTGCAAATCTTGTATTTGCTTCGGTTGAAACTTTTCCAAGCAAAGCGGGTGTATAATAATATGTCATATCATACGTAAACCCGGAACCATTTGCAGGCGTGATGACTGTATTCAGATTGCCATAATTTGTTCCGGTAGTTGTATTTGACGGACTTTCTCCCGAGCGGTATTTTAATGAAACGCCCGTCGGAAGAGTTCCTGAGCCCGTGTGCCAGGTTATCGAAACAACTACATTTCCTGCAACTGTAAAACTCGTTGTTTGTCCATCCAGTATTGTAGCGGGGTCATATGTTGCATCGTTCGGAGCTACATTCGGAACGAATTCATAAGCGCCAATATCTGTTGCTCCGTTTGAAACATTCGTACTTCTTGGATTTCCTGAAATATCATTTCCGATACTTACAGCTAATCCTTTGCCATTTATGTTCCAGCATGCAGGATTATTTACATTAGGTTGAAGATTTGAAGCTGAAGTAAATCCGGGATTACCACTAATAGAGCATGTATCCTTTCCGGTGACATTCTTCCAGTTTGTGATATTCGCAATTGAAGATGCATTCCAGTACCCGAACATACCACCCGTTCCATCGACATAATTATCATTGTAATTCATTGAAATTGTTCCGGTGACATTTGAAAAATATACTCCGTAATTAGCAGTCCCGCCTGACCTGTTATTATATGCGATGTTATTCTGGGCATCCCAGTTTGAGGTTGAACGTTTAGACACACAATAAGATGTCCCGGTTGTTACAGTTCCATTAAGTCTGATTGTGTTATAATATACAATCCATGTATTTCCTGTCCAGCCATTTTCATCGATTCCATAAAGTGATGCTCCATTCATAACAAAAGTATTTCCGAGATTTATTATATTATTTCTAATCGTATTCGTCATTGTAGCAATACCTCCGGTTAAATATATTCCCTTTATAGTTGCAAAACCGTTTGATAATCCTAAATCATAAATATTATTCTTTTCAACTACATTTCCGGTTATAACGCCGTTTAGATTAATACCATAAAGAGTGGAAGTTGTTGCACCGGCTACAGAAGTATTATAGATTCTGTTTCCAACGATATTATTGTTATTTGAATTACCAAAAAATTGAATTGCCGAGGACGAATTTATATTTCCGATATCATGAATATCACAATTGTTAACGAGATTATTATTTGCCGTTATTCCGTTTCCCCATATTACAATTCCATATCCGGGTCTGTAAGTCGCGTTTTGAGTAATTTCACAATTATCTATAGTGTTATTATTTGCACCTATTCCCGATGTACTGCCTTCTATTTGTACGACTGACTCTCCGCTTGTTGCGCTTCCGCCTTTTAAAACGCAGTTTTTTACTGTTGATGCGGATGAGTTTGCTCCGAAATAAAATGTCCAGCCCGAATTACTTGAATTGATAATTGATAAATCTCGTGTTGAACCGACTCCGGGTGCATCTCCGTCAATTACAATATTTTTAGTTTTAACATAAAATAATAAACTTCCCGCAGGAGCAGTGCCTGTAATAACCGTATTTGCTAATGTAGGTCTGATTGTTGTTGTGAAATTACCTGTGTTGCTGAAGTTTCCGAACGAAATCGGAAATGTTTCGCCGGAATATAAAACATCTGTTAACTGAAATTCGACATTTCCATTTATTCCTAATGCATTCAAATCCGAAACTGCCGAAGTAATTGTATTAAATACAGCCATTACGTTATCCTTTAATCCATATTTCTTCTTCAGGTCGTCAGAAAAAATTATTTTACCGTTTGATTTAAATTCTTTTCCGGTTGTTTTGGAAACATAATAAACTTCTTCTGCTTTATCTTTTAAAGATTTATTTTTTACAATTTTCTCATCTACCGCGGTACATTTGAAATCGGGTTCATTCTCTCTTTTAGAATTATTTATTCCTTTTTTCCCTGTATTAATATCATTTGAATTATTTGCATTTTTAAAATCGTTTTTGGTATTAAATATTTTATTAACTTCTCTATCCATTATTCTGATTTTTTTATCAAGGTTATTTTCATTTATTAAAATTCTCTCAAATAAAGATGAGCCAATCAGATATGTGCCGTTCAACTGGTCTTTTATTATTCTTGTCCCTGCGGGCGCCTGAATATCAGGTATGTGCGGAACTCCGTCTATGGTCATAGTATTACACTCAGCATCTAAAACATCGTTTATTGCAGCTCCGGTGGAAATATCATAAGTCAGCCAGAAATAATTCGTCCCTTTTGCTAACGCCTGTGAACCGGTAAATTTGAATGAACCGCTTGGTGTATTGATATCCGAACCATACTGAGTTGTAGTTGCAAAAGCGTTACTGATTCCTGTATACCATAATCTTGCTGTTGAAATATCAACGGAAGGATTTGAAGAACCATTTGTATTAAAAGTAATATCCGATAATGTAATAGGAGTACTGAATCCCGACGTTACAACCTTTATTCCAATAAGTTGCTGATTTGTGACATTTCTTAAAACCGGTGTCATAATCGTTTGAGTGGTTGTACTTGATGAATATACCATCGGAACAGGTGTAGGAACAATATAATCAATTCTGATATTTGGTCTGTTTGAACTAACGGTCAATGCGGTTGTTGGCGGAGTAATATACGTTGCTAAAAATGCATGTTGATTTGTTGCTGTCGTATAACTAAAGTAAGGATATGATACCGCACCTGTACTGCCATAATTTGCCTCCGTTAAAACCATCAAATTTTCAGTTGCATAAATATCAAAAGTACTTGAAAGTGTAATTTGTTTCCATCCTGTTGAACTAAATGAATTAGATGCATCATAAACTAATGTTGCACCGGAAATCATATTAGCCCAAGTGTCTGATGTGATTGTAGTAGACGAAGTGCTCTTCAAATATATTTTTAATGGAGCTGACGTAACAGCAGATGTTCCAACGTACCAGCTTAATTTAGTCAGTGTTTTAGCTGATGAACCTAATTCCACAGCTGTATAAATTGATGCACTTCTGGAATATCCGTAATACAAATAAAAAGGATATCCCTGTGTTAATACGCCATTCCCTATACTCACCTGGTTCAGTATCAGCCTGTTACCGGCCGGGTCCTGATTTGCAGCCGGATATTTAATTCCTCCGATATCAATCTGATTCGCATTGATAATCGCATCCGCAACATTATTTTGCGTTGCTGATATAGAAATATCGTATGCGACCCAAACATAAGTAACTCTCACGGGTAAATCGTAATTTAAATTCGTGAATGTTGCAACTCCTCCTGAAAATGACTGCAGTGTGCCAATCGGGTTTGCAGTTGAAAAAGTAGTTGAACTCGTTCTATAAAGTTTTATTGCTGATATATCAGCATCGTTTGAATTATTTGAATTAACTGCGATTGAATTTAAATTGAGAGTACCGCTGTTTCCAAGAACATTAATATCTAATCTTAAAATTTCCTGGTTCGTACTGCCTTGTATAACCTGATTTGTAGATGCTTGATTATAAACGATTGAACCTGTATACTTCTGTATAGGTGCCTGAATAAACTCATCTGCACCGACATCGGGAGTAGATACATTTCTTATGTCACCATCATAATCCGTCGTAATTGAAAAAGGAGCGGTCACGCTTACGCCACCGCTTTCACATTGAGTTGACTGCGTCAATTGCATATGCAAATCATAAGGCTTAGTTGCGATATTATTGAATGGAGGAAGTTCTGTAAATGATAAATTTTCTTTTGGATTAACTCTTGTTTTATAAGCTGCGATAGTTTGGTCCGAATTTATTCCGTCAAAAAATATAAGTTTATTCGCAGAAGGAATTCCGGCATATAAACAATTATTATTTGAAGTTGCGGCATAATATGCTGCATTATATGTGCTGGACCATTTTATTGCCGTTGAATTTCCGCTTGTGGAACCCGGCGTGGAAGTATTTACGATAATATTATTTCTGAAATCTCCTATTGTAGTCAATGTTTTGTAAACGCCCGATGAACCAAAAGATGTTCCTGTTGATGTTGCATTTAGAAATACAGAATTATAATATAACCCAACAGTTGTTCCGCCCAGTATATAAATTCCGTTTACAGCATTAGCTCCGGTAGCCGTATTAGCATACAAATCAGATATAAAATTATTATATAGATAAACTGCCGAACCGCCTAAAATATAAATACCATTAATTGTGGAACCCGTTTGACTTCCCGATAAATTATATATGTTATTTTTAAATGCTGTTAATTGATTTGTTGTGCCTCCGAGATAAACTCCATAGATCGCACCGGATGCATTAGTTGTAGAAATTGTATTAATAGTATTTCCATAGAGATTAACATAAAGATTATTTACACCTATGTATAATCCATAAACTGAAGAGCCTGTTGATGATAAATTCGAAACCGTATTATTGTAAATTCCATTTGGAGTACCCGACGTACCGCCAAAATAATTCAAATAAAATCCGTATAATGCACCTGCACCATGATTCACATTCGAAATTGTATTATTGTAAAAATTCAAAGAAGGATTTGTTAGTGAGCCATCGTTACTAAATATTCCGTAAAAAATACCTGATGAATTAGTAGTAATATTTGAAAAATTATTTCCCGATATAGTATGCGAAGCCGTAGTTGGCGAACTGCCAAAATCATAATAAGCGTAAATCGCTGAAGCACTGCTGACTGTATTGTTAAAAGCTCCGGTAATATAATTATTTTGAATTGTTTTGGTTCCATTCGCCGGTGCTGAATAGCTACTCGAAATAAGATAAATAGCTCCGGTAGTTTTCACAGAAATATTATTAAAATTATTACCACTGATGACTTCGTTTAATGGAGTTATTCCTGTATTATAGATACATGCGAAAGTGCCTGTTCCACCGGTTGTTCCGCTGTAATTTACTCCCTGAAAAGTGTTACTGTCAATTGTCAGGTTCGCTGTTGAAGCACAAGCTGAATTATATATACAATAAACAGATGCAGAAGTAGCCGCTGCTGTTAGAGTAATAGAATTTATTGTATTATTATTTTCATTTAGAGAGGAAGTTATTGCTCCTGTTTGATAAATTGCAAAACAACTAACGGATGTAGCTGAAGTTGACAAATTCAAAATATTACCGTTTATATTTAAATTAGCTGGTGCTAAAGTGTTATAAATTCCATATGTTGAACCTGAAGTAGCCGATGCATAATTTGTAGTTATATTATTATTATTTATATTTATTGTGTTCGAAGCTCCGGGACCTCCCGCTTCATCATCAATAGCTGTTAGCTGACTCGTTGCCGAACTGCTCGTTACGACAATTGTATTGTTATTTACATTTATATTTGCACTTACAGAACCCATTAAAAATATACCTCTCAATACAGCAATATGGTTAGAACCTGAACCATTATTATTATTAATATTATTGTAAGATATATTTGAACCCCATTGGTTATTTGAATAAATACCCCCGGATGGATTAACCGCAGAAGGCGCTCCACCAAAATTTAATAATTGGTTACCTGTAGCTGAAGAAGCACCGCCTAAATCATTCCCGGTATCGCCTAAAGTAAAAGGAGAAGGAGCAGCATATCCGTTTATCGCTACGCAATAATTACAATTTTGAATTGTATTGGAATAAAATTTATTATATGAATTAGAACCGGCAGCAGATGTAATTGTAATTGAAGTTATTGCTGCAGTAGGAGTGGAATTAATAACAAGTATTCCGATAGAACCTGATATCATAGCACCTGATCCTGCAACGTTATTATTATAACTTAGAGTAATAGTGCAATTCGTAATTGTTACATTCTGACACCCGTCTGTTGAACTATTTTTAAATAGTCCATAGCCATATTCCATCGTTGCGTTATTTGTAGTATTAGGGTCAAATAAATCAATTCCATTTATAGTAACATAATCACTTCCCTGCAAACTCCAAATCCCATCAGGTATAAGGCTTGCGGGCGTTGCATTTCCTGTATAAGCCGTAATTTTAGGATTATTTCCGGCGCCGGACTTTTGAAATATTATAGGATTTGCCGCTGTGCCTGTTGCAGTGATATTTAATCTTGAAGCTAACGTTTCCGTATATCCTGCAAGAACGTTAAACGTGACACCTCCGGTGCCAACACCTTTAGAGTTTAAGTCTGTGATTGCGGCACAAATTGTTGCATAATCCCCCGGAATGCTTTTTGAACCGGATAACTGGGAATATGCATTACTATTTATAATAATAGTAATAATAAACACTAATGTGAATACATAGTAAAATTTCTTCATAGCTAAATAATGTTAAGTTGTTGTAATATGATTTAATATTATTGCTAAGAAGTAATGTGGAAGGATATAATTATATATCAGTAAATACAGTTTTACATAATTATATAAATTATTTATCCCAATCAGGAAAAAATAATAAGATGATAAGAATTACCCTTAATGATCTTTAGTTCTGACAGAACACATTATCCCTTCTAATATGCCGTAAAAACCCCGTGACAAGTTTTGAATTCCCCCATGAATTACGGCTATATTTTTTATAGCTAATTCATGTTAAATAAATTAATATTAAAAAGAAAGTGAATTTTCATAGTTAATACAAAAACTCATTAATCTAACATTTTATTTGCTTATTATCTCTCTTTTTGCATAACTCTTTATCTCTTTATTTATTATTACTTATCTCATGTTATGAAGATTTGCTTGCTTTATAATAAAATTTTTATTACATTTAATCGATTAATGAAGGTTATTAATATTTAATTTTTACAAAAATACATAAAATATTTATCAGAGGGTAACAAAATGTATAAAAAAGCATTTGTTCTCTGTTGCATATCAATTTTTTTATTGTCTTTTAATTTATACTCTCAATATAATAATAAACATTCAACAGTTGTAGCTCCCTGGATTCCGAATAAAGAAGATATAAGTAAAAAAATGCTCTTACCAAATCCGAATACAATCGGATATGCATATTACGTTTCGGGAACAACGAACAGTCAACTATTCAAATTTAGTGTAAGCGCACCGAATAATACTACACTTATTGGAAGTCCTAAACAACATCTGATGGTAAACGGAGATTTTGCAAATCCAACCGGTGTCTGGAAGTTTTATGTTCAGCAGGATACCTTACCATATACAATTTTCGAGGTCGATACTTCCAATGGAAATCTGACAAGCGTAGGAGCACCATTGAATTTAAAAAGCGGACATAAACCAATGGATATGGAATGGGACCAGACAACTAATACAATGTATATGATTAGTACGAATTCAACGCTATCGGAGACTCAATTTTATTCTATGTATTGGCCCACAAAAGAATTAACGTGGATTGGTACTTCAGTTACTTCACCTGCCGCAATTACTGCCGGAGGGTTTAATGCAAACGGGACATATTTTGGCATTGATATCGTAACGGATGCATTATGGAAAGTAGATAAGTTTACGGGAGTCTGGACGCAGGTCGGACCTTTAGGTTATCCCGTAGCTTTTTCTCAGGATGCCGGTTTTGACAGGTCTGATTATTCAAAAATGCTTTGGTGCGCTTGCGGAGGTACTATAGGTTTTTATCAAATTGATACGGCGACCGGTTCCGCAACGCTTATAGGTCCGTTCCCGGGTTATAGTGAAGTTATCGCCGTTGGTTTTTTACCTTTTCCGGGTCCCCAAATATTACATACTCCGCTTCCGAACACGCAAAACGTTTCCGGTCCTTATGTTGTAAATGCAACTGTACTTCCCTATGGTTCAGGAATTGCAATGACAAAACTGTATTGGTCAAGAAATAATCCGGTAGTTACAGACAGCGTTACTATGACAAATACAAGCGGAAATAACTGGACGGGAAATATTCCGGGCAATGGTCTTACCGCAACTTACAGATATTATATAAAAGCTATGGATTCTCTTAACAGAACAGCTTTTTCTCCATATAACGCTCCGGCAAGTCTTCATACTTTTAATGCAAATGCAAATGATACAATCGGTCCCATAATTACGCATACACCTCTTGTAGATATTTTTAAAATTCACTGGCCGGATACTGTATTAGCTTTTGTAAAAGATAATTATGGAATAGATTCAGTCTGGGTCAGATGGAGAATAAACAGCAACGCGGCAAAACAATTTAAACTTTTGAATCCTTCCGACAGCACTTTTACTGCTATATTTAATTCTGTGAATTCAGATGTCAGCATCGGCGATACAATTTATTACAGGATTATTGCTCAGGATAATTCTCCAAACCACAACAAAGATTCAACCGGTTTGATTAGCTTTAAAATAATACCATCCGATAATACCTGTATTGGAAATGGAAATGTCACAATCGCTTATGGAAGCCCGTTTGATACATACTGGAAAGGTTATAAGACTCAAATGCTCTGGACTGCCTCAGAGATTATAAATAATGGCGGAGTGAGAGGGAATATAACACAAATCGGATTTAATATATTAACCGCGGATACACAAGCAATGAATGGTTTTAATATTAAAATGCAAAATACTTCTATTTCATTGCTTTCAAACGGATTTATTACATCCGATTGGTTTACAGTATTTAGCGGCAGATATATGGTGCCCGGGACAGGATGGCAATATATTGCTTTACAAACACCATTTTACTGGGATGGTGTCAGTAATTTATTAGTCGAAGTTTGTTTTGGGAATAATACTTCTTCAACCGGTTCTTATGTTCAGGGAACAACTGTCTCAGGAATGGAATATTATACTTATCGCACTGATACACTTGCCTGTTCTGTATATCCTAATGCATCGGGCTCGTCATCCAGACCAAATGCTTGTTTTAAAATTATTCCCACTGTGGGAATTACGAATAATAATAATAATATTCCGACTGAATATAGTTTACATCAGAATTATCCAAATCCATTTAATCCCGTTACAAGGATTAATTATGAAATCCCCGTGCAGGGTTATGTTAGTTTAAGGATTTATGATGTACTCGGCAGGCAAATAAAAGAACTTGTAAATGAAATTAAATCGAGAGGCACTTATTCTATAGATTATGATGCTTCCGGTCTTTCAAGCGGAATTTATTTATACAGGCTGGAGTGCAACGGCTATATCAATACAAAAAGAATGATATTAATTAAATGATGACAATAATTTTATATAAAGATGTCCTTTTTGGCGGACTTAAATATTTTAGTTTAATTTTAAAAAGAAAAAAATGAGTAAAAAGACATTTGTTTTCTGTTTAATATTAATGTTATTATTTTCCTCCGAAATTTTTTCTCAATATAATAATAGCAAATCAGCGGGCGTAGCTCCGTGGTTACCTGATTTTGGATATTATCAGACAAATACAGTTTTAACAAATCCAAATTCAATAGGGTATGCATACTATTCGGTTGGAGCTTCTTCAAGTCAATTATTCCGATTTGGCGTAGGCTCGCCTTCTTCGACGACATTAATCGGAACCGCCCAACCATATTTTTTAGGCAATGGTGATTTCGCAAATCCAACGGGTGTATGGAAATTCTATGTTCAGGACCAAAACACTGCACCATATACAATTTATGAAGTAGATACCGCAACCGGAAATCTTACGAGCGTAGGAGCACCGGTTAATTTAAAAAGCGGTCATAAGCCTATGGATATGGAATGGGACCAGACAACTAATTCGTTTTATATTGTAAGTTCAAATTCCGCTTTGACAGAAACTCAGCTATATAAAATGTATTGGCCAACTAAGCAATTAACATGGGTTGGTCCTCCGGTGACAAGCCCTGCCACAATAGTTGCAGGTGGTTTTAATGCAAACGGAACATATTTCGGAATAGACCTTATAACTTCTGCCTTGTGGAAAGTAAATAAAAACACGGGAGCGTGGACTGAGGTTGGTTTGCTTAACTATCCCGTTAACTATGCTCAGGACGCGGGTTTTGACAGGGTTGATTATTCCAGATTGCTTTGGTGCGCAAGCGGCGATACGGTTGGCTTATATGAAATCGATACCGCTAATGCGAGAAAAAATCTGATAGGTGTTTTCCCGTCTTATTCTCAGGTAATGGCGGTTGGCTTTGTAACAGGTCCCGGTCCTCAAATTATGGTTGTTCAGCTTCCGAATACTCAAAATATTACCGGACCATATATTGTTAATGCAGTTGTTACTCCCGGAGGTGCGGGAATTGCAAATACTAAACTATACTGGTCAAGAAATAATCCTGTAATTACTGATAGCGTAAATATGACAAACGCCGGTGGAAATAATTGGACAGGCAATATACCCGGAAATGGAAGTAATGCCGTTTACAGATATTATTGTAAGACGGTTGATTCGCTTAACAGGTCTGCTAAAGCTCCATTTGGCGCACCTTCAACGTTGTATAGTTTTATCGCAATGTTTAATGATACAATAAAACCGGTAATTACACATACTCCAATCGGAAATACAAGCAGGGACAACTGGCCTGTCTCTGTGAGTGCTGTTGTTACTGATAATTTTGGAATAGATTCAGTATGGGTAATCTGGAGGAGAAATAGCACAGCGGCAAAAGAATTTAAACTGCCAAATACGACAGGTAATAATTATTCAGCAATTTTTAATTCTCTGAGTACAGATGTATTTTATGGTGACACGATATATTATAGAATTATCGCACAGGATAATTCTCCAAATCATAATAAAGATTCTACTTCGTTATATTATTTTAAAATATTAGCCGGCGTTTATACCTGTATAGGTAATGGCACTGTTAATCTTGCATATGCTCCATTTAATACTTCTTATTATGGAAACAGGACTCAGTTGCTCTGGACTAAATCTGATCTTTTATCCGGAGGTGGATTTCCCGGATTCGTTACAAAAATCGGATTTAATATAGGAATGGTAGACCATATTGTTATGAATAATTTTAGCATTAAAATGCAATCTGTAGTAAATACAGTAGTCTCCGGATTTGTAAACAATAATTGGAATGTTGTATATGCAGGAACATATTCTGTTCCGGCAGTCGGATGGCAGTATATTGATTTACAAACACCTTACGAATGGGATGGAGCAAGTAGTTTATTGGTTGAAATATGTTTTGAAAATACTACAAACAGCATGTATTCGACTGTTTTAGGATATTCGACATCCGGTAATCAAGCTTGTACAGAATTTCATGATTTATCATCCGCTTGTACAGCTTTCCAATCTCCTATACTTGCGTCCCAGTTGCCAAATGTGTGTTTTAAAATAGAATTACCAAACCAAATTAATAATAATTCAGGCATTACTCCGACGAATTATAAATTATTTCAAAATTATCCGAATCCGTTTAATCCTATAACAAGGATAAGCTATAATATTCCAAAACAAGGTTTGGTGTCATTGAAAATTTATGATATACTCGGCAGAGAAGTTAAAGAATTAGTCAATGAAATTAAATCTCAGGGTTCATACAGCGTGGACTTTAATGCATCAGGTCTTCCAAGCGGAGTATATTTGTATAGAATTAAATCCGAAGGTTTTACCGAAACAAAAAGAATGCTGTTGATAAAATGAGGAAAGTTATTAAATAAATTTCATCTTCTTTTGTTTCTCGTTACCAAGCTCCAGAGACTGTGCGAAAACGGTCTCCGGCATTAAATTTCATATATTTGTTTAGAAATTATTTTCAATAAGTTTATTCCCGGATTTATTTCTTTTTTTATTCTTTC